>JAALOO010000524.1_pt1 | contig 33818 bp, 8 predicted proteins | sample 7257641 | NCBI WGS metagenome assembly JAALOO01 (sample SAMN14085613, study PRJNA598686) | mite metagenome | biome: ENVO:01001000; feature: ENVO:01001002; material: ENVO:01001226; isolation source: single female mite from University of Michigan culture on fish food culture... ...
ACACAGAGCGAGATTAAAAGCGAGATTTTTTTCAAAAAAAAAGTCTCGCTAACTGCCTGAGAGAATAGAAAAAAAACTGGTCCACAGAGCGAGTGTGTGTTTAAAACTGCTGGTAATTTGTTTTAATAAACTGCCCAGCTCTTTCAACTGTCCAAAACGAGAGAAAGAGAGAGAGAGAGCAGTGTGGGAGGATGAGAGAGATGGGCAAGACACTAAAGCTAATAGACCGTTCAGTTCGAGTGTGTGTGTCTGGGTCTGGGTCTGCGCTTATGATAAAGCTTTTTAGAACACAAAAAATGAGTGTGTGTGTGTGTGCTTGTTTAGAAGATGTAGAGTGAGCACTGTGCACTGTGTAGTTTAGTGTCCTCTTCGGTCTGTCTGTGTATGATTATTATTATTAATGTTCGCAGTTGATAACTGCTGACCACTGCTGCTGCTGCTGCTGCTGCTGCTGCTGTTGCTAAGAGGGACAACGAGCCGAAAAAAAGCTGTAGCTGCTGACCATTGTTTGCAGGCTTTGGAAGTGGTGCTCCATTAGAGAGTAGTGTAGCAGCAGCAGCAGCAGAGGACACCAACTTGGCCGTGCGGGGTTATTAATTTAAATGCAAAACAGCAAAAGAGCGTAAAAAATGAGCATTGTCAAACAGAGAGAGATTCTCATTACTCAAAGCTAATTTTTCATTTGCAAAAATTGTGCGACCAGAAAACTTTTAGCTAGTTGATGAAACCCGTAAAGTACAAACCCGTGAAGTTTTTCAGTATTTTGAAAAAGGGGAATCAACCAGTCAATAACGAGAACTATAGCCAAAGTTGTGAGCTGGACATTTAAAATGGAATGTTTCCGACTCAGAATCAGCATCACCACCATTTCCCTCGTAATAGATCGGTCCACTGCAGCAATCACTGACCACTGGTCAGCAGCAGTGCAATGCCTCGCATTTTCTTTCTCCCTCTCTCTCTCTCCTTCGCTCATCTGCAGCAATTCTGTTTGATGGAGTGAATATTATTTATGGCAAACAGGCAGGCAAGCAGGCAAGAGCATGGTCAACAACAGCAACGACTACGACTTTGACGACGACAAAAACACACAACTAAAGCTAACAGAGTAAATGAAACTCTAGTAGTGGAACTCTAACGAATAATAATATCAATGAGCACAAGAGAAAGAGAGAGAGTAGGCTGCGGGGGTGGAAAAGAATGAGGAGGAAAGGAAAGGAAAGGAAAGAGATGGAAGAGCCCGCTGCCTAAATTACAATTTGACGGTGTCTGAAATGAAGAGAAATTGTTGGAAATTGTTGTCCGGCTGCTGTAGCACGCGCGAGCGAGGGCAGCGGATGGTCAGCGACAGTGGTCAGCTTCAGTAGCAGCAGTGACCAAAAAAATCCTCATCCCTAGTAAAAGAAGCCTAGTCGTCTCCTAATGTAATGGTAATGGTCAATGGCACATGTGCACTGGCAGTAGAACACACTAATATTATTATTAAAGCTGGCTGTTTTATGTTTCGGAAATATTAAGGCAGCAGCGGCAGCGCCGACATGGAATGCCGCTGGAACGAGCGACCCAGCCAGCGGAAGGAGGTAATTTGAAGTGTGCTTGTGTGTGTTTAGTTTTAGTGCGCCAGTTTGGAATGTTTGGAACATTGGAAATTCTGGGCAGAGATGGTGAAAAATGAGCGAGTTTGAATAACTGAAAAGTCCGCTTAGAGCAAAATGAAATAAAAAAAAATTGACCAAACTTCAGCTGGAAACCTCCCCCACCCGTAAACTAGGGAAAAAACATTAAACTTTCAATTACCAAAGCACTTTCAACAACAACAGCAACTAAAAAGCGGACATGCATAACTAAATTGAGCGCAACACAACGCTGACCAACATCATCAGCAAAGCAGCAGCAAGTGACGCACCCAGCAACAGTGAAAAAGTGGTAAAGTGAACCGCTAAAATGAGAAAAAAGTGGAACGCGAGCGCGCGTGTCAGCAGAGCAGCAGGAACTGCAGATTGGCCCGACTGAGTTGGGCAATAAAAGCGCAGAACGAGTTTGATTACCCCAAACAGAAAGAGGGAAAGAGTGTGTGTGTGTGTGTGTGGGTGTCAGGTTTTGCTGTGTGCTGACATTGACAGCGGGTGATGTGATGGCGGCGGTGGTGATGGTGGTCAGCAGTGTCCAAAGAGTCCCTTGTTCCCTGCTGCTGGTCATCTCTCTCTCTGGCCATCACATCACATCAAGGTTTCCCCTTTGCCTAAACCCTAGATCACCGTTTGACACGTAACACTCGCTGCGCAGCACGTGCCTCCTGCAAAAGTGAAATGAAATGGAAATTGGGAACGGTAAACAATAAAAAAAAATGCGGCAAAAAAGTCAGTCAGTTTACAGTTTAGAGGAGAAGAAGTAGAGCTTGGTAAATTGGTGCCCCCTTTTTTGCTGCCGGAGAAAAAAAAGAGATTGGTAGAAGCTGGGTTTTCGGGTGTGTGAAACAAACTAGTTAGATTCAGACTCGAGTTTCAACGGGTGAACAGCAGAAGCAGCAGCAGCAGCAGCAGTCGGTCGGTTGGTCGGTCAGACAACTGCGATTAGCATTTGATTGCCTGTTTGAGTCAGGGCAAATATTGAATTGCAGCAATTGAGGTAACACTCTTACAAGAGAAGCACATCTCGGACAATCGGGCACACAACAGCAGCTGCTGCTGCTTCCAATCCGAATCACCACCAAAATCAGTCAGTCGATAATGCAAAGTAGAAAGTCCAAAGGGTTCAAAGGGCTACCACCACCAACACTAGCCAACACTGGCAGCAGCAGCAGCATGTTCAGCCAATCGATTGATTATCTAATTATTATGCCAACAGTGCGGTGCACACAGTGCAGAGGACGACTTTAACGGCAGTGAAAGTCGTCCAGACACCAGGCACAAACATCAGACAATTGGCCAACACAGTTGGCGAGCAAACAAATCGATTTGTAGTGAGTCGAAAAAGTTTAAAGTGTGCCGCCGCAGTTTCAGAGCTGATTGACTGAATTGAGCGTAGACAATAGAAGAAAGCTGGTCGAACTGTCAACACACTGCCAGTCATATTCACACTTAGTGGATATGACAAATGGTGAGAGCCAGAAAGAGAGAGAAGATGAAAGGGTTACCTCTTTCATAACAACAGCGGCAGCAAAATTGGGCAATTGAAAGAAGAGTGAGTGAATGAATGAATAAAGCAGCCAATCAATTTCAACTTCAATTGCCATTTTCAACACACAGCGAACAAAAAGTGGTGATAATAAAAACAGAAAATTAAAACACACTGCCAAACTATTGCCAATAAATGAATGAATAAATATAAATCATCATAACCGACTGAGCACTGCAGCCTACTCAAGCTTACCCCGTTTCGGAGAGGTCCTCTTTGACCAAAGGCGAACAGCTCAAACAGCTAAAGCCGACGGTCAGTTCAGTTCAGTTCAGACAGACACCTAAACACTAGCTTAATCCACCCTCACACTTCATCTTCATCTCGTGCAGCAGCAGCAGCAACAGCAGCAAAACTCTAATAAAATTCAAGCAATTCAGTCCAAATTTTTTCTCTTTCACTGATCCCCCTTTTGTTGTGTGCCAGCGCGAGCGCGCGCGTCAAACCCTGCTGCGTCGAGCGTGCACAGGCCACCACGCAACACTGGCACATCACCACGACATCTGCAGCAAACTGATGACCAACAAAATGATGACCAGCTAGGTCAACTAGTAAAAAGGGTGTCTAGACGAGGGAAGGGGAAAAAGGGAAGGGGAATGGAAAAGTTAGCCAACAGAAGTTGGCCGCCCGTTGGTGACCTAACGTGGCTGGGGACGCATCTGCAAGCCGTGCCAAATGGTCAAGAGTGACTGGCCGAGTGGGTGAGTAGAAAGAGAGGGGAAAAGTGTAATTTCAATGAAATGACCGACAGCAGCAGCAAACAAAGCCGCCCTCGCCCTGGCTCGCGTGGTGCGCGAGATGACGAATGACGAACCGAATAAAATGCGCGGTGATCACACACATCACAAAAAACCCTAGCCCTAGCCTTTTGCTCTCCCCTTTCAAATTGAACTCTTCCTTTTCATTTCATTTCATTTTTTGCTGCTTGTTTGTCCGCTCTTTAGAGCTCAGCTTACCACTGCACCACTTCTTTTTTACCCCAGCTTATTTACTGGACTGGACAACGGAGTGAGCGGAGGAAAAACAAAAAATTGAAAACCTTTCTTTCTTATTCTTTTTTTATCATACTTTTTGTGTGTTCCGTTAGTGCCTCGCGCCGCAGTCAATAATCGATAATGTCAATAAATGGCCAGGCGTGCGCAGGGCAACAGAGGAAGAGGGAAAAAGAAAAAGTATTCGCGTGGCAGACTGACCAACGAACAGCAGCAGCACAAAAATCCAACCTTTGAATGTGAATGAAAAATGAAATAAAACAGCAAAAAAGTATGAGATTGGATTCAGCCAGCCAAATTCAATCAAACTAAAACGATATGATTTATGGTATTGCCTTGTTGGTTGGCTGGAGGAGGCAAAAAAGGGAAAGGCAAAAGAGAAGCAAAAGGGGGCAAAAGAGGAAAATTGGATTTACTCAGCTAGCGAGCTAGCTGGCTGGCTGGTTAGACAAAACAAACTGTAGGGCAATAAAACAATTGCACAAAGAGAAAGAGAAAAATAAAGTATAAAATGAAAAGCAGAGAAATCTAATTTTGTTTTGTAAAAGATTAGATTTTTGCCGTTTTTGCAAAATAATACTGCTTTTTCGATTCGAATAAAAAGATAAGCGCAAGAGCGCTAGATGGCGTATTACTGGCTAACAGAAAGAAATAGAAAGCCGATTTGTAATTTGTGTTCAGTGCACAAAAGTGGACAGCCAGAATTTGCATCCACGAGAAACTAGCTTTGACTAAACTAAAAATAGAAATTAGCAAGAAGAGAGAATATTCGCTAGTTTTTTTTCTGGCAGTCACCAAACAGTCCTACTCCTTGCTCTTGTAAGTCTCAAAAATCACCATCAATAGCTCTAATAAAATGCACACACACTTTGAATTGGCCAATCTCTCTTTCTCTTTCTTACTAACGTCCTTCACACGACTTGCAAATGTCACCGAATTCACTAGTGGCGGCGGCGGTGGCGGCGGCAGTTGAGCAATTATTCTCGGATTATATTTGCACTTCATTCTAATTCATTCTTCTTAGACTCTCTGCTCACTCAATAGGTTGCAAGGCGGACAGCAGCAGCGGCGACAAAATACAAAGCCAAGTGACATCAGAGAGAAAGAAGGAGAGAGAGAGAGAGAGAGGCCAACACCTAATTATGATATTATCAAGTATAAGGCACAGACAGACAGGCAGACAAAGCCAATGGCGGAGACAATGGGGACAACGGAGACAACGTCAAGAAGGCAGCCAACAAAACCAGTGAGCACACACACACACACACACAGGCAGACAGCAAAACAAGCAGACAAAACACCCAAAACACAAAGTAACACCAAATTGGACAGCGAATCTATAAGACAGTAGTAGTAGTGGTAGCTGGTAGTTGGTTTCAACTGGCGCAAACGTCAAACATCGTCAGCGCACGCAAACCCAAACCCTTCGACATTGAGGCATTGAGGTTGACAAAGAGATGAAGGAAAAGGGATGAGAGAGAGAGAGAGTTGCTCCCGAGAATGTGACCAGTGCCGCATCGCTTCGTTTCGTCTCGGTTTGGTACTTCCACTACTACTACCGCTACTACCACTGCTGACCAGTAAATAAATCATCGCTCGTTTAATGGTGACGTTAATATATGGGATGTAATTACTATTCGAGCTGGCTAGCTTCGACGTTTTGTCCGCAGAACTGCTGCTTTTGTATGTGCTTCTCCGGTTGTTTGTCCACTGCTGCTGCTGCTGCTGCTGCTGCTGGCCACTGTGGTCACTCCGGTTACTTCAGTGTTAGCAGGCTCTAATTATTATTAATTAGTGGAACAAGCGGCAGACAGACAAACAGACAGAGACAGAGATGCAAACAGGGATGATGTAACACAAAAGTAGTTTTTGGTTGGACAGTCTGGTTTGGCCATGTTTTTTGCTGGTGGTAGTTCAGTTGCTGGCAGTTCAGTTTTAGCTGCCTCATTCTTCAACAAAAAAATGGTTACATTTTTTTGTTTCCAAGTCATTAGCAGCAGTCACTGACTAACTGCCCGACACTCAACTCTAGTGAACTACAAATGACGACTTTTTATTTAGAGGAAAATGAGTCAAAGTGAAGAAACCCAAAACTAATCCGTCATGTGGTAAAAAAGCCAGCAGTGTTTCAGTAGTCTTTAGTGTGTGACAAATCGAAAAAGGGGTAAAATAAAATTGGCCAGACGCAAAATAAAAAAAGTTTTGTTTCAGAGAAAAAGTTGCACTCTAAACACGACAACAAAAATGTTGACATTGAAAATGCTGACAGGCCAAAGGAATCAGAAAGAAAGAAAAACAAAAACTAACGCAAAAGCTGAAAACTAGAGCACTGGTGAATTTTGCAATGACACAAATCCTCAACTTCAAAAGCAAAATCTCGATGCGACTTAATTCCTCTCTCTCTCACTTTCTGTGTTCCTAATTCTGCTAAGGCTATTCTCGATTCTCTCAAAATTGGGCGCAAATACGCGCGACACTGCCAGAACTGCGAGAGCAAGAACAAGTTCAGGACAACAATAACAACAACAACGACAAAGTCATCAACTGCTCCAAATTCAACGCCAACGCACTTGAGCAAACAGTAAAGAGAAAAAGTTCACTGTGCACTGTGAAATATTGAAAAATAAAATCGACTTATTTTCGCTTTTTCTCCTCCTTCTTTTTCTTCTTGCTGTTGTTGAACAGCACGTGCAGCACGTGTGTTCTGTTGCAAGTTGCAAGTTGCAAACGCAACAACAGTAAATAAAACTAATACACAATTCACAATTCTGCAAAAGAAAAAGGCAAATGAGTTTTAGAAAATGAAAAAAACTAATTAGCGCAAGGATGACTGGTCAGCAGCAGCAGCAGCACGAGGCAATTACCAATTTCAAAAAGTGTGCTGCACTATTTTTTCCATCCATCCAACACACACTTTTGGCGCTTTATTAAAAATCGGAAGCAATTAATCTGAAAACAAAGTCCCCCCCCTGCACCTTGACTTCTCTTGGCACACACACACCTTAGTGACCACGGTCAGCAGCAGTGGTGGTCGGCCCCAGCCGGACCTAGTCAACGGTGGTGGCACTAGTGGTGGCCAATTTATCACCCACTACACATTTTCCCTCTCACCTTTTTCTTTCCTCTCTGTATCTTTTCTTTTAGTCGCGTGCTGCAGCAAACGATGAAAGCACTTTACAAAAAAAAGTCTTTAGCACACAGCAGCAGCAGCAGCAGCGCTAAACACAGACATCACACTTGATAGACTAATTTAAAAACTCTCCTTTGAACAACAGCTATAAAACAGAAGAAGAGGAAGAAAAAGAAAGAAAGAAAACGACCTTAAGTGTGACCACTGGCGAACAAACGGAGGGACATTGGGCTCACTGACTAGCTGACCCTTCACTGAAAAAAAACTGGGAGAGGTCGTGTTAGGGAGAAGAAAAAAAAGAAGGAGAAGGAGAAAACGCGAGCGACACTGACCACCGCGGAACACTGTCCATTGACACGACTGTCCACTGCTGCTGCTGCTGATCACTTCCTCTTTGGGCCATTGTCCGCTGACAGAGAGAGACAAACAGTGAGTGACCCTAAACTTAAAAAACGTAAAATGTCAGTTTACCACTACTGCTGCCTGTTGACCAGTGGTCAGCACGGCAAAAAATGCAGACTGCCTGACTGACCGCGCTTAGGTCATCACTGTCCGTTTGGACCGTTAGCAGCAGCAGCAGCAGCAGCAGCGGGCACAAACACCGAAATGAATGGACAATGGACAATGAAACAGCTAGCATTACCATCACCATCACCATCATCATCATCACCATCACTGCCCCATCATCCTCGTTTTTTTTGCTTCCGCACTAGTTAGCTACTGGTGGCCCTAGCTGGGCAGGCAAAAGGGTCAAGTGGCTCCGGAAGTGAGCAACGGGGTTGCAGCAGCAATGAAAAAGAGACAATAAGACAGTCTGCTATTATTATTCAGCCAACAAGCGGCCAGGGGTCAATGGCAATGGTCGGAATTGAATTATGAGACTAAAGGAGAACGAAAGAAAGCAAAGAGTGAAGGTCGATATGCATCTCAAATAAAGGGCTGCATTTTCATTTTTTTCCTTTTGCAGCCATTTTGATCAACCACTGAAAAGCTGCTTTTACATTTTAGGCGCCTTTTTCTCGCCTCATCCGCTACTAAATACTAATAACTCAATTACCAGAGAGCAGTTTGCAGCTATTTTGCAGCCCTTTGTTCTTCCACCACTTTACAACACTTCACTATCACAGTGTGCCTCAATCGCACTAGTAAACACATTTCCTGTAAAATGGTTGTTATTTTCATCCTCTTTCTTATCAAAATTAAATCTTTTTCTTCTAATTAAGATCTGAGCTCTTGATTGTACTGCTGCTGCTGCTGCCAAACTGAGTTTAGAGGAGCTTTGAAATGGCTAAAATTGGTTATTAAAAATAATTGAATTCCTGTCAGGCGGCAAGGGGTGGTTGCAGTCAATGAAACTTTTAGTGTAAGGAAACAAGTTCCAATATGATAAATAAAAAAGTAAAAAATTGCATGCCCTACCCCAACTTTGTTTTCACTGGTTCAATCATTCTAATAAAACACAAAAGGCCTCAAAAGTTAAGGTCGCAAAAACAGCAGCACTTGCAAAATAAAAAATAAGTCACATGTGCAATTATTTTCACAGTTCAACATTTCAGCAATCCAAAAAAGCGGGAAGCCTACCTTTTTCTATTTTGGTGATTTGTAGAAAGAGTCAGAGGAAAAGTTTAGAAACTTCAACGCAAAAAGCAAACACATAAAAAACTTAAGTTTGAAAGCATTTCCTGACTGACGTCATCATTGATCTCATCAAGGCTGAAACTGAAACCCACAAATTGAACACAAATTAGCGCTCACATGACCAATAGTAACACCTTTTTCTCGTTTAAAAACAAAAACCTACTACTTTTTCTATTTTAGTAGCTTTACTGACATGTTTTTGTAGCTGGTGCAAAACGGAAAACGTCATTAAAAACACAGGTGAAGTCCCCGAGAGATCTCCGTTTCTACTTAAAATTTGAACTCTCACTTACGTCATCGTGAATCGAAGTTACAAAAAAAGCAAAAAAGGGAAAAAGCGCAAACAAACAAAAAACAGCAAAACTCCGAGTAAAAAAAATAACACTGTTAATCATTAGTGCACAACTTCAAAAAGAAAACTGCTCTACTTTTTTAAATCAGACTTCAGCAAAAAACGCCTTCTTCCAGCCATTGATCACGCACAAAATTCACTTGGCGGAAGAAGAGAAGAACAAAATTAATTAGATAATTAAAAATGTTAATTTACTTTATGGTGGTGGCAGAGTTTTTATACTACAAAAAAAGTTTACTAAACAAATTAATAATAAGCAGATTGTGTACCTTAAGCCAACAACCCGATGCAAAGTTTCATTTGGTCAGCACAATTAGCAAGACCTGGCCACAAAAAAGTGGATGAAAAATTGTCAGCAAAGGTAAACACTACTTCTACTGCAGCAGAAAATTAAAATAGCAGGCGGTAATAACTACAAATTAATTAAAGTGCATAATAAAGAAAGAGCAAAAACAAAAAACAAACAAACAAAAAAGAAATGAGATCCGTTTTTGAAAGCCTAAAACTTGAGATTTAGTTAATTACTCACAACTGCGCTGTTAATTGAAAAAAATGAAATGAAACATTAAGTAAATTTTTGTGGCCAGGCCCAAGGTAGTTTTCTCAACAAAGTCTAAAAAATGTGAAAAATCTAGCAAAAAATAAAACAACCAGAGTAATCGAGAGCTAAGAGCGAGCTAAAATGAAACACAAAAAATCAATTAACCTTGTCCCCGTACCTCGCTGCCCGGCAGATTTTGAGAAAACGGCTGAAGCTTTTGAGCTGAAACTTTTTGTGGTAACTCAGCTAACCGGCGGACAGGGCGCTCGGTACTCATTTGCTCCAAAAGATTCCATTTTGTTCCAGAGGATTCTTTTTTTGAAAACGTGCTCAAATCAATTCAAACTTAAAATCAAAATTCATTATTAAATTCAGGCTGCAATATGCTGTCAATTTTGACCAAATTCAAAAACCGGAAGTGCCAAAACCCAAAATCATTTTTGGAATCATTTCTATTTCCGGTTTGAAAAAAATGCCATTAAATAGTAAATTTATTGTATTTACTGTTAAGTTTTTAAATTTTTTAAATCTGTTTAGTTTTGAGCAAGAAAAAGGCATTTGAAGTTTACCGATTTTTACTAAAAATGCATCATAGATCTAGAGGATTATCTCAAAAACCGTTTTATTTATTAATTTAAAACTTTTTGTTATATGTTTTTGTAGTGTTAATTTATTAATTTTATTAAGTTTTAACTATTTTTATACACCGGAAGTAGTTTTTTCAATTGGAACTTTGGACTTCCGGTAGATAAATTAAAATTTTTTACATATTTGAATCCATTGTAAGATTCTACCTATAAAATGTGCTATTAGTTTTGCAATTTGACGTATTTTAGTTGCTCTAAATCAGTTTAAAAGTTCAAGTTTATTTTTGTTGAAAAAGCTAAAAAATGATAGTGCAAAAAGCCGTTGTAAGTCAACAACGCAATTTTAAATTGAAAAACTGATAACAGACTTTAAAGATGAAATCTTTCAAAGAATTCAAATCTGTAAAAATTTATAATTTATCAACCGGAAGTCAAAAGTTCCAATTGGAAAAACCTACTTCCGGTTGATAAAAATACCGAGCGCCCTGTCCGCCGGTTAGCTGAGTTACCACAAAAAGTTTCAGCTCAATAGCTTCAGCCGTTTTCTCAAAATCTGCCGGGCAGCGAGGTACGGGGACGAGGTTAAGCCTGAAATGAACTACCTTAACAAAATTTTAACTCTAAACTCTGTAATAAACAAAAACATTTTTAAAAATCATCAAAAAGTAGTCACACTTGATCATTTTAGCAAACTTTTATTTATTTCAAACGAGTTATTAAAAGTTGCAGCTAAAATTCCAAACTGAAATGCTTTCAAAACACTTGCAAATTGACTCAAATTAATTAATCTGCTGTTGAGCAGCTGGTCAACTAAAAACGTCAACTTCAGTAAGAAAAAAAGTATCATCAATCAATTCTGCAACTACGACAGCATAAAAAATTGGAAATCAAGAACAAGAAGATATTAAAATCAAAATTGGCTGTCTTTATATCAAAATATTTGGAGCTTTAGAGAAAGAGGGGAGAAAACTCAGCCAAACAAGCACAAACATGATAAATTAAGGAAAACAGCAAACTATAAAATAACGTGGAGAAGCTTCATATTAAGTTTGATGCTAATGTTAATTAAAAATTACTTAACCTAAAAAAATTTTAATTACTTAAAAACAAGCAATTTGTACTTTGATAAGTCTTTTTACACAATTCAATTTTTTCTTCTAGTTTTAGCCCAATCTCACTACTTCACGAAAAATGATCAAAAAAACTAAAATTTTGTGCTTTTTCTCTAAATCACTCTTTGCTAATTAATAACCGACAGTTTCATAGACTTTTAATGCGTATTTCATCAAATGATCACTACTACTCTCCGGTGTTATGGAAATAACGGTAATGGCGGTGATGATATATTGACACGACCAGAAAGACTGCGCCAAGAGAGAAACTTGACCAGTCTCGTTAGCAGAGGCCATCGATCGACCAAAGTTTGAATTTATTGAACAGAACACAATTACTTTAAATTATTTTTGATAAATTACAAAAGCAACTAAAATGATGCGGCATGCGCTGAATATGTAAAAACTTTTTTCCAACCACAGAAGGGTAGCAGCAAAAAAATGGAAACTAAAAATTGACCATTGTTCTCCTTGATGCCCCCTCCACTAACCTTTGTTTGCCTTGTTTTAATTTTTTTGCTTCTTAATTTTTAGCCCCCCTCTAGCATAATTAATCGATTAGTTAGCAAGATCTTTAGTGTGAGCAAGCGAGAGAAAAGAAGAGAGAGAGGCCCCTCACACACACATTCTTCTGCTGCCCTTTTTATAATTAGAACCCGTATCACTAATTAGCAATTACGCATACTGCCTGGCAAGTGCTGTTCTGTGGTTTGTGGTTTGACAGGGTTTTCAAGCATTATGCAACTTCGACCTCATCGACTAGGCACACACAAAAGCATCGTCAAAAAATTTGCTTTTTAATAAAACTAAAAAAACTGAAAAATCATCATCATCTGTTCCTCTCTTCTCTGCTCTACACTTTGCGTCGTGACGAGACAATTTTCAAGTCTCTTCAACAGCAGAAAACGAGAAGTCGATTAAACTCGGTGACTTAATTAACTAAACACCAAAGAATTTTAATAAACAGAAAGCTAACAAAGTCAAATAAAGAAAAAAGAAAAAACCTAAAACTTAAAAAACACTAAATTCAAAAAAATGAAACAAAATTTCAAGTTTGACGACCATCCACGAGATGGTGCACTGAGGATTGAAAATTCGAAAAATCGAAAATAAAAAAAGTGGCGGCAAGGAGTGCAATATAACTTGGAGTAGTGGTACACGCTGATGCTGTGGCCCCCTTCACCAGCCAGTGCTCCTCAATCTCCTCATTCATTGCAGAGCAATTGGATGCACTCTAACTTTTGTAATCAAACTCTTAAAATTAAAAACATTTTTCACCAACTAAAACAATCAACTTTTAAACATGCGAAAATGCAGGCAAACAAAAAAATCTGAAAACACCAGTCAATGCACCTTTCAAGCTGCTTGCAGAAGAGCATTGTTACATAAAAAAATGCACAACAGAAAAGAGGAAGAATGAAGTTAATAAATTGGCCAATTCAGGGGCGACTTTTTTTGTTCTTTCAGCTTTAGGCGCGCTGCGCTGCGCTGCAGCTGGTCAGTTTGCAGCAGTTGATGCAATTTAAAATGTCACTGGACAGGTAAAAAAAAGAAAAAGAAAAAAAGATGACAACGACCAGTGAGAGAAGTCAGTCGTGTTTCAGTGGTGTAGAGCAGAAGCAGCAGCCGCAGCCGTCTCTCCTAATCGCGTTATTATCACAGCCACACCGACCACCGATTTAATAAGGGGCCAATAAATCTTCAGCCAGCCATCCAGCCAGGCACTGTCTGCCGGCACAGTGTAAATTCTGAATGGGCGAGCTTTAAATAGGCGAAAAAACAGAAGCAGAAACAGCAGCAGCAGCAGTCGCATTTATCACTTGTGTGTGTGTGTGCTTGTTGCGTATTATTACATCACACAAGCTCAGACAGACAGTTGAACAGACAGAGAGTCAGTCCGATCACACCGGTCACAAGCCACTGTCCAGCGAGTGCTCACGCGTGCTGCTCACTCACTCACTGACTGGTCGTTGTCCGTTCCGAGGAGTTGGAACAAAGCCGGCAAAAAAACTTTTTTAAAACAGCAATGCAAATAGTAAGTGAAAGAAAAAAAATTTAAAAATTTGTGTTTTCCAGCAAGCTGCTGCTGTGATAGTAGTGAGCAGTGCGGACAGGGTCCAGCTGACAAGGCCGGGAGCAGCAGCAGAAGCAGCAGCAGTCAGAGCAAATAAATCTCGCAATTTGCAATTGTCAACGAGGACTGTTGTTGTGTCCAGCAGCTCGGGCAGCTCGGGCCCGGGCAGACACCTCAATGTCCGAGCAGAGTGGACAGTGTGTGGTGTGGTGTGGCGGCCCAGGCACGCGGGAATGAGTGTAAGTGTGTGTGTCCGAACTTAAAACTTGTCCGTTTCCTTCTTGACTTTCAATGCGTGGCAACTGCAGAGTGGAAAGCGTGCTCAGCACACGAACGACAGCGGCGGCGGCGGCAGCAGATCCACTCGGGCAGATTGCACCGGGCAAAGTCCGATAATTCTCCGTTCTCTGCAAAGCACAAAGCCGTGGTCTGCATTGGTCTGTCTGTCTCTGTCTGCCTTGTGACCACACTGCCCATAAGTCATTCACTGGTCTCTCTAGTTGTCCTTGTCCCTCTCTAGGGTCTCAAGTAAGACTAGTAAGTCTAGTGGTGATTTGGTGGTGCAATCACGGTCCCCCAAAAAACAAAGACAGAGATTGAGAGAGGGGGGCCCAGCAAAGTACAAGTGTGTCACACTTCCAGCGTCTGGTGATATATTGCCCCCCTCCACTTTTAGTGCTGCGTGTCCACCTCTAGTCACCTCTAGTTTAAACTTCAAGTTTAACTAAAAATGTTTGAAACTGGCTCTAAAAATACACGCAAAAATCAAAGATCGCCAACGGTGGCACTGCTGTGTTCAACATTTAGATCTGATTTTAAAGCGATCCTCAAATAAAAGCGGCCGTAGTTTTTAAGCGTGGCTCACTTTTTTAAATTGAGATAGAGAAGCAGCAACAGCAGCGGGATAGAAAAATTTATGGTGTGTGAAAAGAAGGAACAATGTGAACTCCGGGCTCAAATCAAATCAAATCAGCACACAAGCTGATGTGTTTAACACAAAAAGTGTGAAAAGGAGGTGCACCAGGCACACACGCACAATGGAAAGGTGGAATTAATGGGGGCCATTAATTTTAAACTTTTTAAAATCAAGGGCAAGCTAGAAAGGACTAGAGTAAGGACTGATAGGTTGTCTAGGTTGTGCAACGATTTATAGGCTTTAAAATGCTGGTTCAGTTTTCAGGCACAAAATGCTCTACTGTTGGACCAAAAGTCAGCACCTAGTGACACACATTTTTGCATGTTTTTCTCTTAATAATGCTGTCAATAACTCTCTTTGTGTTTGCTTTGCTTGATTTTACTTTTCCTATTTTAAAAGTTGACAGTTTTAAAAGCAAGCACAGACACACAGAGTTAAAAATCATTAGAAACTACCTGTTGCGCTTGTCGCTGCACACATAAACAGCTAATTGAGTGAGAAGAAAAAGAAGAAAAGAAAACAAAGACAATTACCAATGCCATTTACATAACAACAACAACAACAGCAGATACTATGACTACTGAAAATTGAAACACCTGGTAATTGAGCAAACACGCGTATTCAAAGAGACTAATTGTCTTTATCACATGTTAGACACTGCAGTGTTGCCATTGATAATGATGATGACAATGATGATGATAATAATAATGTTCTTTAAAGCATCTTGAAAATAATCATTAGACAAGAGCTGTTGTAACTACTTGTGAACACTGCAGCAGCACCATCAAAACACAGGCACAATGTGTCAACAACATGTGAATTTAAATTTGAATAGTTTCTCAACCTCAAAATTCACGCACAACTTTCTTTTTTCCCAACAACACAGGGGAACTTTTTAAAACAACTCAAATTGAGAAATTACTTTCTGCTGGACTCATTCAACAGGCAAGTAAGCAGGCAGGCACAAACGTTTTTACTTGTTAGTTATTTAAATTTTTCTATTTATTTAAATTAGCTGCAAACGAAAGTCTTCTCAGTCGAGCCATTTGGTGACCGAGAGAGAGAGAGGGAACAAAGTAGAAAGTGAGTGAGTTTTAGCAGCAGCAGCAGCCGTCTGTCGTCCTGTTCTTCTTGCTGTCGCCGGTTTTAATTGGCGGCAAAAAAGAACAGGACGAAAAAGATGAAGGTGACTTTTGACTGAATACTGCTGACTTCAAAACTCCACTTGAAACTGAGCTTGCCTGCTAGCTAGTGAAGCTCGCTTTGTTTCTCCCAGTCTCAGCACTTTGCAAAGAGGCAGCAGCAGCAGCTTTGCAAGCTCATCCAGCCGTGCCAGCAGTGCCAGCCCCAGCACTAATTTACATATACAGTTTCATCTGTTGTGCTGCTGCTGTGTTTTAAATTTATTACGACAGACGGCTGGCTGGCAAAGCTGCTGCTGCTGCTGCTCGGAGGTCATCAAAGTGCTGGAAGTGCAGTGCGGATTGTGTGTGAGTGTGGCGTGGGGGGTTGAAAAATCTGCTGCTTTCCGTTCTCCTCTTCACTTTTCTCCCTCTCCCTCTCTCCCTCTCTCTAGACATCATAACAATTTGACTTTGCATGACTGCCTGTGCAGTGTTTGTGTGTGTGTATTTTAAAAGCAACCGGCAACCTTGAATGAAACGGCGGCGGCGGCAGTGCAGGAATTTTAATGCTCTAAACACAAGCCGAGCACTAGCATTTTAAAGTTTGCCCTTTCAGTGCGCTGTAAAATAATTATTATTGTTGTTTAAACTCTCTCTCTCTCTCTCTCTCTCTCTCTCTTCCTTTTAAGCAACAGTCATAAAAGAGTCTTCTTCTTCTTGCTAAGTTTAAAAGTGGAAAGAAAGAAGAAAGGGGGTGAAAGTGGTTACATGAGGAAGAAAAGGGGAAAAGACGGAACCTTGAAAGCAAGAAAACAAATGCACTACTTAGCACGACCAGCACAACTGAGAATGGAGAAAAAGAGTTAAACTCATACTCTGAAAAAGCTACACCAGACACTGCGTTTTTGTTAGAAGACACCATTTTCATGGGTCTGCGTTGCATAATCTGCTGCCTGCTTGTGTCTGAGTTCCAAACTGTGCTCTTGTGAGCCTTTAATTAACTTTTTATTACTCGAATCCGATTAGGTGTGTGTGTGTGTGCAAGTCTGGCAGGCCGGCAGGTAGGCAGACACAAGAAAGACGCGTGTCACTCACTACCTCACTACTCACTGCTGCTGAACTGGCCTGGTCACTGCCACACTTACTTGTCAAGGTTAACTAACAACTACTACTACTACAGTCTGGCCCAGTCAAATTAGAGCAACACAGGGAAAGAAGAGAGAGAGAGAGAGAGAGAGAGAGAGAGAGAGAGAGAGAGAGAGAGAGAGCGCTCTCTCTCTCTCTCTCTCTCTCTCTCTCTCTCTCTCTCTCTCTCTCTCTCTTCTTTCCCTGTGTTGCTCTAATTTGACTGGGCCAGACTGTAGTAGTAGTAGTTGTTAGTTAACCTTGACAAGTAAGTGTGGCAGTGACCAGGCCAGTTCAGCAGCAGTGAGTAGTGAGGTAGTGAGTGACACGCGTCTTTCTTGTGTCTGCCTACCTGCCGGCCTGCCAGACTTGCACACACACACACACCTAATCGGATTCGAGTAATAAAAAGTTAATTAAAGGCTCACAAGAGCACAGTTTGGAACTCAGACACAAGCAGGCAGCAGATTATGCAACGCAGACCCATGAAAATGGTGTCTTCTAACAAAAACGCAGTGTCTGGTGTAGCTTTTTCAGAGTATGAGTTTAACTCTTTTTCTCCATTCTCAGTTGTGCTGGTCGTGCTAAGTAGTGCATTTGTTTTCTTGCTTTCAAGGTTCCGTCTTTTCCCCTTTTCTTCCTCATGTAACCACTTTCACCCCCTTTCTTCTTTCTTTCCACTTTTAAACTTAGCAAGAAGAAGAAGACTCTTTTATGACTGTTGCTTAAAAGGAAGAGAGAGAGAGAGAGAGAGAGAGAGAGAGTTTAAACAACAATAATAATTATTTTACAGCGCACTGAAAGGGCAAACTTTAAAATGCTAGTGCTCGGCTTGTGTTTAGAGCATTAAAATTCCTGCACTGCCGCCGCCGCCGTTTCATTCAAGGTTGCCGGTTGCTTTTAAAATACACACACACAAACACTGCACAGGCAGTCATGCAAAGTCAAATTGTTATGATGTCTAGAGAGAGGGAGAGAGGGAGAGGGAGAAAAGTGAAGAGGAGAACGGAAAGCAGCAGATTTTTCAACCCCCCACGCCACACTCACACACAATCCGCACTGCACTTCCAGCACTTTGATGACCTCCGAGCAGCAGCAGCAGCAGCTTTGCCAGCCAGCCGTCTGTCGTAATAAATTTAAAACACAGCAGCAGCACAACAGATGAAACTGTATATGTAAATTAGTGCTGGGGCTGGCACTGCTGGCACGGCTGGATGAGCTTGCAAAGCTGCTGCTGCTGCCTCTTTGCAAAGTGCTGAGACTGGGAGAAACAAAGCGAGCTTCACTAGCTAGCAGGCAAGCTCAGTTTCAAGTGGAGTTTTGAAGTCAGCAGTATTCAGTCAAAAGTCACCTTCATCTTTTTCGTCCTGTTCTTTTTTGCCGCCAATTAAAACCGGCGACAGCAAGAAGAACAGGACGACAGACGGCTGCTGCTGCTGCTAAAACTCACTCACTTTCTACTTTGTTCCCTCTCTCTCTCTCGGTCACCAAATGGCTCGACTGAGAAGACTTTCGTTTGCAGCTAATTTAAATAAATAGAAAAATTTAAATAACTAACAAGTAAAAACGTTTGTGCCTGCCTGCTTACTTGCCTGTTGAATGAGTCCAGCAGAAAGTAATTTCTCAATTTGAGTTGTTTTAAAAAGTTCCCCTGTGTTGTTGGGAAAAAAGAAAGTTGTGCGTGAATTTTGAGGTTGAGAAACTATTCAAATTTAAATTCACATGTTGTTGACACATTGTGCCTGTGTTTTGATGGTGCTGCTGCAGTGTTCACAAGTAGTTACAACAGCTCTTGTCTAATGATTATTTTCAAGATGCTTTAAAGAACATTATTATTATCATCATCATTGTCATCATCATTATCAATGGCAACACTGCAGTGTCTAACATGTGATAAAGACAATTAGTCTCTTTGAATACGCGTGTTTGCTCAATTACCAGGTGTTTCAATTTTCAGTAGTCATAGTATCTGCTGTTGTTGTTGTTGTTATGTAAATGGCATTGGTAATTGTCTTTGTTTTCTTTTCTTCTTTTTCTTCTCACTCAATTAGCTGTTTATGTGTGCAGCGACAAGCGCAACAGGTAGTTTCTAATGATTTTTAACTCTGTGTGTCTGTGCTTGCTTTTAAAACTGTCAACTTTTAAAATAGGAAAAGTAAAATCAAGCAAAGCAAACACAAAGAGAGTTATTGACAGCATTATTAAGAGAAAAACATGCAAAAATGTGTGTCACTAGGTGCTGACTTTTGGTCCAACAGTAGAGCATTTTGTGCCTGAAAACTGAACCAGCATTTTAAAGCCTATAAATCGTTGCACAACCTAGACAACCTATCAGTCCTTACTCTAGTCCTTTCTAGCTTGCCCTTGATTTTAAAAAGTTTAAAATTAATGGCCCCCATTAATTCCACCTTTCCATTGTGCGTGTGTGCCTGGTGCACCTCCTTTTCACACTTTTTGTGTTAAACACATCAGCTTGTGTGCTGATTTGATTTGATTTGAGCCCGGAGTTCACATTGTTCCTTCTTTTCACACACCATAAATTTTTCTATCCCGCTGCTGTTGCTGCTTCTCTATCTCAATTTAAAAAAGTGAGCCACGCTTAAAAACTACGGCCGCTTTTATTTGAGGATCGCTTTAAAATCAGATCTAAATGTTGAACACAGCAGTGCCACCGTTGGCGATCTTTGATTTTTGCGTGTATTTTTAGAGCCAGTTTCAAACATTTTTAGTTAAACTTGAAGTTTAAACTAGAGGTGACTAGAGGTGGACACGCAGCACTAAAAGTGGAGGGGGGCAATATATCACCAGACGCTGGAAGTGTGACACACTTGTACTTTGCTGGGCCCCCCTCTCTCAATCTCTGTCTTTGTTTTTTGGGGGACCGTGATTGCACCACCAAATCACCACTAGACTTACTAGTCTTACTTGAGACCCTAGAGAGGGACAAGGACAACTAGAGAGACCAGTGAATGACTTATGGGCAGTGTGGTCACAAGGCAGACAGAGACAGACAGACCAATGCAGACCACGGCTTTGTGCTTTGCAGAGAACGGAGAATTATCGGACTTTGCCCGGTGCAATCTGCCCGAGTGGATCTGCTGCCGCCGCCGCCGCTGTCGTTCGTGTGCTGAGCACGCTTTCCACTCTGCAGTTGCCACGCATTGAAAGTCAAGAAGGAAACGGACAAGTTTTAAGTTCGGACACACACACTTACACTCATTCCCGCGTGCCTGGGCCGCCACACCACACCACACACTGTCCACTCTGCTCGGACATTGAGGTGTCTGCCCGGGCCCGAGCTGCCCGAGCTGCTGGACACAACAACAGTCCTCGTTGACAATTGCAAATTGCGAGATTTATTTGCTCTGACTGCTGCTGCTTCTGCTGCTGCTCCCGGCCTTGTCAGCTGGACCCTGTCCGCACTGCTCACTACTATCACAGCAGCAGCTTGCTGGAAAACACAAATTTTTAAATTTTTTTTCTTTCACTTACTATTTGCATTGCTGTTTTAAAAAAGTTTTTTTGCCGGCTTTGTTCCAACTCCTCGGAACGGACAACGACCAGTCAGTGAGTGAGTGAGCAGCACGCGTGAGCACTCGCTGGACAGTGGCTTGTGACCGGTGTGATCGGACTGACTCTCTGTCTGTTCAACTGTCTGTCTGAGCTTGTGTGATGTAATAATACGCAACAAGCACACACACACACAAGTGATAAATGCGACTGCTGCTGCTGCTGTTTCTGCTTCTGTTTTTTCGCCTATTTAAAGCTCGCCCATTCAGAATTTACACTGTGCCGGCAGACAGTGCCTGGCTGGATGGCTGGCTGAAGATTTATTGGCCCCTTATTAAATCGGTGGTCGGTGTGGCTGTGATAATAACGCGATTAGGAGAGACGGCTGCGGCTGCTGCTTCTGCTCTACACCACTGAAACACGACTGACTTCTCTCACTGGTCGTTGTCATCTTTTTTTCTTTTTCTTTTTTTTACCTGTCCAGTGACATTTTAAATTGCATCAACTGCTGCAAACTGACCAGCTGCAGCGCAGCGCAGCGCGCCTAAAGCTGAAAGAACAAAAAAAGTCGCCCCTGAATTGGCCAATTTATTAACTTCATTCTTCCTCTTTTCTGTTGTGCATTTTTTTATGTAACAATGCTCTTCTGCAAGCAGCTTGAAAGGTGCATTGACTGGTGTTTTCAGATTTTTTTGTTTGCCTGCATTTTCGCATGTTTAAAAGTTGATTGTTTTAGTTGGTGAAAAATGTTTTTAATTTTAAGAGTTTGATTACAAAAGTTAGAGTGCATCCAATTGCTCTGCAATGAATGAGGAGATTGAGGAGCACTGGCTGGTGAAGGGGGCCACAGCATCAGCGTGTACCACTACTCCAAGTTATATTGCACTCCTTGCCGCCACTTTTTTTATTTTCGATTTTTCGAATTTTCAATCCTCAGTGCACCATCTCGTGGATGGTCGTCAAACTTGAAATTTTGTTTCATTTTTTTGAATTTAGTGTTTTTTAAGTTTTAGGTTTTTTCTTTTTTCTTTATTTGACTTTGTTAGCTTTCTGTTTATTAAAATTCTTTGGTGTTTAGTTAATTAAGTCACCGAGTTTAATCGACTTCTCGTTTTCTGCTGTTGAAGAGACTTGAAAATTGTCTCGTCACGACGCAAAGTGTAGAGCAGAGAAGAGAGGAACAGATGATGATGATTTTTCAGTTTTTTTAGTTTTATTAAAAAGCAAATTTTTTGACGATGCTTTTGTGTGTGCCTAGTCGATGAGGTCGAAGTTGCATAATGCTTGAAAACCCTGTCAAACCACAAACCACAGAACAGCACTTGCCAGGCAGTATGCGTAATTGCTAATTAGTGATACGGGTTCTAATTATAAAAAGGGCAGCAGAAGAATGTGTGTGTGAGGGGCCTCTCTCTCTTCTTTTCTCTCGCTTGCTCACACTAAAGATCTTGCTAACTAATCGATTAATTATGCTAGAGGGGGGCTAAAAATTAAGAAGCAAAAAAATTAAAACAAGGCAAACAAAGGTTAGTGGAGGGGGCATCAAGGAGAACAATGGTCAATTTTTAGTTTCCATTTTTTTGCTGCTACCCTTCTGTGGTTGGAAAAAAGTTTTTACATATTCAGCGCATGCCGCATCATTTTAGTTGCTTTTGTAATTTATCAAAAATAATTTAAAGTAATTGTGTTCTGTTCAATAAATTCAAACTTTGGTCGATCGATGGCCTCTGCTAACGAGACTGGTCAAGTTTCTCTCTTGGCGCAGTCTTTCTGGTCGTGTCAATATATCATCACCGCCATTACCGTTATTTCCATAACACCGGAGAGTAGTAGTGATCATTTGATGAAATACGCATTAAAAGTCTATGAAACTGTCGGTTATTAATTAGCAAAGAGTGATTTAGAGAAAAAGCACAAAATTTTAGTTTTTTTGATCATTTTTCGTGAAGTAGTGAGATTGGGCTAAAACTAGAAGAAAAAATTGAATTGTGTAAAAAGACTTATCAAAGTACAAATTGCTTGTTTTTAAGTAATTAAAATTTTTTTAGGTTAAGTAATTTTTAATTAACATTAGCATCAAACTTAATATGAAGCTTCTCCACGTTATTTTATAGTTTGCTGTTTTCCTTAATTTATCATGTTTGTGCTTGTTTGGCTGAGTTTTCTCCCCTCTTTCTCTAAAGCTCCAAATATTTTGATATAAAGACAGCCAATTTTGATTTTAATATCTTCTTGTTCTTGATTTCCAATTTTTTATGCTGTCGTAGTTGCAGAATTGATTGATGATACTTTTTTTCTTACTGAAGTTGACGTTTTTAGTTGACCAGCTGCTCAACAGCAGATTAATTAATTTGAGTCAATTTGCAAGTGTTTTGAAAGCATTTCAGTTTGGAATTTTAGCTGCAACTTTTAATAACTCGTTTGAAATAAATAAAAGTTTGCTAAAATGATCAAGTGTGACTACTTTTTGATGATTTTTAAAAATGTTTTTGTTTATTACAGAGTTTAGAGTTAAAATTTTGTTAAGGTAGTTCATTTCAGGCTTAACCTCGTCCCCGTACCTCGCTGCCCGGCAGATTTTGAGAAAACGGCTGAAGCTATTGAGCTGAAACTTTTTGTGGTAACTCAGCTAACCGGCGGACAGGGCGCTCGGTATTTTTATCAACCGGAAGTAGGTTTTTCCAATTGGAACTTTTGACTTCCGGTTGATAAATTATAAATTTTTACAGATTTGAATTCTTTGAAAGATTTCATCTTTAAAGTCTGTTATCAGTTTTTCAATTTAAAATTGCGTTGTTGACTTACAACGGCTTTTTGCACTATCATTTTTTAGCTTTTTCAACAAAAATAAACTTGAACTTTTAAACTGATTTAGAGCAACTAAAATACGTCAAATTGCAAAACTAATAGCACATTTTATAGGTAGAATCTTACAATGGATTCAAATATGTAAAAAATTTTAATTTATCTACCGGAAGTCCAAAGTTCCAATTGAAAAAACTACTTCCGGTGTATAAAAATAGTTAAAACTTAATAAAATTAATAAATTAACACTACAAAAACATATAACAAAAAGTTTTAAATTAATAAATAAAACGGTTTTTGAGATAATCCTCTAGATCTATGATGCATTTTTAGTAAAAATCGGTAAACTTCAAATGCCTTTTTCTTGCTCAAAACTAAACAGATTTAAAAAATTTAAAAACTTAACAGTAAATACAATAAATTTACTATTTAATGGCATTTTTTTCAAACCGGAAATAGAAATGATTCCAAAAATGATTTTGGGTTTTGGCACTTCCGGTTTTTGAATTTGGTCAAAATTGACAGCATATTGCAGCCTGAATTTAATAATGAATTTTGATTTTAAGTTTGAATTGATTTGAGCACGTTTTCAAAAAAAGAATCCTCTGGAACAAAATGGAATCTTTTGGAGCAAATGAGTACCGAGCGCCCTGTCCGCCGGTTAGCTGAGTTACCACAAAAAGTTTCAGCTCAAAAGCTTCAGCCGTTTTCTCAAAATCTGCCGGGCAGCGAGGTACGGGGACAAGGTTAATTGATTTTTTGTGTTTCATTTTAGCTCGCTCTTAGCTCTCGATTACTCTGGTTGTTTTATTTTTTGCTAGATTTTTCACATTTTTTAGACTTTGTTGAGAAAACTACCTTGGGCCTGGCCACAAAAATTTACTTAATGTTTCATTTCATTTTTTTCAATTAACAGCGCAGTTGTGAGTAATTAACTAAATCTCAAGTTTTAGGCTTTCAAAAACGGATCTCATTTCTTTTTTGTTTGTTTGTTTTTTGTTTTTGCTCTTTCTTTATTATGCACTTTAATTAATTTGTAGTTATTACCGCCTGCTATTTTAATTTTCTGCTGCAGTAGAAGTAGTGTTTACCTTTGCTGACAATTTTTCATCCACTTTTTTGTGGCCAGGTCTTGCTAATTGTGCTGACCAAATGAAACTTTGCATCGGGTTGTTGGCTTAAGGTACACAATCTGCTTATTATTAATTTGTTTAGTAAACTTTTTTTGTAGTATAAAAACTCTGCCACCACCATAAAGTAAATTAACATTTTTAATTATCTAATTAATTTTGTTCTTCTCTTCTTCCGCCAAGTGAATTTTGTGCGTGATCAATGGCTGGAAGAAGGCGTTTTTTGCTGAAGTCTGATTTAAAAAAGTAGAGCAGTTTTCTTTTTGAAGTTGTGCACTAATGATTAACAGTGTTATTTTTTTTACTCGGAGTTTTGCTGTTTTTTGTTTGTTTGCGCTTTTTCCCTTTTTTGCTTTTTTTGTAACTTCGATTCACGATGACGTAAGTGAGAGTTCAAATTTTAAGTAGAAACGGAGATCTCTCGGGGACTTCACCTGTGTTTTTAATGACGTTTTCCGTTTTGCACCAGCTACAAAAACATGTCAGTAAAGCTACTAAAATAGAAAAAGTAGTAGGTTTTTGTTTTTAAACGAGAAAAAGGTGTTACTATTGGTCATGTGAGCGCTAATTTGTGTTCAATTTGTGGGTTTCAGTTTCAGCCTTGATGAGATCAATGATGACGTCAGTCAGGAAATGCTTTCAAACTTAAGTTTTTTATGTGTTTGCTTTTTGCGTTGAAGTTTCTAAACTTTTCCTCTGACTCTTTCTACAAATCACCAAAATAGAAAAAGGTAGGCTTCCCGCTTTTTTGGATTGCTGAAATGTTGAACTGTGAAAATAATTGCACATGTGACTTATTTTTTATTTTGCAAGTGCTGCTGTTTTTGCGACCTTAACTTTTGAGGCCTTTTGTGTTTTATTAGAATGATTGAACCAGTGAAAACAAAGTTGGGGTAGGGCATGCAATTTTTTACTTTTTTATTTATCATATTGGAACTTGTTTCCTTACACTAAAAGTTTCATTGACTGCAACCACCCCTTGCCGCCTGACAGGAATTCAATTATTTTTAATAACCAATTTTAGCCATTTCAAAGCTCCTCTAAACTCAGTTTGGCAGCAGCAGCAGCAGTACAATCAAGAGCTCAGATCTTAATTAGAAGAAAAAGATTTAATTTTGATAAGAAAGAGGATGAAAATAACAACCATTTTACAGGAAATGTGTTTACTAGTGCGATTGAGGCACACTGTGATAGTGAAGTGTTGTAAAGTGGTGGAAGAACAAAGGGCTGCAAAATAGCTGCAAACTGCTCTCTGGTAATTGAGTTATTAGTATTTAGTAGCGGATGAGGCGAGAAAAAGGCGCCTAAAATGTAAAAGCAGCTTTTCAGTGGTTGATCAAAATGGCTGCAAAAGGAAAAAAATGAAAATGCAGCCCTTTATTTGAGATGCATATCGACCTTCACTCTTTGCTTTCTTTCGTTCTCCTTTAGTCTCATAATTCAATTCCGACCATTGCCATTGACCCCTGGCCGCTTGTTGGCTGAATAATAATAGCAGACTGTCTTATTGTCTCTTTTTCATTGCTGCTGCAACCCCGTTGCTCACTTCCGGAGCCACTTGACCCTTTTGCCTGCCCAGCTAGGGCCACCAGTAGCTAACTAGTGCGGAAGCAAAAAAAACGAGGATGATGGGGCAGTGATGGTGATGATGATGATGGTGATGGTGATGGTAATGCTAGCTGTTTCATTGTCCATTGTCCATTCATTTCGGTGTTTGTGCCCGCTGCTGCTGCTGCTGCTGCTGCTAACGGTCCAAACGGACAGTGATGACCTAAGCGCGGTCAGTCAGGCAGTCTGCATTTTTTGCCGTGCTGACCACTGGTCAACAGGCAGCAGTAGTGGTAAACTGACATTTTACGTTTTTTAAGTTTAGGGTCACTCACTGTTTGTCTCTCTCTGTCAGCGGACAATGGCCCAAAGAGGAAGTGATCAGCAGCAGCAGCAGTGGACAGTCGTGTCAATGGACAGTGTTCCGCGGTGGTCAGTGTCGCTCGCGTTTTCTCCTTCTCCTTCTTTTTTTTCTTCTCCCTAACACGACCTCTCCCAGTTTTTTTTCAGTGAAGGGTCAGCTAGTCAGTGAGCCCAATGTCCCTCCGTTTGTTCGCCAGTGGTCACACTTAAGGTCGTTTTCTTTCTTTCTTTTTCTTCCTCTTCTTCTGTTTTATAGCTGTTGTTCAAAGGAGAGTTTTTAAATTAGTCTATCAAGTGTGATGTCTGTGTTTAGCGCTGCTGCTGCTGCTGCTGTGTGCTAAAGACTTTTTTTTGTAAAGTGCTTTCATCGTTTGCTGCAGCACGCGACTAAAAGAAAAGATACAGAGAGGAAAGAAAAAGGTGAGAGGGAAAATGTGTAGTGGGTGATAAATTGGCCACCACTAGTGCCACCACCGTTGACTAGGTCCGGCTGGGGCCGACCACCACTGCTGCTGACCGTGGTCACTAAGGTGTGTGTGTGCCAAGAGAAGTCAAGGTGCAGGGGGGGGACTTTGTTTTCAGATTAATTGCTTCCGATTTTTAATAAAGCGCCAAAAGTGTGTGTTGGATGGATGGAAAAAATAGTGCAGCACACTTTTTGAAATTGGTAATTGCCTCGTGCTGCTGCTGCTGCTGACCAGTCATCCTTGCGCTAATTAGTTTTTTTCATTTTCTAAAACTCATTTGCCTTTTTCTTTTGCAGAATTGTGAATTGTGTATTAGTTTTATTTACTGTTGTTGCGTTTGCAACTTGCAACTTGCAACAGAACACACGTGCTGCACGTGCTGTTCAACAACAGCAAGAAGAAAAAGAAGGAGGAGAAAAAGCGAAAATAAGTCGATTTTATTTTTCAATATTTCACAGTGCACAGTGAACTTTTTCTCTTTACTGTTTGCTCAAGTGCGTTGGCGTTGAATTTGGAGCAGTTGATGACTTTGTCGTTGTTGTTGTTATTGTTGTCCTGAACTTGTTCTTGCTCTCGCAGTTCTGGCAGTGTCGCGCGTATTTGCGCCCAATTTTGAGAGAATCGAGAATAGCCTTAGCAGAATTAGGAACACAGAAAGTGAGAGAGAGAGGAATTAAGTCGCATCGAGATTTTGCTTTTGAAGTTGAGGATTTGTGTCATTGCAAAATTCACCAGTGCTCTAGTTTTCAGCTTTTGCGTTAGTTTTTGTTTTTCTTTCTTTCTGATTCCTTTGGCCTGTCAGCATTTTCAATGTCAACATTTTTGTTGTCGTGTTTAGAGTGCAACTTTTTCTCTGAAACAAAACTTTTTTTATTTTGCGTCTGGCCAATTTTATTTTACCCCTTTTTCGATTTGTCACACACTAAAGACTACTGAAACACTGCTGGCTTTTTTACCACATGACGGATTAGTTTTGGGTTTCTTCACTTTGACTCATTTTCCTCTAAATAAAAAGTCGTCATTTGTAGTTCACTAGAGTTGAGTGTCGGGCAGTTAGTCAGTGACTGCTGCTAATGACTTGGAAACAAAAAAATGTAACCATTTTTTTGTTGAAGAATGAGGCAGCTAAAACTGAACTGCCAGCAACTGAACTACCACCAGCAAAAAACATGGCCAAACCAGACTGTCCAACCAAAAACTACTTTTGTGTTACATCATCCCTGTTTGCATCTCTGTCTCTGTCTGTTTGTCTGTCTGCCGCTTGTTCCACTAATTAATAATAATTAGAGCCTGCTAACACTGAAGTAACCGGAGTGACCACAGTGGCCAGCAGCAGCAGCAGCAGCAGCAGCAGTGGACAAACAACCGGAGAAGCACATACAAAAGCAGCAGTTCTGCGGACAAAACGTCGAAGCTAGCCAGCTCGAATAGTAATTACATCCCATATATTAACGTCACCATTAAACGAGCGATGATTTATTTACTGGTCAGCAGTGGTAGTAGCGGTAGTAGTAGTGGAAGTACCAAACCGAGACGAAACGAAGCGATGCGGCACTGGTCACATTCTCGGGAGCAACTCTCTCTCTCTCTCATCCCTTTTCCTTCATCTCTTTGTCAACCTCAATGCCTCAATGTCGAAGGGTTTGGGTTTGCGTGCGCTGACGATGTTTGACGTTTGCGCCAGTTGAAACCAACTACCAGCTACCACTACTACTACTGTCTTATAGATTCGCTGTCCAATTTGGTGTTACTTTGTGTTTTGGGTGTTTTGTCTGCTTGTTTTGCTGTCTGCCTGTGTGTGTGTGTGTGTGTGCTCACTGGTTTTGTTGGCTGCCTTCTTGACGTTGTCTCCGTTGTCCCCATTGTCTCCGCCATTGGCTTTGTCTGCCTGTCTGTCTGTGCCTTATACTTGATAATATCATAATTAGGTGTTGGCCTCTCTCTCTCTCTCTCTCCTTCTTTCTCTCTGATGTCACTTGGCTTTGTATTTTGTCGCCGCTGCTGCTGTCCGCCTTGCAACCTATTGAGTGAGCAGAGAGTCTAAGAAGAATGAATTAGAATGAAGTGCAAATATAATCCGAGAATAATTGCTCAACTGCCGCCGCCACCGCCGCCGCCACTAGTGAATTCGGTGACATTTGCAAGTCGTGTGAAGGACGTTAGTAAGAAAGAGAAAGAGAGATTGGCCAATTCAAAGTGTGTGTGCATTTTATTAGAGCTATTGATGGTGATTTTTGAGACTTACAAGAGCAAGGAGTAGGACTGTTTGGTGACTGCCAGAAAAAAAACTAGCGAATATTCTCTCTTCTTGCTAATTTCTATTTTTAGTTTAGTCAAAGCTAGTTTCTCGTGGATGCAAATTCTGGCTGTCCACTTTTGTGCACTGAACACAAATTACAAATCGGCTTTCTATTTCTTTCTGTTAGCCAGTAATACGCCATCTAGCGCTCTTGCGCTTATCTTTTTATTCGAATCGAAAAAGCAGTATTATTTTGCAAAAACGGCAAAAATCTAATCTTTTACAAAACAAAATTAGATTTCTCTGCTTTTCATTTTATACTTTATTTTTCTCTTTCTCTTTGTGCAATTGTTTTATTGCCCTACAGTTTGTTTTGTCTAACCAGCCAGCCAGCTAGCTCGCTAGCTGAGTAAATCCAATTTTCCTCTTTTGCCCCCTTTTGCTTCTCTTTTGCCTTTCCCTTTTTTGCCTCCTCCAGCCAACCAACAAGGCAATACCATAAATCATATCGTTTTAGTTTGATTGAATTTGGCTGGCTGAATCCAATCTCATACTTTTTTGCTGTTTTATTTCATTTTTCATTCACATTCAAAGGTTGGATTTTTGTGCTGCTGCTGTTCGTTGGTCAGTCTGCCACGCGAATACTTTTTCTTTTTCCCTCTTCCTCTGTTGCCCTGCGCACGCCTGGCCATTTATTGACATTATCGATTATTGACTGCGGCGCGAGGCACTAACGGAACACACAAAAAGTATGATAAAAAAAGAATAAGAAAGAAAGGTTTTCAATTTTTTGTTTTTCCTCCGCTCACTCCGTTGTCCAGTCCAGTAAATAAGCTGGGGTAAAAAAGAAGTGGTGCAGTGGTAAGCTGAGCTCTAAAGAGCGGACAAACAAGCAGCAAAAAATGAAATGAAATGAAAAGGAAGAGTTCAATTTGAAAGGGGAGAGCAAAAGGCTAGGGCTAGGGTTTTTTGTGATGTGTGTGATCACCGCGCATTTTATTCGGTTCGTCATTCGTCATCTCGCGCACCACGCGAGCCAGGGCGAGGGCGGCTTTGTTTGCTGCTGCTGTCGGTCATTTCATTGAAATTACACTTTTCCCCTCTCTTTCTACTCACCCACTCGGCCAGTCACTCTTGACCATTTGGCACGGCTTGCAGATGCGTCCCCAGCCACGTTAGGTCACCAACGGGCGGCCAACTTCTGTTGGCTAACTTTTCCATTCCCCTTCCCTTTTTCCCCTTCCCTCGTCTAGACACCCTTTTTACTAGTTGACCTAGCTGGTCATCATTTTGTTGGTCATCAGTTTGCTGCAGATGTCGTGGTGATGTGCCAGTGTTGCGTGGTGGCCTGTGCACGCTCGACGCAGCAGGGTTTGACGCGCGCGCTCGCGCTGGCACACAACAAAAGGGGGATCAGTGAAAGAGAAAAAATTTGGACTGAATTGCTTGAATTTTATTAGAGTTTTGCTGCTGTTGCTGCTGCTGCTGCACGAGATGAAGATGAAGTGTGAGGGTGGATTAAGCTAGTGTTTAGGTGTCTGTCTGAACTGAACTGAACTGACCGTCGGCTTTAGCTGTTTGAGCTGTTCGCCTTTGGTCAAAGAGGACCTCTCCGAAACGGGGTAAGCTTGAGTAGGCTGCAGTGCTCAGTCGGTTATGATGATTTATATTTATTCATTCATTTATTGGCAATAGTTTGGCAGTGTGTTTTAATTTTCTGTTTTTATTATCACCACTTTTTGTTCGCTGTGTGTTGAAAATGGCAATTGAAGTTGAAATTGATTGGCTGCTTTATTCATTCATTCACTCACTCTTCTTTCAATTGCCCAATTTTGCTGCCGCTGTTGTTATGAAAGAGGTAACCCTTTCATCTTCTCTCTCTTTCTGGCTCTCACCATTTGTCATATCCACTAAGTGTGAATATGACTGGCAGTGTGTTGACAGTTCGACCAGCTTTCTTCTATTGTCTACGCTCAATTCAGTCAATCAGCTCTGAAACTGCGGCGGCACACTTTAAACTTTTTCGACTCACTACAAATCGATTTGTTTGCTCGCCAACTGTGTTGGCCAATTGTCTGATGTTTGTGCCTGGTGTCTGGACGACTTTCACTGCCGTTAAAGTCGTCCTCTGCACTGTGTGCACCGCACTGTTGGCATAATAATTAGATAATCAATCGATTGGCTGAACATGCTGCTGCTGCTGCCAGTGTTGGCTAGTGTTGGTGGTGGTAGCCCTTTGAACCCTTTGGACTTTCTACTTTGCATTATCGACTGACTGATTTTGGTGGTGATTCGGATTGGAAGCAGCAGCAGCTGCTGTTGTGTGCCCGATTGTCCGAGATGTGCTTCTCTTGTAAGAGTGTTACCTCAATTGCTGCAATTCAATATTTGCCCTGACTCAAACAGGCAATCAAATGCTAATCGCAGTTGTCTGACCGACCAACCGACCGACTGCTGCTGCTGCTGCTGCTTCTGCTGTTCACCCGTTGAAACTCGAGTCTGAATCTAACTAGTTTGTTTCACACACCCGAAAACCCAGCTTCTACCAATCTCTTTTTTTTCTCCGGCAGCAAAAAAGGGGGCACCAATTTACCAAGCTCTACTTCTTCTCCTCTAAACTGTAAACTGACTGACTTTTTTGCCGCATTTTTTTTTATTGTTTACCGTTCCCAATTTCCATTTCATTTCACTTTTGCAGGAGGCACGTGCTGCGCAGCGAGTGTTACGTGTCAAACGGTGATCTAGGGTTTAGGCAAAGGGGAAACCTTGATGTGATGTGATGGCCAGAGAGAGAGATGACCAGCAGCAGGGAACAAGGGACTCTTTGGACACTGCTGACCACCATCACCACCGCCGCCATCACATCACCCGCTGTCAATGTCAGCACACAGCAAAACCTGACACCCACACACACACACACACACTCTTTCCCTCTTTCTGTTTGGGGTAATCAAACTCGTTCTGCGCTTTTATTGCCCAACTCAGTCGGGCCAATCTGCAGTTCCTGCTGCTCTGCTGACACGCGCGCTCGCGTTCCACTTTTTTCTCATTTTAGCGGTTCACTTTACCACTTTTTCACTGTTGCTGGGTGCGTCACTTGCTGCTGCTTTGCTGATGATGTTGGTCAGCGTTGTGTTGCGCTCAATTTAGTTATGCATGTCCGCTTTTTAGTTGCTGTTGTTGTTGAAAGTGCTTTGGTAATTGAAAGTTTAATGTTTTTTCCCTAGTTTACGGGTGGGGGAGGTTTCCAGCTGAAGTTTGGTCAATTTTTTTTTATTTCATTTTGCTCTAAGCGGACTTTTCAGTTATTCAAACTCGCTCATTTTTCACCATCTCTGCCCAGAATTTCCAATGTTCCAAACATTCCAAACTGGCGCACTAAAACTAAACACACACAAGCACACTTCAAATTACCTCCTTCCGCTGGCTGGGTCGCTCGTTCCAGCGGCATTCCATGTCGGCGCTGCCGCTGCTGCCTTAATATTTCCGAAACATAAAACAGCCAGCTTTAATAATAATATTAGTGTGTTCTACTGCCAGTGCACATGTGCCATTGACCATTACCATTACATTAGGAGACGACTAGGCTTCTTTTACTAGGGATGAGGATTTTTTTGGTCACTGCTGCTACTGAAGCTGACCACTGTCGCTGACCATCCGCTGCCCTCGCTCGCGCGTGCTACAGCAGCCGGACAACAATTTCCAACAATTTCTCTTCATTTCAGACACCGTCAAATTGTAATTTAGGCAGCGGGCTCTTCCATCTCTTTCCTTTCCTTTCCTTTCCTCCTCATTCTTTTCCACCCCCGCAGCCTACTCTCTCTCTTTCTCTTGTGCTCATTGATATTATTATTCGTTAGAGTTCCACTACTAGAGTTTCATTTACTCTGTTAGCTTTAGTTGTGTGTTTTTGTCGTCGTCAAAGTCGTAGTCGTTGCTGTTGTTGACCATGCTCTTGCCTGCTTGCCTGCCTGTTTGCCATAAATAATATTCACTCCATCAAACAGAATTGCTGCAGATGAGCGAAGGAGAGAGAGAGAGGGAGAAAGAAAATGCGAGGCATTGCACTGCTGCTGACCAGTGGTCAGTGATTGCTGCAGTGGACCGATCTATTACGAGGGAAATGGTGGTGATGCTGATTCTGAGTCGGAAACATTCCATTTTAAATGTCCAGCTCACAACTTTGGCTATAGTTCTCGTTATTGACTGGTTGATTCCCCTTTTTCAAAATACTGAAAAACTTCACGGGTTTGTACTTTACGGGTTTCATCAACTAGCTAAAAGTTTTCTGGTCGCACAATTTTTGCAAATGAAAAATTAGCTTTGAGTAATGAGAATCTCTCTCTGTTTGACAATGCTCATTTTTTACGCTCTTTTGCTGTTTTGCATTTAAATTAATAACCCCGCACGGCCAAGTTGGTGTCCTCTGCTGCTGCTGCTGCTACACTACTCTCTAATGGAGCACCACTTCCAAAGCCTGCAAACAATGGTCAGCAGCTACAGCTTTTTTTCGGCTCGTTGTCCCTCTTAGCAACAGCAGCAGCAGCAGCAGCAGCAGCAGCAGTGGTCAGCAGTTATCAACTGCGAACATTAATAATAATAATCATACACAGACAGACCGAAGAGGACACTAAACTACACAGTGCACAGTGCTCACTCTACATCTTCTAAACAAGCACACACACACACACTCATTTTTTGTGTTCTAAAAAGCTTTATCATAAGCGCAGACCCAGACCCAGACACACACACTCGAACTGAACGGTCTATTAGCTTTAGTGTCTTGCCCATCTCTCTCATCCTCCCACACTGCTCTCTCTCTCTCTTTCTCTCGTTTTGGACAGTTGAAAGAGCTGGGCAGTTTATTAAAACAAATTACCAGCAGTTTTAAACACACACTCGCTCTGTGGACCAGTTTTTTTTCTATTCTCTCAGGCAGTTAGCGAGACTTTTTTTTTGAAAAAAATCTCGCTTTTAATCTCGCTCTGTGT
>JAALOO010000526.1_pt1 | contig 33721 bp, 28 predicted proteins | sample 7257641 | NCBI WGS metagenome assembly JAALOO01 (sample SAMN14085613, study PRJNA598686) | mite metagenome | biome: ENVO:01001000; feature: ENVO:01001002; material: ENVO:01001226; isolation source: single female mite from University of Michigan culture on fish food culture... ...
CAATAAAGTCAGTCTGGACTACGTATGCTTGCGTTCACTCTCACTCAGCGCTTCTCAAATTATTAAAAACAACAGAAAGCATTTGCATAAAAGAAGAAAAAGGAAAAACAAGAGTTAATTTATCCTCATTTGTTCCTTCGTTTTCTCTCTTGTACAGCTAATTAATAATGCAAATAGCGCCTAAACACACTCTCTGACTCTTTGTACTCCTTTCAGTCCTTTTTCAAACTGTGCTTAGACAATAAACCAACATTGTTCACACAACATTTTTATTTTAAATATTGCAAACGCACACACAGCCAACTTTTGCACAAAATTATTCCCAATTGTCAAAAAGCGGAAACCCAAACCAGGAAAACCGGAAACGAGTGCCACCGGTTTGTGGTAGCCAATATCACCTTGTTAATAATAAAAAATTGCTATTAATACAATTTTATATTATCCAACAAAATTAGAAAATTTTCAGCTAACCAAAATAGTCTAAAAGTTAAAAATTAAAAATTTATTGTAGCACTGCACCAATGTTAACCTATTTTTTTCATTTTTGGCTGTGCAATTTTATACATTTTTGCCTGTTACCTAATAACCTACTTTTGCGCTTACTAAATCTAAAGCTGTAGTCGTGATACATAAATAATAAATTAAATACAAAATGGTCAGACTAACAAAAATAAGAATAAAAAACGCAAATTAAAAACATGCTCAGCATTTTGTTTGTTTTTGCTTGCCAATAAACAAAAACAAGGCCATTTTGAAGTTCATTAAAAACTGTGTTTTTATTTTTTTAAACACACTCATTTTTTACTTGTATTAATAAAAATATTTTTTTTGAGTTATTCTAACCTTTTAAATAGATTGGCAAAAACTGTGATCAAAACAAACAAACATCAACGGCAAATTGATCGATCAAAATAAAGTGAAAATGTTAAGAGTAAGTTGACAAAAAAAAGTAAGTTTCTAAAATTCAAAATAAATAAACAAGTTAGTAATAACCCTCTTTTAATATTTTTAATACTGTTCTAGATTCTAGATATTAAAATTGCGCAAATAAATCAAAGCATCAAAAGACTTTTCAAATAAACGAGCATATTAATCATCAAATTGTTACAATTACTTTTTTCATTATTCTCATCACTTTAACCTTACAACCAACCCAGTAAAGCTTTTAATTTTTACTAGTCAAAACCATAAACCACAAACAAACAAACAAAAAAAATAAAACATAATGCAGTCAAAATAAAATATAAATTAGCTTTTACGAAAAAAACTAAAAATATTTTAGATTTTTTATATTATTCTTTATGCTTTTTATTAAATACTGACAAAAAAACAAATTGCAATATTTTTTTAGCCTTTTAGAGTCGTTTGCAACTTTAAAACTCAAAAGAATGAATGCAATTTTATCTCGTTTTTTAAAATGACTGGGAAAATTTCAGCCCTCATATGCTTTCTTTTTGAGTTACAAAAAAGAAAAACATAAGATAAAATAATGTTTTCCCATTCGTTGCTGGCCATTTTACTAAAATGCAAAAAATGTTGTTGTCAAAAATGGCTAGCGAGCAAACTAAATGTAATAAGCAGCAATGTGTAAAAAGTACTAAAGTGGTCACAAAACTCTATTTGCCTAGTACTTTTTAGATTCAAGATTTGTAAATAAAAATGAGGTGAGGGTTAAAGAAAAATATTTGCTCAACAAAAATAGCAACGATGAAATATTTGGAAAAAACAAAATCCGTTGCCGGTTGAGGATAATTTGAATATTGACAAATTTTTTATGCAACCCAAAAATGTGGCTGATTTTTTCAATGAATCCGGATGCTAAATTGCTAGAATATTCAATGTTAAATATTCTACGACAAAAAGAGAAAGCAATGCATGACACAAAACAAATAATTTTCTATTTTTGAATTTCTTTTTACTCTTTTTTCTCCGTGTCCTATTAGCGACAAATCGAGTGAGTCTAACACGGAACTTGCCAGAGTTGATCGTGTTGGGTAATAAATAAAAGCACAGCTTTATTTTGTTTTTCATTTTCCACTTTTTTTCACTCTTGATCTCTGTCATTTTTATAAACAACAGCAAGGGCAGCAGCAACTCAATTTACTCCTACTAAAAATGCGCGTAGGCCACTTGCTGCTGCTGCTGTTTTTCCTGCTAGAAAACATAAGCAAAAAGAACAGCAGCGCGAGAAGATAAATTAATCAAGTTTTACTGTGAAAAAAGACAGTAAATAACATTAGAATTTAAACAGAACCATTTAAACATTATTTTGCTTGGTGCACTTGTTTTAGTGCTAAATTAGAGCACCCCTAGTTTCCGTTTGAAAACAAAAGTGATAAAGTGAAAAATGACAAACTTCAACTGACAGACTATTTTTTATTTTTTTGGCAAATAAGTTATTAAGCGTTTTTAGTAGTTTTTATTTTTTAAGTAATTCAAACAAAATTGCATTTCCGATTGTTGGTGCATCTACTCTTGTTATGAAAGTAATGCCGGTAAATTAGTTTTGCAAATGAAAATGGCATTGTGAAATCTACTTAAGTATCTGCCTTAAGTTTCAATTTTTTAAATTTTGTTATCATTATTATTTAGATAGATAAGCCTAAGGTAATAATAAAATGCGTTAAAAATGTAGGTCAATAGCGTACATCTAAATTTAAGGTAAGTAATAATCAAATTACTTTAAAAATAAAAAAAGAGACAACCGTAATTGAAACAAATGTAAGATTAAATATTAAACTTTAAAACTTGTGTTTTGATGCATTCTCAACGTTAAAACCACAAAACGGGTTATGGTTAAGCAATCTCATTATAAAAAAACTTTTAAAATTAAATTTTGTAGTTGTTTTCCTTCTTAAAACACAAAACTTATTTTTTAAGATACTCTCAACAAAAAATTAATAATTTACTAAAATATCTGATTTAGTTAGCTTCTTTTGCCATGTGCACTATTTTGTCACAACAAAATAATAAAGCACAAAGCAGTTTTAAAACAAAGCAAAAAATAATCAAATCAAAAGTTTACAACAACAACAAAAACTTCAACTTTAACCAACTCATTTGTAATGTATGAGAAAAGGAAAAAATTTAAAAGAAAAGAAAACAAAACAGATTGATTGATTACAGTACAACAACTTTTAAATTTTTAAAACTTAGTAAATGTAATATAAAAAATTTTAAATGAAAAAGTAGAACTCCAAAAAATCTCAGAGGATTATTTATAAATTTATTTGCAAACCAATATCGGTGACAGCGGCAACAAATAAAAAAAACTGCCGCAGTGAAGCCTGCGTTTGAGCAGAGAATAAAGTAAACAAAGTGAGTCTCAATTTTCAAGACATTTTACCTCAAATCTCAAGTTTTTGCTTTTAAATGAAAAAAGAGAAAAATTGAGATGAAATGAGTAAAAGCGGAAATTTTATTGGCTTGCTTTGGCTTTTTGTTTCTGTAAAAAGAAGGAAAGGAGAAGGAAGGAAGTTGCTGACTTGGCTGAAGAGCACAAAAAGTTCACACAGGAAAGAAAGAAACTAGAGGAACACTAAACTAAAAGAAAGAGAAAGGAGCAACAAAAACAAGAACAGTAAATTAGATTTCAGAAACTATTTGTTGTTTCTGTTGTTGCACTGGAACGTGCACTGAATTGCATTCAACTGCAGTAGGACAATTTGAGGTCTTAGCTGATAGTCGATTTCACTTGCGCAAACAGTTCCTTTTGCTGACAGTGAGCTTAAGTTGTGAAAGTAATAATAAAACGATAAAAAAAAGATTTGGTGGTGGTGGTGGTGATGATGATGAAATATGCTTTCGGTTGGTGTATAATAAACTCAATATAAAGATTATGAAAATAAAATGTGCAAACACAGTGGGAAACTTGTTGAAATGCTAAGGTGGTCAATGGCTAGAAAATTGGAAAGTTTACTGCATATAAAGAGAACAACTGTGCCTCAACTTTTGCCCTTTTTGAGTTTTCTATTAAAATTGACAATTTCTAGTTACTAAGCTAAACAAATTTTTTCTTTTTCTAGTCTGACATTCATCATCATCTTTATCGTCATTCTGACGCAAAACTTGCTACCAAATTGACCCAAGAATCAGCTGAACATTTTCCCTGAAACTATGCTCTAGTACGCGGGAGCTACTAAGCACTAAAACTGCTATAACTAAAATTAACGCTAAAGCTAAGGCTGGGATATATTATTAATGGGAAAGAAAAAGGAATAGGAAAATTACCAACCTGCAAAAAACTGTAAAGATGAAAACGAGGAGAACGAAGAAAAAGAATAATCAAATTAGCTTTGCAGTTGATGAAAAGGAGGAGGAACGCGTTGTCACAAGATTTTTATTAGAATATAATCATCACAAACGTAGGAACACAAATAATCTCAGTTTTGTTTGAAAAAAAATTTGGGTTGCTTGCAACTTTTCTTTTTAAGAAGTAAATAGTTGGTGTTCTATCAAATCAGAATGAGGAAGAAAATAAAGGAACAGATTAACATGTTATTATATAAAGATGATGCCCTTGTTGACTGAAGATTGATAAAAGTTGCGGATAATGAAATGATGAAAAGATAGTGACGACGATGAGGACAACAGTGATAATGAGAACTCTGGGGAATTGAGGAAGAAGAAAATGATGATGAAAATGAAAGTAAAACTTGTGAACAGACCAAAATGTTTTCAGCATGCAGACAGAAATGCCGAGTTACTTGACTGGCATTCTTTCTCGTCTACAATTCTTCTCTATGGTTCTTCAGTTTTTTTCTTCTTCAGTTCTTGCTCAAACGCTTATACACAGAACAGAGCACACAGCACTTGCGTTCTGGTGGCGTCTGTTATTATTATTACCTCTGTTATAAATGCAGACACAGGTAGCGGAGAAAAGTAGCTGAAGTTGAAGCTGAGCACCTAAGTGGCCCACAATAGAGAAAGGTTGGCGAAAAAAGAAGAAAACGGTTGCCGACATGACAACGCTAAACGCTGGTTTGTTGTAGCAAATGCCGCTGAGTGAACGGTACGGTAAGAACAAATGAGTGCGCAAAAGTATTGAAAACAAAATTAAAACCGTTGAGTGCTGCACCGTGTTGATAACCGTGAACGCCAGGTAGAAAAAGCCAGTCCTTGAAAATGAAAATTTTATCAGCCGCTTCTTTCTTCGTTGCTGACAAAAAAGCACAGTAATCACGTTAAACAGTAGCAAATGCAGATTCAAGTTTAAAATAATTCAGACTAGCTCATTTTGTGACCAGAAAAATGAGCTGGCTGCAAAATGTCTGCTGTTTTGCCGTTGTTGCGATAAGGCCGACCACATGTGAAGCAATGAGAGCCAATGTGTGAGTGTGTCTGTGTTTGGGTTTGGATTTTTCCGCCGTACACTACTGTGTACAAGGCGCTCTGGTACAGACAAACAGACAGACACGAGGAAATGTGAGAGAAATAGAGAGAAAAATAGTGAGAATTTGAGAGAGAGAAAGAAAGAAGTCGTCTGTACGACCAAAAAGAATATTCTGTTATTCTCACGCATGAGCTGAAGTGGTGGCGCAGGCGTCAAATTCAAAGTTGAGTGGTGGTGGTCGTCGTTTAGAGATTGTTTTAAGCATACAAAAAACTGTTGAAACAAAATGGTAGCAAAAGTATGTTCTGGCTGATAGGAATGGTAATAATTTTGGTAAAAGCCATGATGATGATGATGCTACTGTAGTGATTGAAAAGACATTGACATTAGAATGTTGTTTTTCCATTTAGTAGAAGATTCCTTTATTTTGAAGAAAAGAAAAGGAGCTTCATTTCTCTTAAAAGGATTTCCACCACTCACTTCTGCCGCTTGAAAATGACACCATATTGAGTAAAAAGCAAATTTTGAAAGGTTGTCCAGAAAAAATAGCTTGTTCAAAGTGTGTTCAATAAAATAAAATTGTTTTCTGCGTTCTCTGTTTTCAAAAATCAAAAGCAGTTGAAAAAGCAATTCAATTTTTTATTCTTTTAAAAGTGATCATAAAAATAACCATTAGTTTTTGTAGTTGTTTTAATTTGTTTTATTTGTGTTTTTATTGATTGTAGCTTTAGTTATTATAAAGTTTTGCTTTATAAAACTACAAAATTAAAAAATCATTAATAATTTGCAAAAATCAAAGTAATAAAATCGACTGATAAAAAATTAAAGAATCAAACTGAAACTAGAACATTTGACCTAGATTCTTCTGTTTGTCATTTTTTCTTTGGCGGTTGTTGCCGATTTTGTTGTTGTCATTGTAAATTCTTTGTTTCAAAATGTTGCCTATTTTTGTTTCAGTGTTTTTGCTAGAAAAAGACAAAAAATTTGCCAAATCAGAAAAACAAGCGAGAAGTCAAAAGCAGCAACAAAAGCAACAACAACAAAAATAAAAGACAGTCAGCGATAAGCAAAGTGCCGTTTGAGATAGTGTTTGAGAAAAGTGAAAAGTGGTTAAACTACAAAAAGTGGAAAAAGGAAAACATGAAATAATAATTTAGATCGCCGTCTTGGGAATGTGCACACATTTTAAAATGCAAGCTTGTGTGTAAGCTTCGTCTCGTTCTTTTTGAGCAATTTTGAAGTGGCAACCAGTGAATGAACGAAAAAATGGACAGCCATATTTTTCTTCTTTTAAAGACTTCTTCAGAACGAGCACTTACGATTACTTTTGCAATAAAAAAGAAAAATTGTTGTTTTTGATGTTTGCTAAAAATAAAATTTTGACATTTTTTTAATTCACTTCACTTTCAGCGCTCTCGTTTGGGTACTTTCCGGGTACTTTTTTTCATTCCGTTTCCAGAATTAAGTTGGCATCAAATTGGCAGCAACCACCGGATTAGTTGTAGCAGCAGTTGGAATGCAGTGGCAAACTTAATTGGTGAAAATTAGAATTTGGTGGGTTGTACAAAAAAATATAAATAAAATGAAAAAGACTAAAACAAATGATTGTAGATTATAGCTTTCTTTTGTGCTTTTTTGCTGCAAATTTTCATTGGAAAAAACAACTGTTGTCCCTTGTTGCCTTTTTTGTAATATCCAAAATCAAAATGCTCTTTGTTTTTTATCTGTTGTTTTACTCTTTAGAGAATTAAAGGTTAAAACTGACATCATCAAAAGTCAACTGAAAAAAAGTCAACTGTCAAATACAATTCTGAAAATATGATCATAGAAAGTTCTGTTTCCGGTTTCTGAATTGAGTTGATTCAATATTCAGGTCAGTTTTGTGCTCAGCGTTTGTCACATTTTGACAATGGCATTGTTTTCATTTACCCAAATTCATTTAATTCCACTGTTTTCATTCTGTCCCAACTCTGCTTCAACTTGCAACCCAGTTAATTGTTTGCGTGTCTGAGTAAAACCGAGTCAGACGGAGTACATTAATACGTAAATACACTTACCAATGTGCAGTCAACAAGCAGGCAGGCAAACAAACAAACAGTGTGACAAAAGCAGTACTTTTTGTTGTTTGAGCACTAGCTAGCTCTCTTTAGTTTGGGTACTAATGAGCCAGAAAGAAAAATTGGGGGAAGGTGAGAGAATGATGATAAAAAGGGGATAGTCAGAGTACAATTTTGACAGACACACACACACACACACAGCAAACACACTCAAATGAAGTGGTTTATGAAGCCTTTGTTTTTATTTTCTGAGACAGCTCTACCCCAAAAAACACTGACCCGTGGTCGACTGCTGACCAGGCCAAAAAATAAAGAGAGAAGAAGAAGAAGAAGAAAAAGAGTGCAGAAACGTGGCGAGAATAAAGTGTGTGCCAGGTGTGTGCTAGGTAGGCAAAACTGTGAGTGTGCCTGTGCTTGTGTCTGGTTTCCTGCACTCCAAATGAGATTTCATGCTAAAACCAAGAGTGAGAGATTCAGGTGTGTGTTCGGCAACAATCTACGCCAGAATAACCCGAAACAAGAAAAAAGTGTTTTTCAGTGCTATTTAAAAAACAAGTAAAAACTGGAAAAGTAGCTTGTGTGTGTAAGTGTAGAAACAATGCTGAGCCCATCAGTAAAACTTTTTTCTCTATTTACATTTTTACCAGCTCCCTTTCTGTTATTTTGTTTCAATTAAAAAAGTTTTTGTTTTAAAACGTCGTTAAATTTTTGCTTTTTGTGTGGTGTTTTTGTGAAAAATTTTTCAGGTTACCTTTAAACGGCAAGATTTATGTATTTAGAAAAAGATAAAATGCAAAATTTGTGGTAAAATTCTTTTGAAATCCGATTACTTTCCTTTCTTTAAAATTAATTGAAAGCTATTTAGCTAAAAAAGTATAGCTTTAATTTGGCAAATTAGCATAAAATAGTAATATTAATTATAGTTTGCATTTTAAATTAACGCCTCTTATTATGGTTGCCACATTCTCTGAAGTAAAAGTTGCAGTTTATTTGTAGCATTTTTTTAAATAAAACAACAAAAAGTAAACTAATTAAACTAGTGGTTTTGAGTGTATTTTTACACCCAAATATTCAATATTTTAAACTAAAAGTAAACAATAGTTTCAGAAACAGGTTGATTAGGTTTAGGCAAATATTTGTGTGCACTAGCCAGAGTTTAATGTGCTTTTTCCTATTTTGTAGTGTCAAGTGCAAGTGGTAGTTAAGTTTAAGGTGTTTACAACAAAAAAATATTTGTGCAAAACAACCCAAAACACATTGGTTTTTATTACACTCTGGTGCACTGAGTAAAACCTATCATCATCATCACACTTATGACCACCTTCATTTGGCACCTTCATCATAGAACATTTTCCAGTACATTGAAGTAATAGAAAAAAAACTTAATTACATGTACTCAGTTTTGTTGCAGGTAAAAACTGGATAAATGAATATCAATTGTTTCACAATTTTAGTTAAAACAATTAAGCGTAATTAAGAAATAATTAAATAATCAAACAGAATAAAAGAGCAAAAAGTAAATGTTTGACGCCATTGCACTGCATGTTAATGTAAAGTACACTTTTTATACATTTATCCCAAAATTAACGTAATAAACCATTTTTATTATTGAAAAATAAACTAAAAAGATAAAAAAATATTTTAAATTTTTAATGCAAAGCATTCAGCGGTAAATTAAATTACCAGAAAAGTGTAAATTGTGTAAAGAAAGTAAATTAGATTTTTTCATTTTCCTTTTTAATCACGTACAAAATTAAAAAATGTAGATATAAGACCTTAATTTATTTACTTAAAAATTTTCACATTATAAACTGTTTGCTGTTGTACACTTTCATTTACTAAAAAAGTTTTTATTTGACTATTCTTCAGTAGATAAAATAGAGATTTGATTGATCAGTACTGATAGTACTACAAAAACAGCTGTGAGATTTAGTTTGCTTAATTTATGCAAAATTCAATGTGGATCATTTTGCATAAATCACAAACACACACAGACACAGACACTGGCACACGTTTCTGCAATGTTTGCCAGTACTACCATTAACATTGATCAGAAAATGTAGGTTGGACATGCAAAGCATTGAAATGATTGATTGATTGATTGGGACAGTCATAATATGTGCGATATATTAAACCAGAGATAGATAGCTAGCAGATAATAAATTTTATGCAAGTGGGCCCTTTTCAATGTGTTGCCAGGTGAGATGAACTAAACTTGAAACTTAAAACTATTTGTTTTAGTATTTGAAAAACACTTGGTCTATTGTCGGCACTAAAAACGACACAAAAATGACTTTAATTTAAATGCTAATTAATCTACACATTTTTCTTAAATTTTTGCATAAAAACTTAGTAGACTCTAAGTGCAAAAAATGTCAATTAATTTTAATTAACAAAAAGTGTTCGCTTGACTTTCTGGAGCTCCTTGGAAAGTAGTCCATTAATTAGATTAGATTATGAAAATAAAAAAATGAGTGGTGCATTTATTTTCACAATATATTCACAATTTGACTACTACTCAAACCTTAGCGTAATCATATTTTTTTGGCTACTACGACCGCCGATGCTGCTGTAGTCAAGAAAACAAATTTTAATTACCATAAAAAACCAATGTCAACCAGCCAAACTCATCAGTCAAGAAATAAATTCAAAAAGCGGTCCAACTGCAGTTATACTTTTTAATGAGAAAAAACTGGGCATTAAAAAGCAGTTACCTTTTTGAATCACACACACACAACAGCCAAAAAGTGCTGCAATCAGTCATCACATTCCGTCGACAAGTCAGGTTACACGGCCACTTATCATCAACAGTAAAAGAAGAAAAAGAAGGTAGCTAATGGTGCCCCGGTGCACATTTGCACCATTCATTTGTCATTTGTCAACCTGAATCAGACAATTTTGTTGATTTCTTTGGGTACTTTACAATTTCTTCTCCGGGACTCCATTTTCACCCCACTTCTACCCTTACGCAGATTGCATAATGACGACTGTTGCAACTGCTACAAAAAAAAGTGGAAAAAGGAGAGAAAAAAATACAGAAATGAAAAGCAGCAGCAGAAGTAGTTGAAGTTGTTGCTGCTAATGGTGAGCTAAAATGTGAGAAGGGCAAAATCTGGGTGCTGCTGCTGCTGATTTCACTGCCACTTCAATCAGGACCTTTGCAGGCTTCTGTTAAGGGTCGTAATTGATTCACTTCACTTGCTGTTGCTGCTGAATATTTAGGTCAACGTACCTAAAAAATAATAATTTGAAGATAGTGAAAAAGGAGCCCACTACTGAACGGAACACCTGGCGACACCTAGAATCGGGTTCACCAGTAAAGGGCAAACTGATGATGATGATTGGGAGCAAAAAAGAAAAAAGTAAATACCTGATCTTTCTAAAAAAGAAAAAACTGACTAAGTTGATCGCCAAATAGCCAAACAACAGCAGCCACTTTGGCGGTGATTTGCTACCACCACCACCACCACCACCACTACCATTCAATTTTATGATGGCATTACCTTCACCAATTTTTGTGTTCGGTATTGGAAAATGCAATTTACTTCTTTTTGCTACAATAGCTAATACAACAGGCACATGATACCTTTCACTATTACAACTGCTGCTGCACCCATACGTTTTTCTCTTCTCCTATCTTTATAAATATTTATTACACATGTGAGAGTGAAAGTGACCAAACATTGGAAGCAGTGATGGTCAATAATTGATGACCGTCAAATGACGGGGTGGTAGTGGGAAAGTGTACGAGAAAAGGAAAAAAAGAAGAAGAAGGGGCTAAAATGGATCTAGGTTACTGGGAAAGGAGAAGAAATTGCCGTTGTTGTTATTGCCCACATCTGTTTCATTCATTCGTGTGTTTAGGGTTAAAGTAATGGTGGTAATCTTTCCCCTGTGTTGAAGTGAAAGAATCTAATCTACTGCCTGGTTTTTCAATTTAGGATTAATCTACTCTACTTTTTTCGGTTTTACGAAGAATGAAAGATCATTGGCAAGGTAATTGGCTTACATTGAATGGCTGTTTTGTTTTTCCACAACAGCAGTCAAAACAGTCAAGACAGGAACTTCTTGCCAGCTGTCTAAATTGCTTTTTGGTACATTGGTGTAATTTATAATGCACCGAATGCAAAAAGCTAATTTTGTGCCCTCTTTTTTGTTTTAGCCCAAAATAATAGTAATGTTTGACAGCTGTTGAATTTTTAAAAAAATCGAAAGTGTTTTAATACTACAAAACTGTTTTATCTTTTAAACCACTTTTTTGCACTCATTTTCATAACTGACTAACTTTGCTTCAAAAACGCAAACAACTGACTGTATGTTTTAACTACCAAAAAAAGATAAAGAAGAAGAAGAAACTCCCCATCATCTTGTTCCATTCCACTTGACTTGCACTTCAGCCCCTAGTAATGTGCTCGATTATGCGATTACTGCCAGCTGATGGATCAACTAAGAGGACTACTCTACACTTAAGTAGTGTGCATGATCAGGCTACTTCAGCGGAACAGGGGGAACACCAAAACAACTTGTTCATTGTCCATTGTTCGGGTGCCTAGTTAAGTCATGTGTGTTCGATCTTCAAAGTACGGCAACAGCAGCAACAACATCTGTTGAGAGTAAAGAGGATGTATAATTTAGAAGAAACGAGCACTACCAACGATGATTGAACACAAGGGCCAATTAAGGACACCATATGCACACAAATACGAGAAGAAGAAGATGAAGATTGGCCGTGTCTGTCAGTCAACTTTTGGAAGCTCAGTCCTCCTCTGCAGGCTCAATCTTCTAAGCTTTTTGCTGTGCTGTGTTGTCTGTGTGCGTCTTCATCATCATCTATGATGGACGATTCAATTTGCCTTTATGCGCGCGCCTTTACATTTGGTGCACACACTTATGCAAATAAAAAGCAGGTGAGAGGCGGTGATAATCGGTTTCACTTTTTTATTTTAATACTTCTTCTACCTATGAGTTTGTTTTTGGAAACTGTGTTTTATTTTAGAACAAAAAATCGAGAGTGAAATGAAGAAGGTGACTCAATGCTTTGTTTTAGCTTTTGATTGACGCTGCAGCTGACTAAAAAATAAAGAGTGTCAATGTTTAAAAAAGGCGGCTTTTGCCGGTCAAGGACGGTCAAAGTTTTTCATCCTTTTCCATTTTAGAGTAAACCAAAAAGTATGCTTAATTTTGCCACCACCAGGCAAAATTTATTTGCTTTGCAAAAATGGTTGATTGATTTTGATTATGCGTGTGTGTGTTTAGCAGCTGCTGTTTGAATAAATTTGCATAAAGTACAGTTTTATAAAGTCAAAACTTTAAATCGTGAGGTAAATAAACGGGTTGTTAAGACTGAATAAAAAGAGTGGATGGCGCAAAAAGCTAACCAAGATTATTATGCCGAGGGATTTTCATTTGTAAGCAAAAAAACTTTAAAAACTTTATTTAAATTGCCACATACAAACAAGTTTTTAGTGTACAGCGTAATTTGCTGTGCAAATAATCTCCCAGTTGTAAAAGTTTTTGCTTACATGAGCAAAAAGTACTTTTACCGGCTAGCAAAAAACAGTTTAAATCATTTTAAAATTAAATTACATCTTGCAAGTTATCAAATGGAGAAGACCTGCGACCGACTTCAAACAGGTGGTCAACGAAGACGACTATGATGATGATTATTATCATTATCATCATTTCACTTAGCACACAGGAAAAGATTTGTACTTTATTATTACAAGTCTTTTTCCTTTCCGCTAACCATTGCTGCAGACTGGCTAATTGCTAGAGTGCTCAGTGAGTGCTGGGCAAATGAGAGCAGTGATGAGCACTGGATGACCACTTTTTTCCTTCTCACTTTTTCCTAATTTGAGTTTTGAAAAGGATAATAAAACGGCCAAAAACACTTAGCTCATCTGCATCAACATCATCATCCTCATCATTAGAGTGTGTGTGATATGATGAGCAAAGTATTAGTGAATATTAAAATTAAAAATTCTTCAAAATTATGAAAAACAAAAAGCTAATAATGTAATTTATCAAATGATGATGACTATGGTTATGGTTTGCTGGGGGATGCTCAGACATTTTTAAATTGACCATTAAAGAGGCAAATAAAAATAGAAAAGCAAATCATAAGCAGATTTACAGGGGTAAAATTATCTGCGCCCAGACAGATTTATCATCATTTGCCAAAAGCAGAAGCAGTAGCAGCTGAAAATGTAAGTGTATAGTAATTTTTGATGCATTGACTAGAAAAAATAGAACGCTATAAAAACTAAATTTAAAAAACTATTACGTTGAATTAGTTTTAGTTTGTAATTTAGCTCCAAAAATCCAATGTTTTTAGATACACTCAAACAGATTTGTGCAAACAAAATTTTAGATGTCAACAACATGTCAATCCGATTACGCCTTTTCCCTAGTCTCTATTTCCTTCTAATCCTTAGCTTCTTTACTTTGTAATCTTTTCGGAAACACGGTAAATAACAGTAAAAACAGGCAATCTTGGTAGTTGAGTTTTCCGTCCGGCTTACTTTGTTGTTCACTAGAAAAAGGAGAAAGAGGAAGAAGGAAAACCGACAAACCAACCAACCAACCGACTGGGCACTGAGAGTTAAAAATAACAAAAAAGTCTATTTTTTTGTTGTTTCAATTACAGTTCAAGCACAGTCAGTGCAGTCAGTAACAGTAATGAAAGAAAGCAACTTTCTCCGCTTTTTCTCGTTTTCTATAAAATTAAAAAACCTTCCTGAACAATGTTCTTAGCTTGACTTTTCACTGCTCGATTTTTTCTTTTCTTTTTTCTTTTCCGACGATGCGACAAAGCTCACTGCTGCTCACTTTCTCATTTAGCAAGTGATATTGACTGGTGTAAAAATAACAGCCGGAGCCTTTCAAATCGAATGCGCACAGCAAATACAGACGTCACCGACTGCTGATGGCTACTCTCTCTTTTACAATTAAGAAACAAGTTTTTTAGTTTGATTCTCACAGTCTCAGTCTCAGTGAACAGTCAAAGTACTGAGGAACGACTTTAGACCCTTTGCAAGAGCACACACACACGTGTCTCGCTCCAATTGTCACCTTTGTGTCACCACCACCACAAAATTGGTCGCGACAGTAGCACAGCAAGTGTGTGCTACTGTGCGCGTTCATCTATTTTCAGAACAATAGAGCTGAAGAAGAAGAAGAAGAAGAATGGACACTTTTGACAGGTATTTTTTCCGCTATTGGGGAAGCATTTTTTTGTCCAGAATGAAAAAAAAATTGTGGCATTGTGATATTCTATTGTCCAAAAAGAATTCTTTTTTTTGTGACAATCAATAGCCTGTGCCTGACAGAATAAAAAGCCAAATCATACAAAAATATTTTTTAGTTGAAACAAAAAATGTTTTTTATAATGAAAAAAATGCAAAAATTTATTCAGATCATCTCTGCAAGTGACAGTAGTACTACCAACTAAAACAAAATTTTAAAAAATTAAAATCAGAGAGATACTTTTTGAACAGAGACAACCTTTACCTGCCGCCGAAGTGGACAACAGAGACGACAGAGGCGACTGCTGCGAGGAACAATCGAGGGCGCCATTGAGAGAAAAGTTCAGCCATCTCTTTCTCCCTTCACTGTCTGTACTTCCCCTGATCTGTCTTTCTGTCTGCTGGCTAACTGTCCACTGCTGCCGCTGAGGAGGAGGACAACCACCGACAGCTCTCTCTCTCTCTCTCTTCTCTGCTCAGTCACGCAATTTGTCGCCCTCTTCGCTGTCGCCCTTCTCTCCAATGTAGCGGTGTAAACTGGCTATATACTATTGCTCCTTCTCCATTGCTCCTTCTGCTCTCTTCTGCCCCTTCTTCTTCTTCTTCGGTTGTTCATTTTCACTGCTCACGCTGCTGCCACTTCTACTTTTCTAGCAGCACCACCGGCGGCAGCTGCTCACTGACTGAGCAAGTGCACCCAAAACAGTTGTTGGAAGCTTACTTTGTTGTTGTTGTTCTTTCTTCTTTCCATGTGTGCTTTGGGGAGTTCGGGACTTGAAGTTGAAGGACTTGAACTGTGAACTTTGTGCTTAGTGGTGTTGTTGCGTACTTGATCGACTGTCTACCTTCAGCAATTACTGCGACTTTTCTCGCACATCAGAAGTAAGTGCAAAAAATGTTTTTTATTTGTTAAAAAGTGCCCAGTTTACCTAATTTGCCTAATTTGCTAAAGCTTTTCGTCTCTACTTCTCCACCTTTTAATCGATTTTAATCAGAAAAAACATATAAAAACGCTCGTTAATCAAAAGTAAGCTGTTCCCCCTTATTGATTATCAGTTAAACAGAAAAAGTGGTGCAAAGCTGGAACTATAATTTCAACGTCAGATTTATGAGAAATAAACAAAAAAGATATTGAGGATCTAGATCAACAGAGTTAAAAACATTTCAAATAATATATTTTATAGTTAGCTAGAGATCAATCAAATAAAAAATATCAAAACAATAATTGCCAGCATCATCGCCATAGAGTAAATACGTCTTTTCCTCCAAAACAAAAGAAGGAAATCCGGATGTAGTTACATATTTTAACAGTTCCGTTTAGTGAAAACCCTTTCACCAAATTGGCTGACCTCTAATAGAGTCGACACATCTCCAGTTTTGGTAGCATTTACAGCCTTGACATTTAGCTCTAAAGTCGACTTCATCATCATCATCATCATTGTCATCATTTTTATGCTTTATCATCTCACTTCTCTGATGACTACTAAACAGTTTAGTAACTAAAACTTCCTCTTTGAGCTCTTGGGCACTTGTTCATTATCAACTTTTTTCCTCAAACCACAACAAAATGCATGTTATTTCTCTCCATTTCTAAAAAGAAGAGGTCATGACACCAATTAGACACAACAATCACAGCAAAAAACAAAATAATACGTGAACAGCTTAGCAAAAAAGAGTGAAAGATATAAAGGATTTGTGCGTGAAAATTAGTAATCATGCAAAGAAGCATTTGTCAGTTTGTAAACGCATTCAGTACGGTTTTTACTTCATCTCACACTTAGCTTTTGTCTTCAATTACACAAGACGACTATGTCTGGGTAACAAAAACAAAACCAAAAGGGTTTTACTAATTCAGGTACGCTGAATTCAAATCTGCAATCCAAAAAAATATTCGTCGGGTCGATCCTGAGATAATCGACCTTTTATCTGATCAAAACTAAAAAAATGACAGTTTTAAAATATAAAATTTTCTTATTGCATAGTTACTCAAAAATAAATTCTTGTGGCAATCATAAAGCTAAATGTCTAATCTGCCAGAATCCAAATGATGAAAAAATTAGGAGTTACCGTTTAGTGTTTACAAAGTGGTAACCGAAATGACGATTTTTTAACTGAATTTTGACTTTCCTGTGTCATGCGCAAACAACTTCCAAAACATAGAGACTTTCTTATCAGTTCTAAATCTTTAACGATAGCTCCTATTTTTTTCATTTTTTGGATTCTGACAGATTAGACAGTTAACTTTATGTTTGCTGCAAGAATTTATTTTTGAGTAACTATGCAATAAGAAAATTTTATATTTTAAAACTGTCATTTTTTTAGTTTTGATCAGATAAAAGGTCGATTATCTCAGGATCGACCCGACGAATATTTTTTTGGATTGCAGATTTGAATTCAGCGTACCTAAATTAGTAAAACCCTTTTGGTTTTGTTTCTGTTACCCATCAAATGTAATGCTGAAGTCGTCTCGTGTTATCAGCCAGTAAAATGCAGCGGTAGAGGTGGTGGCCATAAAAAAGTGTTTACGATGAGATGAGATGCTCTTCTTTGCTAAATAAAAAAATCCTCAGCCCAGGTAACGGGTTTCCAAGCAAAAGTCGTAGTTGTTGTCACGGTGCGCTATGGGAGCACTTATTAATTTTGATGACAAAGAAAAGAAGACGCAAAAAAGGCGCAGAAACAAAAAGCGCTACAAATGAGGGCACTTGCTGACTGCCTGAGAATGACACAGCTGATTTTTGTTTTGTTTTCCTTTTTGCCTTATCTCTTTTAACCATCAACATCACTGACAACAAACTGTTTTTCCCTCCCTTTTAGGACATTTTCAGCAAAGAACATCTCCCGATCTTGAAATGTATTCGTAATACACACACTGGCACTGACACACAATGAAACGCTACGATCGTCTCTCTTCCTCCAAATCAGACCTTCACTTAAACTCCTCAAGTGGAGGAGGACACCAACCGCTGACTTCTACCACCTCTTCAGGAGGAGTGCTGCTGAAGAGTGGCGAGGTAGAGGTACTGGAAGGAAACGGAAAGTCGCACCTGGGACATAGCCGGCTAGCATCATCTTCAGAGATTATCCTCGTTGAGGCTGTCACATCCAGCAGCTCCAGTCGGAAATCAGCCACTTCAGTTCACCTGGAGAGCACCTACAGCTCGACAGAGAACATCATCCCGCCTAGTTGTGGCGGTGACCTGGGCGCTGAAGAGGACCACATTCCGGAGGAGGAAGTTCTTGGCGGAGAGGGAGGAATTTCCCCCTGGGAGACGCCCATTTCAGTCGGCGCCATTTCATCATCATCCTCTACCACCGGCTCAACTCAGCCACTCGTTCAGCTGCCCTCGACGAACACCTTTCGCTCGTTTATCAAGACGAAGACCAGCTCAGGCATTGGAATAATGAGGGGCAAGGATCACCACCACCATCACCATCATCACCACAGTGGCAAGGCGCTTGAAGAGGACGAAGAGGCTCTGCAGCTGTGCGACTCGGAGAGCACCCTCAGCTCGGTGATTGGCGCCGGAGATCTGATCTCCTCCTCCTCGCCAGTAACAGCTTTACCTTTACCTTCTTCTACTTCTTCTGTAACACCGATTTTACTGCCACCACTTCCTCCTCCCCAGCCACAGCCATCATATTCATCTTCCTCAGCATCCTTAGCATCCTCAGCTCTAGTCTCATCCTCAATCAAAGGTCATCACCCCCATCACCCGAATCACCACCTTCTTCAGCATTACCACAACCAAACTCCACTGTCGTCGTCATCTTCCGTTCCAGCAGTACCATCCAGTTATCAGCACCCCCACCACCACCAGGCAATCTTCCTCGCCAATCCCTGTCACTCGACCACTTCCACCACCTCCTGTGGTGGCTGCAGTATCTCCTCTTCCACCTCACAGGTGACGCTGCCTTCCTCTGCACAAACGACCCTCACCTCCATCGACTCGGTCACCTCGTCAAGTACGAATCAGCTGCTGTACAGCTCAAATTCTAACTCTCAGAAACGGGAGTCAAATGGAGGAAACGGCAAGCACTACCACCTAAACTCCACCGCCAGTTCACCGCTTCCCACTTCGAACACGTCTCAGTCCTCAGCCTCACCAGGAAACGCAGTCCTTCCAGTCACCAAATCTCGTCACCGAACCTTCATTCCGCCCATTCTCAAGCCGGCTCGATTCGTGAAGAACGTCACCTCCAGTCACAATCATCACAATAGTCACCACGGCTCAAAGGGAAACCTCCTCTTTAACGTCAAAAGTAGTCACAGTAGTAGTGGTCATAAGAGCAGCAAGTCGAAGCAAAGGCTGGCGGAAGGTGGAAAGGACCACCACCTTCAGCGGATGAACTCTGAGCTGGCTGTTGAGTCTCTTAAATCAGATCGCCTGGTGGTGACACAGCCTGAAGAGGACCGCCGTCGTCGGACGATAATCATCGAAAAGGCCAACAACTCCTTTGGTTTTACGCTTCAGGTAACATCAGTTTATTGTTTTTTAAGGCCTTAAGGCCACACTCTAGAAAGAAATGTGGGCTTCCCTGCGCCCTTCTACAAAGCATTTGTTTGAATGGGCTTGTTATGATTCTTTTGGTACATTTATCTAAAGAACTACATATCAGATTAAGGTGATGTAAAAGGCAAAAATGAAGTTAAAAACTTAATCTAAATTTTTGTAGTTAAATATTTTGATAAAATGTGATAAGAGTATAGTTCTTGAGATAAATGTACCAGGAGAATCATACCAAGTCCCATTGAAACACATGCTTTGTGGAAGGGCGCAGGAAGGCCCACTTTTCAGTAAATCGAGTATGGCCTTTACTTTCAACTTTTTCCCCATCAGACCTATGGCATCAAACACTGTCGAGAGGGTGAAGTGGAGCTGATTACCTACGTGGACGAGGTTGCTTATGGTGGCCCGGCTTTCCGCGGTGGAATGCGCCCTGGCGATGTGATCCTTTCAATAAACGGTCGAGATGTGGAGAAGGCCGACCACCGAACGCTGGTCAGCTACATTGGCACCTGCGAGAAGACGATGCGACTGGTGGTGCTCTTTGAGGACTGCGTCCGCAAGATTGAGCTCAATATCAAGTACCTCAAACTGAAGGTAAGCTTTTGGAGTTTTTGGAAGTTCATTAGTTAAATGTTTTTGTAAACTTTTACAGAAAGCTCTTCAGACAAAGCTCGCCCAGATAGAAATACTCAATCAGCGGGAGAATCAGCTGCTGCTAAATGCCGCCCTGAGAACGAGAAGCGCCGCTGAGGATGCGGAAAATTGGGAGAATATCAACAACAACAATAACAACATCAACATCAACAATCTTTGCATCTCTTCAAACACTTCTTCTTCTTCAGCTAAGCTGAAAAAGTACAAGTGCAAGTCGCTGGACGTCAGTCTGGACGACCTGAATGCAAATCTGGTAATTGAAAGCAACAGCAACCCAGTTCCCACCATTGAACCGTGGCCTGGAACCATAGCAGCGGAAATGTCAACCGTTGCTGTCACTTCGACAACACTTCCAAGGACCCAGGTCAAAGGAGAGGTTCAATCACCTGAAACTCCTTTGTACAGTGAAGAGGAGGAAGACGAGGATGAGGATGAAGATGATGATGAAGATGAGAACTTTGCCGCTGGTAAGGACGTAGAGAAGCGGACACTTCACTCTCGAGGAGGAGGAGGAAAGAGAAAAACAAATGGAAACGGAAGTTCTGGAGTTCCAAACGCAGGAGCACCTCGCATCGGCTCTGCCGGCACTATGGTCCTCTCAGTTGTGAACAGCGCTGAACAGCAGCTCGGACTATCTTCCTCCTCCTCGAAGTCCAAGTCACTGCCTCAGTCGGTGACCAACTCGATGGACTGCCTGACGAATGAGGCCTACGAAGATGATGAGGACCTGATTGGAGGGGAAGGTGGTAATCAAAGAAAGATTACTGATAGAAGCAGAGGAGGACTGAGAATGTCCTCCACTGCGACGCATGATAAGGATTTTATTACCAAGCTGTAGTAGTGAGAGCTTCGCATTTTGTTGTTGTTGTTTTTATATAAAAGCAGTAAAGCTTAGTTTTTTTAAAATAAACATCGGTGGTCGTTTTTCATGCTAATTGCTATAAATGAAAAATAAACCTCGTTTTTGTACTCAAACAGTACCCATGATTTTATTATAACTGAACTTTAAATCAGTGTGCGTAAACCACAGGCTAGATCATCAGCCTGATAATTTGCCAATAAAAATGAAGCTGTTGACGTACATAAAAAGGGCTAATTTAAATAATGAAGTACAAAAAGAAATCACAGATTTGTTCTCTTTGTTTTCAAGTTCAAGTTATTCAAAATCTTGAACCAAGTTGTACAACAAACAGCTTTCACTACCTGCATTTGAAATTGTGAAGCCAACCAAGCAAACACGACACTGACATAAAAATCTGGTCGATAATTTTTGTCTCTTCTTCCTTCATTCCTTCTTTCTTTTACTTTTTTTTACCTAGCAGTAGAAAATTGTTTTCCCGCTGTAAATTGATATAAAACACGGTAAGGCAGGGCTAATTAAAATCGATTCTTCACAGCACTTTCTTTTCTTTTAACTTTTTGTCAAACTTTTTCGCCTATTCTCCTCTTTGTTATTGTTTTCAAATTGTTTGTTTTTGTGACCCAAAAAGTGCTCAAGTGCCTATTTCTTCAATTTCCTGCCATTATTTGCTGATCAGAATTAGTTTTAGAAGTATTGAAAAATTGAAAAATGTCACCCACTTCTAAAAACAAAGTCTGCGATTCTTCGTGCACAACTAAAACCACCACTCGAACCTCGAGGCTACCTTCCACAACCGTTACCTCCACCGGACTGCCTTCCTCACACTTTCGTTTTCACCCAATTCAACCCTCTTCAACTCATCTAAACTCCACAACTTCCGTTATTACAGCCAAAAAACTAGTCGTCCTCTACGCGTGGCTCTTTGCTCCTGAGCGCCACTTGGACAAATTCCGCGCCTGGTACCACACTCTCGGCTACGATGTCCTTTCAGTTCGAGTCCACCTACGGGACTTTTTCCTGCCAAAAAGTGGCGTCAAGGTGACGGCCAGGAAGTTGGTGAACTACCTCGAACGGGAGTTTCAAACAAACTCTACCACTTCTTCCTCTTATGATGAACTCCTCTTTCACGGCTTCTCCATTGGCGTCTACCTGCTGGGCGAGGTGATGCTGCTGCTGGAGAAGAGAGAGAAAAAGAGCAAAGATGAAAACGACAACTCTCTAAAAGAAATTTCCGCTTCAAAACCTTTATCAAGGCTGTCCGCCATTGTCATGGACTCTCCGGTGGACGTCGACTGGGCGCCGACAGGCGTTTCCCTGAGCACCACCTCGAACCGTTTTCTTCAGTGGGTGATCTCCGGTGCGGTGAAGGCACATCTTCGCCTTTTCTACCACCTCGCCACAAAGCACTACAATGCCGCCAGCGAGTACCTGCGGGCCAATCCCCGAAAGATTCCCATTGCCATGCTCCACTCAAAGGACGACCTGATGACCAACTGGGAGCACATGTTTGCGGTGCAGGACCGGTGGCGAGAGGAAGGAACTAAGTTGGTGGTAAGAAAATGCTGGGAAAGTAGTCCTCATGCAAGTCACTTTTACCGACATCCGGTGGAGTACCGGGATACTGTAGAAACATTTTTGAAACGAGTTGCTGAAGGTGATTTTGATTGTGAGGAAAAAGTCGTAGAGATTGATGAGAGCGACGAAAAGAGGATTGAAATGAATGGCAAGGCAATTTAAGTTTGCTTGCTATTTTGCAAACACAATTGCTGAATTGCTGCTGCTGCCGTTTTATTTGGCTCATTTAACTTGCTCACATTTTGTTTTGATGATACACTGATACTGATGTTTATGTCCTCTCTTTAATTTTGTGATACAACCTTGTTTTTAGTTAGGCAAAACTTTTTACCAATTTATTAAAAAAAGATTCAAATTGACAAGTTGTAAAAAGATGAAGTTTTGCTTTTTGGTTTTCACTTTTCTGCTGCTGTTGTCGTTGATTTCAACAGTTTTGACTGCTGTTGTTGCTGATTCAACAACCACTTTTCCACATTTGAGGAGAGATAAACGCTTTCTCCGATACTTATGGCAAAAGTTAAAAGAAAGACTTAGAAAAAGATTTGGGTATTCTTCAACTTCAACAACAACTTCAATGTCAATAACGACAACCGTTTCAACTACCACCACAACATCTGCCCCCATTGAGATATCTTCCTTTGACCTTGGCTTTGGCCCGGCAGAGGCACTTCCAACAACGACGACAACCACAACCACAGAAAGATCAACTGATGAAAACTACGACGACGACGACTTTGACCCGGTTCCAGACGAGTTTCCCGGCGACATGAGCTTTGTAGATGATTAATCTTTCTCTCATGGCTTTCAAACAATAAAAACCTTCTTTTTATTTCACTTTGCGTCACTTACCACTACTCTTCCTCCAAACCAAATAGTCCACCACATCCTCACCTTCATTATGGCCAGCATCACAAAGTCTACAATCACCTCGGGAAAGAGGGCACCCACCCAAACCAGAACATAGGAAACCAGGCCCGTACATCGAATCACCGGCTTCGGTTCAAGGAGGGTCACCGCGTCGACCATCGCCTCCACCACCTCGCCCACCTCTTCGTGCATCAGCAGCTCCATGCAGTCCATTGTTGCCTGGAAAATCCTGCCAAACTCTTCGGCATTCTTTTCGCTCTCATAGTGTTCGGCGATCTCCGGCGGAGTTCTCCTCCTGATGAGATCCATTGATCGTTTCAGGGCCTCCTCGTTGACAATGGAGGTTCGGTAGAAGGCCGGCTCAATGGTCACCACGGAGACGACGTCCTCTGTGAACACCTCCTCGCGGCGAACTGAATCGGAGAAGGCCCGGGTGGCCATCTTGCTCAACGAGTAGTGGGCCATTTGTGGAGCTATTAAGCGGCCAGCTGCACTGGCCACGTTCACAAGGCGAGCGTTTCCGCTTCCTTTTAGTGCGGCGGAAGTCTTCCTCAGCAGATGAATTGTCCGCTTGGCCACTCTAATTGAGCCTAAGGTGTTTACTTCGAGGACTTTTCGAAACTCGTCCACATCGGCGCCCCAGTCCCAGGGAACGCTGACGGCGATGCCGGCGTTGTTCACCACTGCCCAGAGCGGTTGTGGGCTAGATTCAATCGCCTTGACCGCCTGGTCGACTTCTTCAGAGTTGGTGACGTTCATTCGAAGGACCTGGACTGATGAGGGGGAGCTGGTCTTTAGCTCTTGGGCTCCAGGGCTGTTCTCATCGAGGACGCCGGCAAAGACGTGGAAACCTAGAAAAGAAGTTATGTGAAAGTTTTAAATGTAAAAACCTTTTAAAAATCTAAAGTTTACCCAAAGTCGGTAACCGTTTTGCCAGCTGCAGTCCAAAACCGCTGTCACAGCCAGTGACCAGCACCGCCCGCCCTTCGCCCTTGACCCTTCGGCAGACGTTGTAGCACCGGTCGTAGAGGACGTTGCCCAGCTTCCAGGAAAGTACACCCAAAATCAGAAAAATGATAGCCCCCTTTTCGATCCAGTAGAAGTAGCACTCAAAGGCGAGGTAAAACCGTCCCAGGATCAGGTGCAGGGGCACCACGACGGCGAGTATCTTCAGCAGTTGATGCATTGCGGTAATGATATTTGCACTTTAAAAAGGATGCGGACACAGCTGATGTTGTTTGAACACGGATACACACCGCTGTGCTCACTAGTGCTGTGTATCTAAATGTGCGTGTTTGTGTGTGTTGTTTTTGTTTGCTGCTGTGTATCTATTTTTTCTTTCTCTCTCTTTCAAAAACTAGTTTCTCTTTAGAGGTTCAGTTATCTTCTTCGCTGAATCTGGTCGGTAATCATGTTTTTCAGTTTAAGTTTAGTTTAGTGTTTAGTTGGTCAGCAGTGCCAGTTGCAGTGAAAACAGGTTTTGTTGTTTTTTTAAACTTGTTGTTTTTTAGCAAACGGCTTTTTAATTTTTTCTTCATTACTTACATTCAATGCCACCAAATGAGGAAGAAAATGGTTTTTGTTTTCCTATTGCGATTTTTCCCGTTAATCGATGAGAAAGCTGCAAACTGTAAAGGTCGCTGGCATCTTAACATTAACTAACAAAAAAGTGTTTTTATGCAAACCGATTTGCAATGTAAAAAATAAAAAAACAAAAGATGTGTAACAGAATTACAAAATGTTTGTTAAAAGCGGTTAAACTGTGGCTATTTTTGTAGTTTGCTTCTAGTGCGACTTTTTAAAAAATTTTAAATCATAAAACATTTTAGTAAAAAATTAAAATCTCACACAATAGCATCAGAAAAAATGATCCTGGTAGTTTACCTCGTTTCCGTACTAACAATTTACACCTTTCTCCGCCTGTTCAAATTCACCCTCTACCAATGGCGACTGTACCAGCAGATGAAATCACTTCCCGGACCGAAAATAACCAACCCAATAACGGGGAATTTGTCAATCATGCAGGAGATAGTCGCCGAGCGAAAGAATGTTGCTAAAAGTGTGTCAACAGTATCAAAATAACTTTTTTCAAAGTTAACACTTTTTGTTTGTTTTAGAGTTTTACGACAAGATGACAGAACTCTCCGATCTCTATGGACGAAAGTACGGTTTTTTCCGCCTTTGGCTCGGCCCGTTCACACCTTGGATTATCGTCTGTGATGCTAAGCTTGCGAGGGTAAAACCCTTTCTAAACTTTTTAATTACTTTGTTGGACAAATTTTTTTTCAGAAAGTCCTCACCAGTCCCAAGTTCACCAGCAAGGCCACCTACTACCGAATGATGGAGAGCTTTGCCACTGGAAGCAGCCTCTTTACACTGTAAACAACAAAACTCTTTTTCTGCAATTTTAATTCTCAAAAAAAATTCTCATTTTAGATCTGCCCCAGAAGCTCGTCGAGAGCGCAAAGTCCTCAAAGAGCACTTCACTCTAAAGTACCTTGAGACGTACGTCTCCAAAACCGAGTTCCATTTAAAAGCTTTTGTCAAACAACTCGACAGTGTAGTGGAGAAAAAAAATGGCTACTATCCGGACATCAATCACCTGGTGTCCTCCTTTATCTACGACACCGTTGGAGGTAATCATTTGCATTATCTTATGATTTTAAACCTGAAACCTTCTTTTTTCAGATAACCTCTTTAGCGCCCACTTCACTTCGATCACCACCGGCGAGGAGCCGCCCTACCTCTCTGCCATCCACGAGATGATCACCTGGCTGGAGGTGGCCATCCTCCAGCCATGGCGCTACCTCGCCCCCCAAAAGGTGCTCATCTTCCTGGTCAACCTCTTCAATCACATGACCTTCAGCTACACTATTTATGCATTTCGCCCTATAGCTCGTTATCAACTGGCCGTCTGGGACATTGTCAAGGCACGGTACGACCAGCTGGTGATAAGGGATTCGGATAAAAAGAGGTTTAGAATTAACTGGAAACTGGTGAACACTGAAAAGCCGAGCCTACTCGATTCTCTTTTACTAAACCGAGTTCTGCTGAAGAAGGAAAGCCAAGGATCCAACGTCTTCAGTCGATCCTGGAACTTTCTCTCCTCTTTTGTGGACGTCATGTGGCACGCTGACATGTTCATCGTCGCCGGCCATGACACCACCACCGCCTCCATCAGTTGGACTCTCTACAGCCTCGCCCATCATTTAGAAGTTCAAGAACGGGCTCGGGAGGAAGTTTTTCAATACTTGGAAGATCTTAAAAACATGGGAGAAGTTCCAAATGTGATGAATCTCAAACGACTTCCTTACCTTGAATGTTGCATCAAAGAGGCGCTAAGGCTGCATCCGGTGGCCCCTTTCCTTGGGCGACTCGGTCAAGCGGAGCTTCCAGTTTCAGTAGATGGAACTTCTATTCCCGCCCAGGTCGATGTCACCGTCTTCTACGACTACGCCCATCGTCAAGAAAAGTATTTTCCGAATTCTCATGAGTACAAACCGGAGAGGTACATGGGTAAAACGAACTTCTTGACGACCTTTGACCTTGATGCTCAGGTCGACCCAAATCGAGCCAGCTTTCCTTTCAGTCTCGGAGAACGAAACTGTCTCGGTCAGCAGTACGCAATGTCGCAGATGAAGCTGCTGCTTGTGAGGTTGCTCTCCAACTTTGAGATTCACTCGCTGCCAGAGGAGGAAAATGTCGTTGATGAGCACCACTTTCTGACCAAGCCACCCCGATTTCCGGTGAAAATTGTTAAATTAAAAGTTTAACTGATAACAAAAATGTTTAAACAAAAAATAAGGTTGTTTTTCAGACATTTCAATAAAAACACATCTGTTGACCTAATTTCAACTGCATTGTTTGTCTGTCTACCTTGTAGTACTTTATCAATATTAACCCAATTTAGCAGGTGCAGACTAGACTAGAATAATGAAAAATAGGTAAAAGCCTAAAAATGCACATGTTTTTGAAACAAAACAAACCATCTGTTGGTTTTCTACTTTTTTAGAGTACTGGTCAACTATAAAAAGCGAGAATCCCTTTTCAGCACTTTACCATCCATTTTCAACTCCATCCTCTCCATCCTTTCCATCATGCTCAAACTCCTGATCATATTGAGCGCCTGTTTTAGCCTGTCCCTAGCGTTCTGGGCGCCAAATGACGCCCGATTGCTGGACGACGGCGAGGCAGTGCCCAAAGCCTGGGTCCGGGACGCCGGATCCGAGGAGGAACAGGAACAGGAAGCTCAGCAGCTGTTCACTGAGGAGGAGATGCAGGAGGTGAATGAGACGCTGGCTACCTTTAACTCCGGTCAGTAGTAACTTTTTTCTTTTTTACTCTTTTTAACACTTGACCTTTTTTCTCATAGCCAACTGCGGCATCAAGAACGGCCCTCGAGACCTCGGTCTAATCGTCGGCGGAACTGAGGCGCCGGCCAACGCCTGGCCCTGGGCCGTCGGCCTACTACGTTACGGTAACTTCATCTGCGGCGGGACGATCCTCAATGAGCGGTACATCATCACCGCCGCGCACTGCGTCTCCCGAGGAGGCGTCACCAGCCCTGCTTCGAATTTTCAGGTTCTAGTTGGGGCCCACACGCTTGGCTCCAGCGGTCAGCTGTTCAGCGTGGAGCGCGTCCAGGCGCACGAGTCGTACAATGAAAATCTGATGCAGAACGACATTGCCCTGCTGCGCCTGCGAAGCTCCATCAACTTTGCCTCCTTTGGAAAGCGCGCCCGACCGGTTTGTCTGCCGCCGCCCAGCCTTGATTCGGGCAATCGAAATTTGGTAGGTCGAATGAGCACCGTCGTCGGCTGGGGCACCACCCGAGAAGGCGGCTCCATCAGTCGAACGCTGCAGCAGGTGCAGATACCGATTATCAGCAATGCCGAGTGTGCGCGCAAGTACAACAGCGCCACCGTGCGCGAGGGGCAGATTTGTGCCGCCTATGCGGCGGGTGGGCGTGACTCGTGTCAAGGTACATTTTTTAGAGTTTTTTACTTTTGACCTTTGACCTTTGACCTTGGTACACTTTTTTTGTTTTCAGGCGACAGTGGAGGCAGTCTGACGCTGGCCGACGGCGGCAAGTTCTACCAGTTGGGCGTGGTCAGCTGGGGCAGCGGCTGTGCCCGACCAGGCGCCCCGGGCGTGTACACTCGGGTCAGCAAGCAGCTGGCGTGGATTGCCCGCAATACTAAGCAGTAGAATTTCTGATAAAGATTTTTCTAGAAACAAAAGATCAATGGTTGAGCCATTGAACTGAGCCTGATTTGCCCCTCCTTTTTTGCTACCTTTTAACCTGATTCATTATCAGCTCCTTGTCAAGTCCCCCTTTACAGCCTTGAACAGTTTTTGCTCATGTACTCTTCTCGTCTTTTCCTTCTTTCTTTCGTCTAATCGTCAAGTTCACTTTTTAATCAAATTAATGCTTCTCTCTCTCTCTCTCTCTTTCTGTCTCTATCACCCACTAATCACGATTTGTAGTAGCGCTACACACACACCCAAACACGCATCCTGTCATGTGACAGTTAATTAATAAGAAAACTTGGCAAATTAGTTCGCATTTTTTCTCTGTTTGGCATTTTTGCCCAAAATTTGACCGATCGGCAATCAGTCAATCAGTCAGCAGCAGCCGTGCACTCTCTTCTTCTTATTACGTCGTTGATAAGATAGACCACCACCACTACCACACTGCTTTTCACTAATGCCAAACAAGTAGAGAAAAAGTTGGCACTGTTATCAGCCCGCCGTAATTGGTCAGGTTGAGTACATTTTAATCGTCAAAAGATTATTATTTGTTGCTTATTTAACATTATGTTATATACCGATGAGAGGTACATTCTACTTTTGCGCTGATCACTGATGATCAGTGATCTACTCAAGCAAGACAGGGCAACACAGTTACAATTGTCTTTTATTGCGTGAAAAAACTAAAGCTAAATTTTGACACAAGACATTTAATTGACAGCCAAAGAGATGATTCAGGTAAGGACTTTTAAGGGCTTTAAGGATTTAAATAATAACTCTATTTTACTAGAAAAAATGCCAAGTGTGCGCTGACAAGGCACTTGGATTCCACTTTGACGGCCTGCCCTCTTGTTCCTCCTGTCGAGTGTTCTTTTATCGAAATGCCGCCAACAGCTCAACGCTCAGGTGCGCTCGAAGGGATAAAGAAGGAGGAGGGGGAGAAAATAGCAGCAGTCTCTGTCCCATTGACTTGCACAATCGAAAGTCGTGTCCAAAATGTCGCCTAGAAAAATGTCGATCAATTGGAATGCGCCTGAGACCGGGGCAACTCCAAAAACTTCAGCAACAGCAAGTTGAATCAACTTCTAAGGAAGGTGGTTTCCAAGAACTGGCCACCACCAACATTAAAGACCTTCTTTTAAATAAAGAAAATGAGAAAGAACTGTCTGGAAAAGCCAAGCAAAAAATAATCTCCCCATGCAAACTTCCCACTATTGAGCTTTCCTTCTTTGAGCGCCAAAAAATGGCAGACCTGGGCCATCTGATCTCTGCCTCTCTGGGCGAAGAGGCCTGCTGCCCTGAAGTAGTAGGGGAGACCACCGGCATCTACTACCTCTCCAATCTGTCCGCCGTCTATGGACGTCGACAGTGTCAGCTGGTAAAGCGGATTCCCCTCTTCAATTGGCTCAAAGCAGACCTTCAGCTGGAGCTGTTCCGCCATTTTTGCTTCAACTTTATGGTCGTCCGGGCGTCGTTTCAGTTAAATCGAAAAACAGGCCTCTTTCGACTGTTCATGGTAATCATTTTAGCTTATTTTAAAACTCTATGCATAAATTCCTTTCTTCTAGAACGAAACCGGCTCCCAAACAGTGGACGTCCGCATTGACACCTCCTTCACCACCCGTCCTGAGGTAATTCACGAGAACATTGCCATCATCAGCGAGCTCAACTCAAAAATGGAGGGCGATCAGACGGTTCGAAATTTATTGAGCGCCATTCTCCTCTTCAAACAGCCGAAGTTTGCCCTCTGTGAGCCAGTTCGCTACCAGTACCACCAGTACTGTCGACTGCTGCGGCGGTATCTGCAGAGCAAGTACGCGCATGTTGGGAACAATAAAATTGGAGGTGGTGGTGGTGGTGGTGAGGAGTTCGCCTTCCAGCGGTACTGCTCGCTGATGCGAACCATTCACGAGGACCTGGATCGGGTGAAGGAGAACATGCGCTTCCTTCTCTACGAGGTGGGAGTTCACCGAGTGGCAGACATTGTCGCCGAGGTGATGAATCTAGAAGAGGATTCTCCTTTTTCCTCTTCTCCAAACTCCTCCTCAAACTCAACTTCCGGCGTGGAATTTATCTCACAGTCTACCTCATTTGACTTTAGTGCTTGGTGACTTCTGCTTTCTGTGCTGATGAACTTTTCTGGAAAAATAAAATGTCAAACAAAAGGTGCTGTTTCAGCTTTTGCAATTGTAGGTCAGGTAGCGGAAAGTAATGAGGAACAGTTGAATTTGGTAACCACCAGAAAATGTTAGCTAATTCTCCATTTTCACCACTGGCAAAGTACATTGGTGCAAATGGCAAATCGATTTTCTAAAACACCGTCTGTGTGTTTGTGCTTTTAAATGGCCGACTTTTAATAATAACTTTAAAGTTTGCACTCTGCTCGTCTTCACCGACTACTGCTGCTGCTGTTTCTGCTGCCGGGCTGTTGTGCTGCGCTGGTCGTCACCATTGGAAACACCACAGCAAGTCGATCAAACTGTTGAGAGGACACTTTGTGACTGAGCGCAAATTGAAGAAAACACCGTTAATTTTTATTTAAGTTAGTGTTGAAGAGTCTTTAGCAGTCTTGTACTTTGTAATTTACGGAGTTGAACTTCTGCCAACCAAAAAACCAACAAATCCGCCTCTTGATGACTCTAAAGAAGATTCACAACAGCAGCAGCTACGGCGGCGGAGGTGGTAGCGTTTGTGAAAGCATTCTCGAAGAGTTTACCAACAGTTCGCCAAGCGAAAATGGACTTTCGAAAAAAGAAACTGCTGAACCGGTTTCTAAAAGAAGTGACCAAAAGGAGGAGCAAGAAGGTGAGGAGGACAAAGACTGGGGCCGGCTGCAGTGGAACTACATCGCCTTCTACGCGCTGATTCACCTGCTGGGCGTGTACGGCCTCTGGGCCACCGTGTCCGGGGTGGCCAAGTGGCAGACGGCGGTGGCCGCCTACGTCGAGGTCATTCTGGGAACGATGGGCATCCTCGCCGGTAAGATAAAATACTTAATTTAAAGCCATTTTAATGGTTTCTAAATTTTTTAAGTGGTTTATCTTACAGGAGCGCATCGGCTATGGGCGCACCGATCGTACAAGGCAAAGCTTCCGCTTCGGTAAACAAAAAAAATTATTTTAAGGCGAGACTCAGTCGAGCCTTAAATTCTCTAAAAACCTAGTACTAAATTTCCTCAATTTTTTCTCTGCCCAGAATCTTCCTCGCGGCCATCAACACCCTCGGTTTCATGTACTCGATTCTGCACTGGGCCCGCGACCACCGCCAGCACCACAAGTTCACCGACACTCACGCCGATCCGCACAACGCCGGCCGGGGCTTCTTCTACTCGCACATCGGCTGGCTCTTCTGGGAGAAGCACCGCGACTGCGAGGCGAAGCACTCCGTCATCGACACCGCCGACCTGATGGCCGATCCGGTGGTGCGGCTGCAGTTTCGCTTCTACAAACCGCTGGCAATGCTCATCTGGGGCCTGCTTCCCACGCTGATTCCCATGCTCTGCTGGGGCGAAACCTTCCTCAACTCGGTGGCCGTCTGCGTGTGCTTCCGCTACGCCCTCACCTGTCACAATGTCTTCCTCATCAACAGCGCCGCCCACCTGTACGGCACCAAGCCGTACAGCAAGAAGATGAAGCCCTGTGAGAACCTCTTCGTCTCCTACATGTCTCTCGGAGAAGGTTTGTTTACATCTTTTGGTGTGATTTGGTAAAATATCAACTGATTTGAACTTACCTTTTCTCTTCTGTCAGGTTACCACAACTACCACCACTACTTTCCAATGGACTACTCGGCGTCGGAGCTCGGCTGGCGGCACTCCTTCAACCCCAGCTCCTTCTTCATCGAGGCGATGGAGTGGTGCGGGCAGGCGTACGACCTGAAGAAACCATCGCCGGAGGCGGTAAGGGCGGCCAGCGCCAAGCTGGGCGACGGAAGCTACGAGGCGTACGTCAAGGCGACGACCAATGCCTTTGGAGTGCGGCAGTGTGCCGTTGCGGTTGGGTACTTTCTGGTTCCGATTGTCGTTGGCTTGCTGATTCGTTGGGCCGTTTCGGGGCTGTTGTCGCTGGCGGTGATGGCGGAGGTTTGAAGCGTTGATGAAGAGAGTGATGATGATGATGCTTTATGTTCTGAAGAAAAACACGTAGATATGAGAATCTTCACATTTGTTTTGTTTACGTTTACTGTTTCATTTATTAAACGGAAAAAAGTTTAAAAGATATCTGATGATGGTCAGCGGCAGTAGCTCAAATAGCTGCACGCACAAACGAGCTGTATCGAGTGCCATTGAAACAACAACAAATTGTCAGCTGTGATAGCCAGTTTAGGTTTGCTCCCACACTGTATAAAAGCAACCAGACTTTCATAGCAAAGCTTTGAACTTGACGTGCAAGTTAGCCAAACATGCAGAAGTTTGCTTTAGTTGTTTTGCTGGTGGCAGTAGTGACCTGCTCTGCCTCTGATCTGGTCAAACACTACCGCGACTATTCCGTTTTTGCAGTTCGAGCAAGTAATGAGACGCAGCTGCGCTTTATAGAGAAGCTGAAAAATCTAGATGTAAGAATGAATGTTTCGATTGAACAAATCTTAAAACTTAAACTACTACTTTACAGGTAGACTTCTGGCGAGAAGCAGACAGGGTGAACAGAATTGCTCATGTGATGATTCCGCCGAAAATCAAAACAAAGCTGCTCCGGTACTTTGACGACCACGGTCTTCAGTATAAGGTGATGATTCCCGATGTTGAACGGCAAGTACCAGTAGTTAAAATCAGTTTATCTTTCCTCACTAACACTAACAGTAAACTCGCACCAGACTGGTGGAAAGCGAGCGACAACAACAGAAGAAAGCAGACAAGAAAATCGCTCGTCTGGTCGAAACTTCCGAGGAGGCCATTCCCGGTTTTTGGCTAAAGTACCAACGCTACGACCAGCACATGGCCCTACTGGAGGCACTTACCCAGAAGAACCCGTCCATCGTGGAGACAATCACCTTTGGTCAGTCCTTTGAAGGACGAGCCTTGAAGGCGGTCCGCATCGGCGTCCCCACCTCAAACAACAACAAAACTCAACAAAATCAAAAGCAAGTCATATGGATAGAAGGTGGAATCCACGCCCGAGAATGGATCAGCCCGGCGGCGGTGACCTACTTTGCCCAGCAGCTGGTCAACCGCTACAATTCGGGTGACGAGGAAATTAAACAGCTGCTCGCCTACTACGACTTTTACGTGGCGCCAGTGCTGAACGCCGATGGCTACGAGTTTACCCACACCAACGTAAGTTTGTGCTTTTCCCGTAATCAGTAACACAGCAAAATAACACCAAAGGTGCAAAGTAATGTTTCTTGAACCAAACCTAGTACATTTTGTTCAG
>JAALOO010000527.1_pt1 | contig 33686 bp, 31 predicted proteins | sample 7257641 | NCBI WGS metagenome assembly JAALOO01 (sample SAMN14085613, study PRJNA598686) | mite metagenome | biome: ENVO:01001000; feature: ENVO:01001002; material: ENVO:01001226; isolation source: single female mite from University of Michigan culture on fish food culture... ...
AAAAATTTTCTAAGTCCGAAAATGTCTCATAACGGTGTGAGAACTTTAGCTGTCTCATACCGGTATGAGACAGCTAAAAATACATTTTTTTGCAAAAAAACATTCTCATAACTTTATGAGAATATGTCTCATAATTTTATGAGAAAATTGTTTTCTCATAAATTTATGACAACGTCTCAATACCTTATGAGAATTTTAGCCATTCTCATACCCTTATGAGGCATATTTTTTTGTGTGAGTATATTAATTTTAAAATCAAATATTTTTGTTCAACAGAACCTACTTGAAACATTTGGTTTGTGGGCAGCACATTGACTCGTAAATGGCACAGCAACCACCAGCCTCACTGACCTCGACCACAGTCTGGTCAAGTTTAAATGGATTTTACAGCACCATTTGTCATTGTCGGTTTCTTTGTCACACTTTCCTCATCTAATGAAGTTGTGTTGCCGAAAAAAACAATCGTCACTTGAATGTCACTGCGACCACAGTCGGCAGCGGCAAGGGCAACGGCGGCGGTCTGAGCGGCGCCTGGCCGGTCCGCTGCTGCCTAATGAGCGCCCAATAATCCTGCTTACTCTCTCTGCTCGCCTCAATTTGCTTATTGTGCCTTACGTTACAGTGCCTTTATTAATCTCATTAGTACTCTGCTGCCTTTGCTGCCTGCTGTCAGCTGCATCAAACCGGGCACCATCTCAACCCGTCGCCAGTCTTAATTGGAATTGCAATGAGTTCTGTGCAAGTCTTCTCCTCAAGTGTACCTTCCTTCGCCGCAGCCTCCCTCTGCTCTTGTGCGCACTACTTTTTACCAGCAGCAGCACTCGTCGCCGTCGTCAGCAACTTGGAAGTGTCAGCAAATTGCCCTGTCACGCTCTTCTCATGGCCACGTTGACCGCCACCTTTCTCCTCCTCACAGTGGCCCTCAACGTGCGTCCTGTCAGCGCTCAATCGCTGGCTTTACTTGGAACTGACTCAGCCGACAGCTATGAACATGAAGACGACGAAGACAGCGAGCAAACAGGTAAGTTACCGTTACCAGTAAATGATTAAGTGATTCTCTACAGTTCAAAATAATTGCTTTTCAGCTTTATTGAGTTGATCCATGTTTCAAACTTTGAAAAAAAGTTATTACACACTGTCATAATCGTTTACTAGTTTGCAAAAAAGTTTGAGGAATAATTTTAGCAAAAAACAATTTGTGGTTTATTTGAAATTTAAAAAATATTTTTATATTTGAAAGTAATGTGATTGAATTGGGTACTAAAAAAAGTTTCGCTAAAAGACTGGCTTCACTGCATTGATTTTTAGTTTTTTTTATAAAAGTGATGAATGAAGTGTTAAAACAAAAATGTTTTGACAGTTGATTTGAAAATTATCGCGAATTAAAAACGTTGCAGTTTTGATTATTATTAGCAAGGCGTAAAAAGCATTCATCCAATCTAGCACTCTGTAATTAACTGTGTAGCTAATTGCCGTTAAATTTGGCAAAATATAGCCAAATTGAGCCATCATTACAAAAGCAGCTCTTTACTTAACGTCAAAATTTCTTTAAAGCTAGTAACTTTAAAGCACTATATAATGCCAGATTGGTTAAAATTTAGTTCACTTGCCCATTGTGTCGTTTATGTACATTTAGTGGATTTTATGTGTAACCTGTTTCTGATCGATTAGAGTGCAAACAATAACGTCATCAGAACAATGTAGAAAATGTACTGAAAAACCAATGAAAACCTGCACTTGGTGCAATTCTGTTGATAATGTTACTGCATCCTAATGGCTGCCAGCAATTGATAATTAATATATTTTTATGAATAGTTTCAGCAACTATTGATTTTTTTGCCAAAAGATTTTTTAGTTGTATTTATTTATTACTTCCAAATAACAACAGCCAGTCGACTCATTGATTATTTGCTAAATCTACATAACATTTTTATGCAGTTTTATCAAAAATAATTTAGTTGAAATAGTGTCTGCTATGTTTTATATGGCATTATGTTGGGCAACAAAGTCTGTCTGCTACAACCGAGAGCGTGTCAAAGATGCAGTCACTTTGGGTGTTCCTTTGAGTGCAGGGGCAAGTTTCTGGTTTGGTTTGTTCTTGGTCTTACATAATTGCCAACTTAACATTAGATTGAGTGGCCTGATTGATTTTTTTATATACTCCCATCGGACTTGCCCTTTGCATGTGTTTGCATGTCTGCCTGACATGGCTCAATGCCCAGAGCCCACGGATAGATTCCATATTTTGCCTCGACTCGATGCTTTCAGATTACTTGTCTTTTTCTTTGTGTGCCTTGATCAGCACTGCTTCAAGAGTACAGATGTCTGTCGAACAATAAATAATAATCAATCATATTTAGCTAATTTTCTACTCTAATTGATTTATTACAGTCTGTCAATGCATCCCTAGCTGAAAGCTGTGCTGGCAACTGCATTATTAATATTGACACGTACCACCGTCTGGCTATTGTTTGTCATTTCCTTTTCAGCACTTGTTTTTCATTTCTTATGCCTAGCTCAAAGCAAGCCATCACCAAAGCTTAACATGTTTTTGTGTCGTCAATAACAACATTTTGTAGTTGATTTTTAACAAAATTTATTTTTAATTTATCACGATTTTGTTTTTAGCTTTTAAAATTGTGATTTTGTGTTAAAAATTTAAAATTTAAAAATACATTATTTTTTGAATTAATAAAACACATTTTTAAAATTAAAAATAACTAAAGTTACATTTAAAAACTTATTTTGATCAGATATAAAATAGTTTTGTGCTCACACATTCTTTTGATAAAACTTAAAATTTATTTTTAAATTTCGATTTGAGGTAACTAAATATTTTTTAAACGTTTAATATCAAAAACACTTTTTTGTTGTTAATTTCTATATTTTAAAAATATAAAGCTTTTAAAGGATTGTGCTAGAAGAATAATACCGTGTCCGGCAAGAGCGGGTGTTCTTATCTTGTGGCAATCCTCGTAGACAAGTCAAAAAGTAGCCGTGCCATGTCCAACATGGCAATTCCATTCGTTAATAGATCCGGCTATGCTTCATTTTGAGCGCTCTTTTTGTTTTTTCTCAATCGTTTCCTTTCTTTGTGTTCAATTGATTTGAAGAAATGGTAACACGGCGGCAAGTAAGTTTCTGCACAGCAGTAACAGTGAGGACAACAAATTGCAATCTCATACTCAGATGGAGAAAACAATAATGCCAAGTAGTAGACGGAAAAAGAAGAAAAAGACAACAGCAAGAACTAATTGAAGAGGTTTTCTTGCTTAGCACCAGCATGACTGGTGTTGGCCAAACACACAGAACAGGCTACTCTAACTTGGTCAGTTGCTTTTTATCTCTTTGGTCACTTGGTTTTTTTCTGCTCATTAATCACTGATTGATTTGAAGTCATTACTGAGCGCATTAGCAACTTTGCAGCAACACTACTAGCAAACGGATAAAGTATTTGCTTTCTACTTCTACTTTCTCTTTAGATTTATTACCCACTTGGACTGAGCCAGCCCAAATTATGTATTCTTTTGTTGCATTCTAATGATTAACACAGCGACAGTCCAATTGGCAGCAAAATGCGGTACAGGCAAGTCAATAAAATGGTTACATTTTTAAAAAGAGCATAGACAATTTATTGACTTGATACAGTTTAAACTGTGCATGCACTTTGACGCACTCTGAATTAGGCTATGATAATCATAGGACATTGCTAGTCATTGCAGAGCAAACAAGGCAGAGGATAAAGCGGAGAAGGCAGTCAAGTTACCACTTCTTATATACTTCTTCTGTTTGCCCTTATTGACTCCACCAGTGACCAGAGGAAAAGTGAACTGGAAAATGCTGTTTGAGCCAGTAGCAGCTAGTGATGCGATGCAGATCCACAGAGACTAGAGCATTACCAGTGCTGATGATCATGAACACACACACACACTAGCTTACTGGCACACTCGCTCTGGTGCAGTTTATGCCAGACACGCATAAAGTGCCGCCATAACTCAAATTCACATTCGTTTGTGTTTATAAATTTGAAATTGAAGACAATGTCCAATTTGGCAGTGTGCTCTCGCGCCACTCCTCGGACGATTTGTGTCCATTGCCATTCAGTGCCATTTGTCGAGTCGAGGGATGGAGGAGGAGGCACCGCAGTCTTCCTCCTCCGTTGTCTCCTCCACCCCAATTGGCGCGTGCCTTTTTTTGCTCTTGTTTATTCGCATTACGGCCTAATACTATTATCACCATTAATTTTCTACTGTAGCTGAGACGCCAGCACCAGCCAACGCCAGCCAGCCACCCAGCCAGCCAGTAAACCAGCCCGATAGTGTAAGACAATAAGAAGTGAAGATGAGCACATTTACCCATAAACTGTTTGTCCGTCTGTCTGTCTGCAAAATGCAAAAGGCATGCCGCATTTTCAATGATTTATGTTTCTGTTTATAGCCAGCTTGTGTATTTGTGTGTGCGCACCACTTTTTTCTTTCACCAGCAATCAATTTATATTTTTGCAAATTAAGGCAATTTGTAAGCGAAAGACAAATTCACATTGTCTTTAGTTTGTGTGCGTCCAGGCGAAGCGAGGCTCTAAGATTGCTCGCCAACATGACCGGTGTTTCTTCGTTCAACGACTCATAACTTGTTTTTGTTTTCTTTTTCCATTTCTGCAGCATATCCCACCATCATTCGACTAAAAAATGATACAGTCAGCCTGCCCTGCAACATCAGCCAGACGAAGGAGGAAGAGAACTCGATCAAGCTAATCCTTTGGTACAAGAACAACATTCTCGGCACTCCCATTTACAGTATCGATGCACGCGATACGAACATCAGTCAGGCGCGTCACTTTGTTGCGCCGCCGTACCAGGGCCGCGCCACCTTTGAGCTCAATCTTTCCGCCCGTTTGGCGCTGCTGGTGGTCAGGCCACTGGCCGCAGACGACGAGGGCCACTACATCTGCAGGGTCGATTTCAGATGGACTCGGACGACCGTCAGTACTGTCAAGCTGGACGTTATCGGTAAGCACTCGGCCACTCGGCCGACTACTACTTACAGTGGTGACCACCACTTTCCTAGCTTACATCTTGTCACCAGCCAGAAACCACGGTTGCTAGCCTGCTAGCCAGCCAGCTCTCTATTTGAGCTGATTTTAGAAAGATTGAGATACAATATTCACATTTAAAAACGGGCATAGCTGAGCCGCCAAAAAATATGCTTCTAGCTTAATATGCTTCCTTTTGGGCGTTAAAATTAAAGTGAAACTTTCACCACAGAAAAATGGCGGTAATGTGGCTGTAAAGGGACCAAATGTGCGTTCAATTTGCACAGTGTGAGCAGCAATCTGGTGGTTGTCATCTGTAGCCCAGCCAGCGCCAACAGCAAACTGTGCGTTGAAAGTGGACTGTGCGGATGTGTGTTTGCAGTGGATGGTGCATTTGGAGGCTGTCAACGTGCAGTGTCGTTTGCTTGTTTGATAAATTCGCTTAATTCACTTTGCCGGGCAGCCCGAGACGATGTGCATTTGCATAGTTTGTCTCGGATTACACGCATTCACCACGGGACAACTTTATTTAAATTTGCATCACTGCAATCGTACAAATGAATAACGAGAAAAGTCAATCCGAGTAGATACATTATTCATCATTAGTTAGCACCACAATTGCAAGTGCTCACCCTCAGCCGCGGTCTCGCCGATACGTTTTGCCAACTGAGTTTTCTTCTGGCTACAGTGCTGGTGCCATTTGCGATTAGTTGTTTTTTAGTTTATCTGAAATGTTGCTTCAGGAAATTTGTTTGTTCACTTACTTTGTTGTAGCTATCTGCTCTGTGCTAAACGTACATTTTTTATACTACTACATTTTTTAACTGGTAAAAATATTTGAATCAAAACCGTCTACTTTGAAAACATTGCAAAAATAGATAGTACAATAAAAATGTATATTTGTTTGTTCAAAATACAGCTTAAAAACAAAATTTTAAAATATGAAAATTTTTTTAAAACAGAATGTAAATCCCAAATAAATATTTTTTAGCAAAATTTTAATTTTATTTTTAAATTGCATTTGTTTTAGTGAACAAGAAATTTTAGAGAAATCTTTTTGGTAAAATAAAAGAGTAAGCCGCATCACCCAAAAATAATGTCGCCAAAGAAAAAAACAGGGCATTCGCTCTATTAGCTTAATGACAGACAGTTTGATGTGGTTTTGATACTCTTACAAAAAGCTTTTTGCAGAACAAAGTTGCAAAAGTCATTCATTTGCATTTACTGGCGTCTGCTCAATTGTTCTTAGGCACTTTTCTTTTTCTACTGTCAATTAAAAGGTTAATTAAATTGCAAAAGAGTTTTTATTTTGATTCTTTTTAAAAAAACTAAATTATTGGATAAATATAGCCAAGTTTTTTCTTTTTTAAAAAAAATCATCATAATATCATTGTTGGTAGGACGCGTTTAGCAATCTGGCTATAATTCAATTAACCTTTTGAGTGATGTTAAGCGCCTGAATGTGGCACTTATGGTAATGCTAGAGGCTCATTGAAAAGCTTTCAATCGGCCAACAATAAATAACAATACTTAGGCGTTTCGAAAGGTGTAGCGTGACTCTACCGTTGCAAGTTGCAGTGAATACTTGGTTTATTTATTTGAATTTTGCTTTACTCAGCACCCCTACTATGACGCTCAAAATATTTTATACTCAATTGAAATCTATGTATTGAATATCTAATGTGCGTCAGTATAAATTGCCATCGTGCCTCCTTGTAAGCATCATACTTTTTCTAAACGGCAAAAGATTGGCAGGAAAGCACTCTTAGCAAGCTGTTTTGTAGTGAATGAGGGCTCTTTAGTTGAGATCAGAGTTGTACGGCGAGCAAACGGACAAGCTGAAAAAGACACTGTGTTTTTTGGTTTCCACTGTGCTTAACCAAGTGTACACTTGTGTTCTGATCATATAATCTAAACTATTGACGTAATTGGCATTTGATTACAATTCATACTATTCAGAGCTATAATTCAATTTATTCCAGTTTGACCATCAGTAGTAATCAAACGCATCAATTGTTTTCAAAAGTAGGTCAAATTAAAATTTTAAATTTGTCTACTGTCGTACAGCACTAAAGTAACAAAGAAAAGTATTAAACTTGATCTAAAGTGCGACTATTAATTTCCAATTATAATTTGATGGCAATATTTCGTGATTCCCATCTTAGCCTATTTATTACCTAGCAATAGCTTGCACATACACACCGATAAAACTGTCACAAAACATGATTTAGCTATTATTCACGGTTAATATTTGTTTCAAATAGCAGCATTACTACTGCCCGAGAAAAAGAGCAAGTTTGTTTCTAAATGAAAATATTTCATTTGTTTTCCTTTCCAGTGCCTCCTGAACGACTTCGAGTGATACAAGTGATGCAGCAGTCAGCAGCAACTTTGAAGGCAGCAGGCAATGGAAGCAGTTTCGAAGACGGTGGCAGTGGTGGCAACAGCGGCAACGACGGCGCCGGCAGTGATGGAAAAAGGGCGAAACATCGGTGGGGCTCACTGGCCACAAGACAGCGGGATAATGGCGACGGAGAGATGCATGGCGGCCGGCCAACAGCACATCAGCATCCTGTCCTGGCCGCATCGGTGCTGTCGATTGTGCACAATGGCTTGATGATAAATGAGGTCGAAACAGTGCGACAGCCAGAGGAAACTGAACTCACTTTGTTCTGCGACTCGATTGGAGGTTCGTATGCTTTGCTCGTTTCCCCATTCTCACACTAGCACTAGCTTTGTCTTACTACTTCTTCACACGGCAATTCGCCTGGCGATTGTATCATTTATTATCACTTGTTTACTTTTCAAAGGCTGTACAATTGGGAGTGAGCTCCAGACTTTTTTCTCTTCCCTTTTTCCCAGTCTTTACAGCCTGGCCCAGACAAGTCTGCGTTTTCCTCCATCATCCACATAAGTTAATCTTAATATTCTTTCATTTTTCTTCTTCACATGTAAACCCAGGCCGGCCCCGGTCAATTGTAAAGTGGTATCGACTGGTGCAGTGGGAGAACAGGACCGACATCAGCGACGAACAACTGTACGCGGAGTTACAGTCAAAGGGTTAGTAGAAGTAGTGGTAGTCATGTGCCATTCATATTCTATTATCGGTGGGAAATTAATTAATCCGGAATTGTGCTGTCGATTAATTTCATTCGCTGACGGCAACACAGAAGAGGGCGCACTGCAGCTGATAGATGATAGCTTCGCACAGCTGAACCAGAGCGGCGAGGCCCAGTTTGGCGGCGGCGTCAATTGGCAGAAGACAAGCAGAACCAGCTCGCAGCCGATATCAGACAAGACAAGGACAACATTCCCAGCACCGGCAGCAGCAACGGCAACATCGGCGGCGGCAGTGACTAATGGCGGCAACGAGTCACAATGGCCGACTGCATTTGTTCGCAATGAACTGCACCTCGGCACGGTTGAGGACGCCAATCATGGACAACTGTATCTCTGCAGGACATCCAATTCCAACTTGAGCAAGCCATTGGATTCGATTGTGCGACTGCAAATTTACAGTATGTAACACTGCTGCACATCGATTGTGCGCCATTAGTGGGTCACTTTTTATTACCAAGCCCATTACGAGTCACTCGCACTGCAAAGGGGCGCTTTCTTGCCTTCCTTCTTCTTTCACTCCTTTGGTAGCAAAAGGGCGCCCTTTTGGCAGTCATCTCTAGTCGGCATCACCCTCTTACTTCTTGTTCTTTCTCCTTCCTCCTTTTTAGCGCGTCCAAAGTCTATTCAAATTCGACAAAAACTGCCCCCAAAAGACTTTCTCCTGCCATCGCCTGGCAGCAGCAGCAGCAGCTCACTGTCGCCCTCCCAGCGACCGCACTTGGGCAGCTCGAGCAGGAGCAGCAGTAACTCCCACGACGAAGCCGGCAGCCACCTCGTTCGCAACCGAACTTTGCACTCAATCGAGCTACTTGACTATTATCTGAACGCCAAGCAGCCGCTAATAATGCAGCCCTTTCGCCTGCGCTCCGGCTTTCAGACGGACTTTATCTGCCGTTCATCGGGTTCACGGCCGCCTGCGCGAATCCTCTGGTCACTCTCCTACGGTCACGCCACACTGCAGAAGGATCTAACGCAATTAAGGTTAGCGGTATTGCATTAATAAATAGAAGGCAGCACCACTGCACACATTGCCAATCATGCCACTCTTCAAGCCAAATCTATTTTCAACTTTATTTTTATCACTTCAGTTCTTCCTACTTTAATGGCGAGGACACTCTTAGCTTGCTGCACTTTGTGCCCAAGTTTACCGACAACAAAGTCAGCCTCACTTGTCGTGCCTGCAATGAGGCACTGGCTGAGGCGGGCGCCTGCCTGAGGACTCAAGACAACAACAACAGCGGCAGCAGTCAACAAAATGGTCATCACCGAGACCGGGAGCACCATTATGGCCTACACGACGCTAATAAAAGCCAAACGACACGACTTGATGCGCCATTCCAACTAGAAACGACCGTTCTTCTTGATGTCAACTGTGAGTTGCTCGGCAGAGATAGATCAACCTAGCACTGAACAATCCATCTCTGGCATTCTCTTGCCACTTGCAAATGAGAGTATTCTTACAGTGGCTATTTGTCGCCTTCTTTGTTTAGTCAGAGTGCTAGTCTAGTTTACTTTTTGACGCAGTTACAACGTCTTGAGCTGAGCTAAACGGAGCAAACGATTAATTGACGAGCTAGCTAAAATTTAGCTAATTGAGCGCAGTGCTGGCAATTTTTCAAATAGAGCATCAAGTAATTAAAAATTAGTTATATTGACAAAAAGGGGAGAGTTTTCAGAGTGTGCTAATTTGTACTTCTTTTTCCTTTGGCTGATGGTGATTGAAGCGCAAGAAGGTTTTGACAGCCGGCTCTAAACTGTAAAGAGCAGTCGGTGCGATCGCACTTTGGATGCGCCATATTTTCATTTGCCGTGATTGGCAGTGGTCAGCAAGAAAGGGAAGAGGAAGAGAGGCTGGCGGCAAAAAGTGTGCCACCAGAGGAAGCGATCTAATGCGATTTGAGTTTGTATTGTAAAACCAGCGCGCACTGCAGCACCACTTTGCTGATAAATAATTGAGCAACTAATTTGTTCATTAAATTCGCAATATTTTTATTGTAGAGAGTGCTTTCTGGAGCGGAGAAATAGTGAGAGAGATGGCGGCTACTACGGCTGGCAGACCCACATTGCAGCAGACTGTTATGATTTTTTTAATTTAGCCGTATCAATCACTTATCTTAATGCACTGCTTCAGACATTTTAATTTTTAATAAGACCAGCCCGCACGCTGGCAATGAGCAGTCAGAGAAGGACAGTGAGCAGTCAGCCAATCAGCGATATTTCATTGCAAGCAATTTAACGATTGTAAATTATGAATTATGGAGTTTTGCTAGCCAAGTCTGCTGCCTCTGCTCTGTTCCTCTGCCTGCTGTTTACGCAATTTTCAAAATTTAACTTTGTTTTTCCCTGCAGACAAGCCCATCGTTTCGGTGAAAATTCTCAACAGCGAGCAAATGTACCACGAAGCTGCGCAATCAAAAACCAAACAAACCGCAGAACAGCAAAAAATCGAGCTTAAAAAGACACAGTTTGTGAGCCAGACAGTGACGCAAACTGAGTTGGCATCGAGCAGCAATTACCATCAATTTAGAGAAATGCAAGAAATCTTCTTCAATTGCTCCATTAACGCTAACCCACAAGCACATCTCGTTCTCTGGTTTTTTAACGGCAAAGCACTGCAGACCGATTTAAGTAAAGGTAGGTTTGGCTTGGGTGCACTTGCTAAGGTGCCACTTGGTGACGGCAGCCACTTTTCAGCACGACCACACAATGCACTTTTGTCTCTCTTTTTAACTTAATTTTACCCAGCAAGTTTAGCTTTTAGCAAAATTAAAGACACAAACAAGTGAGTCTAATCTAATTATCAAAAAAGAAGAGTTGAAAAAATGCGAGACAAATAGCTATTTGCTTGACTTTTTCTGTAGTTGGTATTTTTAGTGTTTGTTTGAGATCTGCCACAATTAGCTTGCAGAGACCTTTCTTAGTGCAAGTTTGTTTTTGCATTTGCATATGATTTAGCTAACTTGTCTCTATTTTAAAGAGGCTATAAAATTGTATATGTGGGACGTGTTGTTATATTATATAAATGCACACTTTTTGAACGATTTATATTTGCCTAGACAAATGCAACTCGACAGTTAAAGCCAATAAAATACACCCTAGTGCGCCCACGAGTTCATTTGCAAGCAGTGAATTGCTCTATTTTGCATTCATATTCGCATTATTAGCAACTTTATTTTGTTGAATGTTGGCAAATAATATATTTTTCTTTATTTTTAAAAATTTAAATAAATTACAAAAAGCTGCAAAGATGGCCAGTGTAGAAGAGAAAAATGGTATTTTCTTTTATAAGCAACTTCTGCTTCAGTGAGAATCACGGACAAATTATCAATTTAAGTTCATTGAACAGACAGTGCTCATTTAACCAAAGCATGCTGTATTATCAATTGCACACTTTCATTTGAGCAAACAGATAATTTGCAAAATGGACGATAAATTTAGTGGCTCTGTTTTAAGATGGAATAAAGTAGTAGTTGTAGCAGTCTTAGTGGCAGAGACTCCTGATGAGTTGCCCTTTGCAAATCAAATTAGCATGCATGCTCTGATTAATGATTAATTTGCCTGCAATACATTAAAGTCTATCCTAACTGTTCATTTGCTATTGGTAGTCTTTTCCGCACAAAGAAACCCAATTTTCTAAAAAAGACAAAATTTTTGCTGTTTTTTAAATTTAAACCGTTTCCACTTCTTGTGCAGGAGTCATCATAACCAACTCAAACCGCACTATGATCATTTCTTCGGCTTTACGCTCTAATGCTGGCTATTTCCACTGTACGGCTACAAACCTGTTGGGAGAGACTGAAAGTGAACGCCACCAAATTGACGTGCTTTGTAAGTACACTTGAAAATTTGCATGTGCCAGTTCTTCCATGACGATTACCAGATTGAATCCATAATTAAGATCTTTTACCAGTTAAATAAAATTGCCAGATTACTTTAAAAGAAAGCTGCTCTAGTGCTGTAAAGTTAAACGAAAAAATGCGTTCAGTGAGAAAGAAATGATTTTAAAGCTATTTATTACTAAGTCTTGAAATAATTAATGACTTAGACTGATTAATGGCGGCTGCTTTTGGTAAAATTGCATCTGCGCTGAAGCAGCTTTTACTTTACATCCGCTACAAAACTGTTGGTTGCTCTCTTTCAAAAATTTTTGTGTAGTTTTTCATTTTGTGCTTCTATTGATTTATAAATTTTGCTTTAACGCTTTATTGATTATTAAACTTTAAATGCAAACTAATTTCTACAATTGATTTGCCAAAGTTTGAAGGCATCATTTTTGCAATTATTTTTCATTACTTTTAATCGAGTAATTTAAAAATAAAATTAAACTTTAGTTTTTGATTAAAATTTAATTAAGTTTTTGTGTTTTGTTTAGTTAACCCAGTGCATCATATTTTAAATTACTTAATTTAAAGTATCAAAACGGTTTTTGCGCTTAGCAATAAATGTAAAAATGTCAGATGAAATGATAAGAGATTGGTTGGAAGTTCTCACAGTACCGTTTTCATCATGATGTAGAGTAAACTGCAAATGGCGCAACTTTAATGATAAAGCAAAACACTGTGCCTAGTGGTCATTGCATTGCTTTGTTTTATGTTCACTGTAAATAGCCATTAGAGTTGGTGTCAGTGGAGTGCACTCAGTTTGACCAGAAGAAAAAAGCATCGCAGTCAAAATGGCACTACAAATATATATTATATCTCATATATTATTGAGAAGTCAGTTCAAACCTATCAATGCTTTCATCGCAAGAAGATTTTTTCAGTAATGCAAGTACATAATGTAGTCTGACAGGTACATTAAATATTTACCACAAACATCGCTAAAAAAGATGTCTACCTGGTGCAATCGATTTATCGGTAAAGTGCTAGAGGTATTACAGGCAAATGTAATAATTGCCACTTTTTACTGGAACTTGATTCATCAGCATAATTTTATTGCGATTCAACTTTTTTACGCACTACTGCCTTTTCTTAAAAAACGCGCGTTTAGATTCAGTTTACATTTTCAAAACACCTCACGCACTTGTTATTGATGCAAATTGACTGTTAAATGTTAACACGCACACAGTGTTAAATGCTTTTCAGCAGTTTTTAAAACTGAAATTGTACAGTCGCTCAGATGAAGATCACTTACCATAAACTACGTAGTATTTACTTTCAAATTATATTTTATTAACGCAATGATTTTTATTTTAGCAAAGGGTTTTTAATTTTTTATTTTACTTTATTTGTGCAAATGCAAAAATTCTTTTTTAAACACAAAAATGGCTAAATTGTCACCGAGCTATTTACATTTGCTCATGACTTTTAGCCTTTACTTGTTTACTTTGTCAGTTCAAATTTCATTAAATTGTTTTCTAAAATTGCTTCCTCATTTATAACAGCCTAATCAGCTGTTCAAATGACATTTAAACTCTGATATTTTTTATTCTACAATAAATCTCAATTAGAATTACAGTTTAAATTTAGATTTTAACCGGTTTCAAGTTTTTTGTTAAATATTTTTGCTACTTGCACTTCATTGAGCACAATAATTGATTAATAGCTTTCTGGAAGGCAACATATGGACAGTGAGTCCGGTGACATTGACATCAAAGTCGCATTAATCCAACTTTTTTTGACACTTCATTGCTTTGTTTTGCTTTTCCTCTGCTCCCATTTCACAGTTGAGCCTCAATGTCGAGTGAATTACATGCAAACATCGTACCACCAATTGGGCGATATTGTGCAACTGAAATGTCAAGTGCTTGCCAATCCGGCTGATAATTTGCAATTCAGCTGGCAGTTTAACGGCACCTCACTAGCCGGGCATCATGCAAATCATTCCAATGCGGTTTTGGCATTGAAGGAGGGCCACTCGTGGGCTGAAGACGAAGAAGGACAAAACAGAGGAAGAAAGCAGAGCAGTGCAGAGCAGGGAAACGCTGCTCAGCGAATTACCAAATTGGCAAGTGCTGCCGGTGATAAATTGAGAGCGAAGCAGCAGCAGGCAAATTTGCCTGAGCCAGGCAGGACGACGGCGACACACATCAGCAGTCAGCAGCTTCACCTTATCACCAATGTGATCCGAATCGAGCTGAATAAGTGGTCCAGTTTTGGCCATTTCTCATGTCATTCGACAAACTCCGTTGGCCAGCAGAAGGAGGGCTGCAAGTGGCACATTGTGCCAAGCCATTATCAGCCACCAGGCGTCGGGAAGCACTTGAACGGCGCTGGCGATGCATTCACTGCTGAGGCCGTTGCTGGTGCCGGCCTTGGTGCTGGTTCTCTCGCCAGTTCTGGCCCGGCACACCATCATCGTTACCATCACCGACATCATCAGCAGCAGTCGCTGGGCAGCAGCTCTCACCACTCGGTGCACTCTGCTTCCACCTCTTCCTCCTCCTCTTTCTCAGGCACGCTCAATAATTGTCAGATAATTGAATCGTCAAACGCAGTGGTTATTAAGTGTCTCGAAACCGCCGCCGCCAACGACCAGCGAGAACAGGAGCCACCGGAGAACAGCAGCGGCGGCAGCGGCGGCGGCGGAGGCGCTGAAGACTTTCTGGCGCAAGTCGGCACTGATAGTGCCACTGGGCAGACGCTGCAACCGCCGCCCATGTCGGCGACTATTGATCGAGGCAGTCCACCAGTGGCTGGTGGTGGTAGTGCTGGTAGCAGTTCTGGCAGTAGTGGTAGTAGTACCGTCTACAACGCCGCTCACTTTGGTCGAGGTAATGTGCTCTGGTAAAGTGTACTGGCGTCTTGCAAACTCATTCTAATCTGCTTCTTCAAACTCCCTTTTTTCTTCTCTTTCTCTCCCTCTCACTTTCACTCTTTTCACTCGGTGTTGCGTGCATTGTCTCTTAATTGCAGTCAATCATGCAGAAATTCCGACGCGTTTAACATATCATGTGCAAGTATTTCGACTGGCGGCGGACGCATCGCTCTCAAAGCAGTCGCTGAACTCCTCAGTGAACAGGCAGTCCGCTGCTGACTTGAATAGCAAATCAGCAGAAGCAGCAGCAGCGGACGAAGCAAATGAAGCAGCTGAGCAGCAACTTTACTATCCGCAAATCGACCAGCCGGAGCCTGTGAGCAAGCGAGTCGCCTCTAAGCCGCCTACCTCATCCTCATCCTCTTCCTCATCCTCCTCATTCACTGCTGTGCCTGCGCCTATCCTAGTGATGGACACTATCAACTTCACTAACCCGCTTTTCATTATCACCAACTTATCTGCCTCCACCAACTACTTGCTCAAAATATGGTCCAGCAAGGCGCACTCTCTGGACGGTACACTGGAGCAGGTGAACATCACCGTTCGCACTCGGCCCAATGACGACACTCAGCGGTACGGCGGCGGAACGACGTCGCTGCAGCAGAATGGCAATGGCAGCAACACCTTGGCCGCGCTTATGCAAATGAGCAGTCAGAAGTTGATGCTCCTCGTCGCTCTGGTCGCTTTCATCTGTGCCATCTTTGTGGCGCTAATCGTCATCAGTGCCGTCTTCAAGATGCGTGCCATTTTAGAAGTTCGTAAAGGTATGTTTTTTTGCCTGCGTCTGTGTGTGCCATTGAGCTTTTGTTGTCTTATTTGTTGTGTGTGCTAAACAACAACAGCAGTGTGTGTGTCTCAGTGGTTGGTTGGTGATTTGTCCCCTTTTCTATTCAATTCCTCCACAGCTCGACGTGCGGTGAATGTCAACGAATCGATTAGTGCTCTTGAAACGGCGCTCTGCGAAATGCGCCCGGAGAAGCTGGAGAATGACCTTAAATCAAAGAACCATTTCTCAGTGGACAACACTTATCGACCATATATCAGCGTGGAGAATGTAGCCGAGGAGGACCAGTGCATCATGGTGGGACAGCAGAGCAGTAAGGCGGGCGAATCCGGCTCGTCGAGGCTGAACCACCAACACCACCGTCATCATCATCATCAGTACGCCGACTCATCTCTAATTACATATCCCAACTATCTGTACCCGAGCATGGCTGCCGGCTCATCTCTGGCCCAGCACAAGCACAGCGGTCAGCTCAAACTGAACTGTTCTGACGAGGAGAGCGTCTCCACGAGTAACACCAGTGCCTCTAACCGGACGAACACTACCGAGTCAACCAATGCCAACTCCAATGTAAGTCACAATGTTACGACTTTATTGACATTGCCAACAAGCCTGACACCTTTCTTTTTCCTCACCTGATCTACTTTTGTGTGTGTTTGCAGTACACAATGGAGTCAAAAGAGTCCAAACTGGAGCTTCATTTCGGTAAGCACTGTCACTTTCCGCCGCCGGTGACGCTCGACTCCAGCTCGATGCTCTTCTGCATGGACCACGACCTGACCACGCCGACCACCTCGAGTCACCCCGCCGGTCCGCATGCATTTCTCGTGCCTGAGGGCACCACCTACCACTCCTATCCCCTGCAGTTGCATATCCTCCCTGAAGCTGAAGAAGGGGACCACCACCATCACCAGCACCAGCACCATCAGTCGGTGACAGTGGTGGGCACACCGAGTGGTGGCGAGCAGTGTACGGCGTCCTACCTGCCCATCGATGCGGCGACTTCAGGCGGCGGCGGAGGCATTTGCAGCTCTGCCGCCGCCATCACTGCATCTTTCAATTTGGCGCAGACACTGCAGTGCAGTGCCGATATGAACGAATGCATCAGCAGCAGCAACACTACTACTGCTCCTGAACAGTCATCCGCTCTGAAATCGATCCAAACGACCGTTTAGTGGACTGTACGACTCGGCCTCACGCTCACTGTACACACACACTCCCTCTCCGGTGTTGTTATTTATGGACAGTCATTACCATTACTGGACAGTGGTGGGCAGTGACCGGGAGCAGCGGGAATCGATGTGAAAATGTATCCATTGACAGATAAATTAAGTTAATATTTTATAATTCTGACCGCCAAAGAGAGATTTAATTTTAATGCTCAATTGTGCAATTGGGTCTGCTTTTTCGGGCTCGGTGTTTTTTTGGTGTGGCCCCTTTTTGTTTCCATTTTGGGCCAGCCAAATTACAATGTTATGTTTCACTGCACTGCGTGAAATGCACATCGACATAAATAATAAAAACTTTGCACTGAAGAACACAAAAGGTTTTATTGCCCAAACGGTGCAGAGGCTGAAACAATGGCTGAAGGGGCAGAAAAAGAAGAAGAAGAAAGAAGACAGAGATTCGATCGAAAGCTCTACCACTGTCGGCCATCTTCTGCAGAGCTGGAAAGAAACCCACTTCAGCATGCAACGGCAAATGTGAATTGCCAAATGTGGAAGGTCAAATTAATTCGGCGCTTTAAAAAAAGCATCTGAACGATTTTTTGCAAACAAAATCACTTTATTGCCTTTCTTCTTGCTTCGTTGTCTACTTTTTCTTCTTCCTCCTTCACTCGACAACTATTCTGTCGTCTGCGGCCACCAGCCAAATGTTGTTTGTGCATAAATTTTTAAACTTGTCTTTTTTTCTTTCTTTTCTGTGTTTTGTTTTTGTTGTTTGTGCATTCGAATTGACGCGCGCGCCCGAGCAGTGTAATCTATTTTCAATTGAATCCATCGGTTTGCGTGTGTAACTGTGTCTACTTGGTATGGCTGGCGACAGGACAGGCGCCAGCAAAGCAAAGCAAAGCAAAGCAAAGCATCACACACTGCAGTGCAATGCGACGCTTCGTCCGATTACGAATTGCTAAATTGTCATTTTGCGCTTGAGAGATGCGCCAGCCGCGCGCGCTCTCGCGAAGCAGCAGCAAGCAGCAGCAGTAGTACGACAAACCAGCAGAACGACACTCGTCTGACACTGTTTTCCCTCTGCATAAATCGATATTGTACAAAACAAATCTAATTTTGGCGACTTGAACAGCTCGACAGCTCGCCAACAGTGCCAGTAAACACTGCTCTTTCGGATGCTGTTGTGTTGTGTTGACGAAAGGCCGAAAGTGCCAACTGTACACCAGCCATTAGCCGGCAAATAAATCAAATCAAAGACACGATTTACCAGCAAAGGGCATTTACAAGAGTAAATCCAATCCGTGTTACAGCAGTTGAACAGGGCAGCAACAACAACAAAAAAAGCATGCATTTTGACTTCCGCTTTTTTGCCTACTAAACTTTAAAATGATCAAGCCTATTTGGCCACTGAGTGAACTTCAGTCGAATCATTGAACGAAAGCCATTTAAGTTTACGAGTTTTTTCTTTTCATTTTTAATTTAATTATTTGCACTGTCACTAATCATCATAATGTAAAAAAGCTTATCTGCACTTGAACTCAAAGTCAAAATAGACCAAAAGTTGTTTTAGCTGTGTTGCTCGTTTGACTACAGTACTTGAGTGTACTACAGTGTTCATTAAATGTATTTAAAGAACGACACTTTTGCTAACATATCTTTTGACCAACTACTCTTCAAAAAACACACTTGGTTTGACAAGAATGTTTCCTTTTGTTTTTTATGAGCAATGTTTTTTATCAAGATAGCGTCAATTGTCGCCTGTTCTGTTACATAGAACAATGAACCAACAAAAAGAAAGAAGAATCCTTTCAAAAAGTTGAAATAAATGCAGGAGAATTCATTAAAAGTAATGCTAATGCCAGTCAGACTCGTCTTGTGGTAATTAGATGTAATTATAATTACGATCATGTAGCAAAATTTATGAAATGGTTATCTTTACTTACTGAATGCTTATGAACCAGCAATCTTAAATACTAAATAGCTTTCCAGATGACATCAATGATTATTGCCCGTTTTGTTTGACAAATGGCCAACACAAATAAGAGAAGGAAACAACAAAATCAGATATAAAAAAATCATTTGATGAGTAAAGATAAATCTGACAAGTGAACATGTTAAATAAATTTTTTAGACAATTGTTTTAAAAAAGGTAACTTATGAAATGTTATATTTAAAATAAGTTTGTAAAGCAAATTTTTTTATAAAACGCTTTATTTTTGTTGATTTTTGTGGTAAACCGTACAGCCACTAAATTTGTAACATTGAAGAAAAGCCTAATAAATAAAAACGGTTGCTAGAGTGAGTTGTTAAAAACTAGTTTTAAAATTGCGTAGAATATTTAATGGCACTTTTGATTTTGATTTTTTAAACTCTAAATTATTTATTTCAATCAATGTTGTGTTATAAAAAACGTATTATTTTTTGATTTATTTAATTTTTACTATTGAGCAAAATAGAATTCAACATAATTCTGTAAACTTTGTATCACTTTCTTTTGATGCACTTGTTTGAGTGCAGGAAATATTTTTACCATAAACGCCGGCATAAGTGCTCTCGTGAGTGCAAAAACTTGCCACAAAATAAAGTCACACCCAAAAAGTTTAATTTGAAAAAGGAAGTAAATTGATACAAGGAAATGTTTTTACCTAGTATTTTTACAAAAAAAGTGAAAATAAATCAAAAACGAACTTTTATGTAAAAAATCACACAAAGAAAATATGTTTTAATTAATAAATACATTTTAATTTCAATAGTTTTAGTTAATTCAAACAAAATCAAATATTGAACTTTACTAATGGGTGGTATTGTCTACAATTTTCTAAAAAAATTGAAAAAAAGTTATTTAAGTATTTTTTTGAAATTGTTTTTATGCATTTGGGGTACACTGGAGAATTGTTTTGAAAAGTCACTAATTGTTTTGGGTTTTATTCAAAAGCACCATTTGACTTTACATTACGTAATGAAGCAACCTATTAAAATTGTATAATAAAAATGCCATAATAAAAATGATACAAAAGTGAGAAAGGTAAAGTGTATATTTGAGTACCAAGGAGGTGAGGTGACAATCATCTTGCGTGAATGCATTTGTTTTATGCAAAGTTTTGCAATCAAACTGCATGCTTTTCAGGCATATTTCAAGCGATGATGGCAATGTTCGACTTGTAACTGGTCGCCGAATGAGACGTGGACGAAGGAGACATTTCAGTGGACGATGATGATGATGAGGAAGGATTCAGCTCGGCAGAGCTGAAGGAGTCACTGCGCAGTGGTGAACTGCCTTTGTGAGAAGAAGGAAACTGCAGTGGCGAGTCAAAAAAGATGTTCTCCTTTCGGTGAGTGTGCGAGGATGATCGCTGCTGATTTCTTAAAGCCGATGACACACAGCCCGTTTTGTTGTAGCTTTTGCCAGACAACACGACGCTCATTGTGAACACCAGACCGAGAATGAGGACAAGAATACCTGCTCCGATGAAGGGTAAATATTAGCTTATTGCGTTCAAACGTGTATTCAGTCAGTCCCTTACCGACAACCATAGAGGCGCATGCAATTGCTATCACAGACGGACCGAATGCCTGGGTGAAGAAGGCACAACGAAGTGCAAATCCAACGAGAAACCAGATGAAGCCAGCCAATGCGGTGAAAAATCCGCAGTAAAACTGCAAAAACATGTTAATTAAAAACGAATTGTATGAAAAATGCACTTGGATAAAAACGCCAACCATCGTTTGTCGGTTTTCATCGTAGCGAGAGCAGAAACAATCTCTTTCCCGTAGCTTAGTAAAACACAATAGATTCATGTTGCTTGAGAAGAAGGAGACAAAACGAAAGACAGTAAAGACTAAATTGGAAAGCAGCAAAAGCAGCCGGTTAAGTAAACTGGGTGAAGTGTAAGTCTTGAGTGACAACTTGCAAGAATTTGCAAAGCCGTCCAAGTGGAGGTAGAAGTGGAGCAAAGTGGCAGTGCCGGTGGCAGCGGTATATGAGAGAAAGTGTCAGTGTTGTTGTTGGCGCAGTTCACCAACCAGCCCGTGCCAATGGATCAATGGGCAATGCTGAGGCAGGTTAATAACCGACGACAGGAGTGAACCAACCAGCCAGTGCTGCAGTTCACCACAGTGCTGCACCTCTGTCACATGGACTAGGAAGTGACTGCTACCATTGCCTGCTGCCTGCCGCTCTACAACGAACGGCACTTGTCGTGATGACTTTCGCTTTACTGTGGCAGCGACCAGGTGGTCGCACCTGCTCCCAGTGGGTCAATGAATCGGACAGGCAGAGGAAAGGAGAGAAAGAAAAAGAGAAAGTGGCTAAAGTCACACGCCACATGTGCCCTCCAGTGAAGGAAATGCCTTTTCTCAAAGAAGGAAGGGAGAAAGAGAGAGGTACGTGATCAAAATTAAACAGTTTCCCAGTGTATCGAGATTTATAAATTGCCTAAATGAACCAAAATTAAACATTTTTACGAGCAAATTATCTACATTTAGCTACAAAATGCGGTGTTGCTTTTGTTTGTCAATTAGAATAGCGCTGCATTAATTACTGCAATCGGTCATCGACCAAGGTGGATTTTTATTTAAAACAACCACAACACAACTGGTGGCACTCACAAGGTCGCCTGATGATTGTAACCACGGCAACGCTTGTAGTAAGGTCAATAGTTTTGATAACACATGAGCAACCTATTGGTATGACTTGTGGATTTAGATTTGTTTTTATTTGGGTATTTGAAAATAACTCTATCAATTTTGTTAAAAAGAGTGATTTCAAAATGTTTGTGCCATAAAAAATAAAACACGTTCAACATTTGTTTTTCTAACTAACCCAAGTACAAATTACTCTGCATCAGTTTTTCTGAAATGGGTTCTGAACTTCCGCTTTGAGTAAAACTTCCGTAAACACTGAGGGTAACTAAATAATGGTGAATAATTAATGCAACGACAGCTTCAATGAAAGGACTACGGTGAATTATTGATTTGAAATATAGAAAAAATGCCTGATAAAGCCGAACGATTGGCTGCCCTATGTGAAGACATTTGGGTGCACACACTTGGAAGACTGCGACGACGCACTTTCATTACTACCATAAGTGCTATTAGTTATTATTAATTTAGAGTGTGTATGTCTTTTGGCCCGAGTAGAGTCATTTTGAACACACACACATACACACTGCTGTTCGCTGGGCAAAAAGCTGGCTGGGTGTGGGCTAGCTCACCTGACGACTTTGTGGTCGAAGTTTGCGGCGTAGAAGGGAACCTGCCTTGATTAATGCCGCAGACAACGGCAGACGACGGTACGGGTGAGCTGTGGAGCACATGTCAATGCCTTCCCTTCCCTTTCCTTTTGCTGCCTTGCCTAGCCTTAGCCATAATCAAGACAAAGTAAGTTGGGCAGTGTGACACTTCCTTCTTTTTGTTAATTCCTTCCTGTTCGACGCACCTAGTGTCGATCTCTCACCTAGTGTCCCTCCTTACCTCTTCACCATGCTGACAATAAATTTAAATTTCCATATGCAGCACGTCAGGGTACAATGACCTAACAGAATGTACAGCACCTCACTTACTCTCTCTCTCACACACACACACACACTGCCGCTCTCTATTTCACGCGTCAATTGCTGGTGAAACACAACTGCTGACAGCTGCGGCCCAAACTGAGACATATCATTTCATGGATCACAGATTTTGTTGCAACTGTCTTGTTGAACATAAGAAACATGAGCCTCTTCACTACCTATAGTCTTCGACAATCGCATCAGAAGTGTCTGACAGAGACTGAATACGCAAAGTTCTAAAGAGCACACTTGAGCGGGACAATTGTCATCGCTCATCGCTATCAGGCAAATTGATTCGGTTCGATTTAGACGAGTGTCCTCACTGCAGCAGCTGCAGCAACAACAACAATAAAGTTGAAGCACAGCTCTCCAGTGAAGAGTGCACTGTCAGCAAGTGTGACCACACGGCGGCCAGATGACTTTTGCCCAAAGGAGTTTAGTGGAGTAATTGAATTCGCCACTTGCGCAGTAATTCAATCGCACTCACTAATCGGCCACACGTTTCGTATTTCAAGAGTCAGTGCCGGCCGCCAAGACAAGGCAAAAAAAGCGTTTTGGAAAAATATGTCCACTCAAAGGGTGGGCGATTTTTCAATTTTAATTGGCTTGCACTTGCTCTTTTCTTTAGTGGTACTACAGTATCAATAAGGCCCGCTTTTGAGAATTGAAATAAAATATAATTGACCGCTTCTTGCACTGAAAACGCATTCAACTCAAGAAAACACTACTCAAAGCAAGAGCACAAGATAATTAAAACCAAATGCACTAATAGAAAAAATAAAAATAAAAAGTCAGCTAAAAAATAAACTCGGCAAAAAAGAATTCATTGAAAAAATGTATTCGTTCGTTGAGTGTGTGTGTGTGTGTGTGTGGGTGAGCGACTGGGGACAGCATGATCGATCCATTGAATCCAAAAGAGGCCCATCAGCAGCAGCATCAGCATCAGCAGTGAGTCCGGTGTTACTGCAGTGCTAAGCATTATGTATGCATCGATACATTAATAATACATTACGGCGAAGCAATAAACAGATTTGCAGCCTGCTCTCCTGCACCACCGTAGTTGACAAATTGAGCATAGAGGCCAATTGAGCTTGAATAAATCATTGAAAAGATGGCTTTTATATGCAACATCGTCTCGCCATAAACACATCACCGCTATGTCTTGACACAAACGAAAGAAAGAGAGAGAGAGAGAGGTGTGAGCAAAGTGACAACGATTAGTTTGCACATTGTACAGCAGTACAACAATGCTGTTGGTACACATCGATCGACATTGCAGACACCCCAGACACTACATGATCCGTCCATACTCTTTAATAGTGGTGCAATGCAAAATGTCAACCCGAAAAAAGAAAAAACGGCTTAGCTTCTGGGAAGCCTCAGGTGACGCCGTTCAAAGCGATTTTTCAAGTAGTCGGCAATCACGTGAAAGTCTTCCTTGCTTCCTCGCAGCTTCTTCACTTTGATGATCACAAATGTCCCGCCGTTCATAGAGGGCATGGGGAGGAAATCGGCACGAAATACCAGCACTATTTCATTCATTGCAGATAGGTAGCATCGCATTTTCTGGCTAAAATTTGAAAAGGTAGGGCAAAGGGAGAAAAAGCAAAAACAAAGTTGAGTATCAGTTTTTCCACTTTGATCAACTACTTCAAAGCAGGAAGCAGCGGCGGCACATTTGCACTTTAACATGCCAGAGAGAAAGAGAGAGCCGGCAAACGCTCAACTGATCAATACTTGGGGGACACAGTCGCACACACACAAACAGACAGACAAAAACTAAAAGGGAGACACACTTACTTTTCTGCCTTACAGATGATGCCTTTTCGGCTGAAAATTCGCAGCACTTCACGGCGGCATTCCTCATAATTACTGTAGCGGGTAATTATCACCAGCGATGAGCCCTTCAGCCTCAGCATGCCAGCAGTAGTAGTAGTCTTCTGCCGATTAACCACCGGCCTCACCGTTTCAGAGGTGCTTTTCGATGAACAAGCCAGCGACTCCTGGTGATGGCCTGATGATGATGACGAGGACAACGAGGAGTGAGCAGAGGAGAACGTGTCAGTGCTGCTGCTGGTGCTGCTGATGCTACTGACAGTGTCCCACTGCTGATGCCAGTGCCAGTTCTGACCATCTGTTTGGTCCAGAGAGTGCGTGTCAAGCAGCGAGCGGCAGCGAAGGCTCTTACTGGGACGATTGACACGTTGCTCGTCAGAGTCGGTCGTCTCGGTGAGCGAACTTTGATCTGATTGATCTCGTCGCAGCAGCAGTCGGCTGAAGGCTCGCTTGCCTGCTGTAACAGTTGACGCCACGGCGGTGGTTAAATCGCCAACGCCGCCGCCACTCTTGTTGCCGGCAGCTGAGGCAGAATTAACTTGCCACAGATTTTTGCAGCTGAAAAACTTGGTTGAGAAGGCAGAAGTGAGCCGGCGAGCGAGGCTCTGTCGGAGTGAGGAGAAGGACAACGTATGGCTTAACACTTGCTGGGAAGATGGAGAGGGAGAGGGACCGCAGTGGTCAGCGGACTGATGATGCCTCTCCGCAATCGATTCACTCCAATTCGATCGCTCATCGGCAATTTGAGGCCTGGAGAATATTCCGCTCAAATTAAAGTGTGACTTTGCCATGGTTGGCCTCAGCGCCACACTTTTGCTCGTCGTTTTAGTCGTCTTAGTGGTGCTTTCTGCCGTCAGACAGTTTTCGGTGTCTTTGCCGCCGCCGCCGCCGCCAACGTCGATCGATGTCCTGCGATGATGCTCGCCTAGCACAGAAGGCACTTTATGTGGTTTTTTACTTTCACTTGGGTGCTCACTTTGCTGACTGCCACCACCACTAGTACCTAATGATGCCGTAATAGCAGACTCCTCTCCATCACTCAGCTTAGATTTGCATGATTTAACGACCACTTTGGGGGAATTAGGTGCCACACGAGACTCCATAAACGTGTGCCCTCGGCGCATTCCAAGTGCTGCTGGAGCTGATTCTGCTGATTCTGCCGATGCTGGCTCTGGGCTTTGACATTTCTGGTCAGCTATTTGCTGCAATCGATTTCGAAGAGCAGTTGAGCCTAGCTTCAGTCCCAGACTCTGTGTGTCGATAATTGCCAAATGGTAATGGTGTTCAATTAAATGCACAAATAACTTACTTTGTACTGCTCAAAGTTTTCCTTGATGAGCCAGTAAGTGGCCGTGTGATAGCCGAACTTATTCGAGAGAATGTTAAATCGCATCTGGACAATGTCGTTCTGTACTTCGTGTGAATGCAGCATCAGGCACTCTTTCAGCGCGGCCTCATTCAGTCCGTCCACAGAGTCCTCCGACGTTTTGAGGGCCATCTTTTTTACTTCTTGCTGTTGCTGCTGTAGCCATTGATGACTTAATATTTGTTTGACACTTGCACGCTCCACTGGGCTCACTTTGAGCATTGAAACGATGAGATCACTGAGCTGGGCGCTTAGGGTTGAAGGCAGTTCAAAAATTCCCGTCTAAAGGAGAGAATTTGAAGAAAAAATAGATAGAATGAGTGAGTTGCTGAGATAGGCATATTTTTGTTGGTCAGTCCCTTCCAAAATTACTGTTTTGCCTGCTACATACTTGAATCCTTGCGACGAGCTGCACCAAACTGTCCTCTGCAAAGGGGAGCGATCCGGTGGTGATGAAGTAGAGCAGGACACCGGCGCTCCAAACATCAATAGCAGGTGTGCTGACTGCCGAACTGCCATTTAGAGTTTCAGGTGCAGTGTACTCTCGGCTGATGTACGTCTTTGTCACCGCCAACTCTTGCACAGGCGATTCACCAATGTCAAAATGATGATGGGCCAGCTGAAAGCCAATTAGTTTGATGCGAAATGACGAGTCTAAAAGGACGTTTTCCGGTCTAATATCTCCGTGCAAGATGCCCTTTTTGTGAATGTAGCCCAGGCAGTTGATTAGGTCACTGAATAGGAGTTTACTTTAAAGAGAAAATATTGACAAAAATTTAAATGTTTATTTCCGTTTCACATCAAATCAGCCATTCCTACCTTTTCAATTCATTGAGTTTTCCTTTTCGCTCCACGTAGTTGAGCAGATCGCCATTGCTGCAGTACTGTGGATGAAGGCAATTTAAGGTCAAATATGAATCCAGCAAATGTTTCTGCCCATTAGTATTGCCCAATGACAATTACCTCTCGCACAATGTAAATGCATTTATCGTCTTCAATCAACTGAAAAAGGCGCGAAATATTTCGGTGACTGAGTACTTTTAAAGAGTTTATTTCATTTGACACCATATTTTTGTCAGTAGCATTCTGGAAAAAATATTTAGATTAGAATTTTTGTGACAACTTTTTAAGAAGTGAAAAAATACCCGAAATCGTCTTTTGTTGATTACTTTGAGGGTAACCAGTTGAAATGTCGTTAAATGAGTGGCCAGGCGCACTTTTCCGAATCGTCCTTTGGAAAGAGTCTTTGGGTGAATGTAGTATCCCGCATGAACATCCTGGTCAAATTGTCTATAATTTAACTTAGGCACAATTTGAATCAGATCATTGGATGCTAAACTGCCAGCCACTGATGACTTATCATCAGTTTGGAAGGATGATAGTTTTCTTTGGTAGTCTTCCTTCATGATGAGCTAATATTTTTGACTCTTAAAAACAGTGCTCCTCTGTGGCTTCAAGTGAGCTAATGAGCCCAAGGTAATTTAGCAGGGCACGCGCTCAGTCTTTGTGCTCACCTGAGGCAGTTGTAGCACTAGGACTGCACCTGTCACACAACTCTGCAGCTTTGCGAGACAAAAGCCTCACGTGGCTATTGTTTCAGAGTGAGAAGCCCTTTCTGCCCTGGGGGCAGCAGAGACAGGTTTGTCAGGCCCTAGTGGCACTTTGACAACTGACTGATTAGCTCGCTTGCACAAGTGCTTCAAATCTGCAAATTGAAGCACTTGACAATTTTTACAGCATTTTTCTTTATTTAAATGTACCGTGAGTGTTTTAATAATTGATCAACTGGGTAAAGATTTTATATAGTGAGATGGAAGAAGGAAAATGAGTATTCTTTTGCACAAGAAAGATTACTGGCAAAAAAGAAAATTAAGCGCCGTGCAATTAAAATCTAAAAAATAAAAATGTGTAAAATTCAAATTTTTTGCTATTTTGACGTTTCTGTAGCTCGTGTTATTTTGGAAATGACAACAAAAGTGTTCTGGGCGGAGCTACTCTAACTGCTGTAAGCAGTCTTGGCCCAGCCCACTTGAGCAATCAGCTTCTCTTGCCTCTTCACTGGTGAGGCGAACAAGACAACAAACAAACAGCTTTTTCAACTGATCATCACATCACGACCATTTCAGAAATGTCTTATGGAAGTCGGCGTCTAAGTCAAGTTCCCAGTCAATCAAGCTCTTCCAAAGTGGATAACGGATTCATCAACCTGGGGGAAAGCGGCGTAGTCCGGGAGATTGGCTCGCAAGCAGTCTGGTCGCTCTCATCATGTAAGCCCGGCTTCGGCGTGGACCAACTGCGCGACAACTGCCTGGAGACGTACTGGCAGTCCGATGGCCCCCAGCCGCACCTGGTGAACATTCAGTTCCGCCGAAAGACGACCATTCTCGACATTGGCCTCTACGCCGACTACAAGATGGATGAGAGCTACACACCGAACCGAATCTCAATTCGAGCGGGCAACCACTTTCACGACATTCACGAAGTCGAACTGGTGGAGCTAAACGAACCGGCCGGCTGGGTGGTGGTGCCGCTGCTGGACTCAAACAGTAAGCCCATTCGCGCATTCCTCATTCAAATCGCCATCCTCAGCAATCACCAAAACGGTCGCGACACGCACATTCGACAAATTAAAATCCACTCACCGGTGCGCGACTCGGTCGTTTCAGTGCTCAAGTATCAGACCAAGTTCAAGACGGTGGAGATGTCACAACACGCCTGTATTAGGTAGTAGTAAAGATCAAACTTTTTTTTTAATTTGCTAAATGCTGCCACTTTGCTGCAAATGAATTTGTGCACAATTGTATAAATCGAGTTGGTTGTAAAATAAATAAGTTATAGTGAAATATATCATACTGACTACTTTCCTGCCCCTGAGAGTGAGATGTCCATGAACTTTCGTTTGGCAAAGCACAGCCACCACTTGGAGGGTTTCTGGTTTTCCGTATCAAAGACGCGCTCCACTAACCGTATTCCACACTCTTGGCGAATCTGAAGCAAGTACTGCCTGAGTAAGTCCTGCTCTTCGGCATTGTTTGGCTTTGCGTAGACTGCATTCAGAGGAAAGCCTGGGTCGCCTGAAATGAAAGAAAGAAACAATCAGTACAGTGCCTTCTTAAAAACTTGGTATACTACAAACCTGGAATATCAAAACGAGAAATAGCTAGTGCATGCATCTCTTGGAAGGCACCTTCCTTAGAGTTTAATCGCTGCAATCTTTTGAGACACTCAATAATGTACAACGTCAAATATATGAGAACGCGGTCAGCGTTTGATTGAATTTCGTAGGTTTTGAAAAATACATTCGGCTTGAAGTAAAACAGTGCTTCATCGATGATATCCTGAGCAGCTTCCGAGCCTTCATTGCCATTCGCTACGCTATAATTTTGAATTGGCCCGCGGAACTTTGTGCGAAAAGGCAACAGAGCCACATTGCCTATTGACTTGTCTGATGTCAATTTGGAGTGGTAAGAAGGCATTATACTAGCGGTAACTAGCAATTAGTTACCCTTGTAATCTGAAAAAGATAGGCATTTGATTAGTGTACAATTCTTAATGGTAAAAAGTAATACTTTGGGATATGAGTTCAGAAGGCCGGGCAGAATATGCAGGCGCGGTCGATGATTTACGGGTAAATGAACGACAAGTGGAATTTGGCAACTTCACAACAATCTCTCGGCTCGCCTGACATGTCACCGAAATGACAAGTGCTCAACACTTTTTTGGCTCTTCCTTCTCGAACTAGTTCTCCAACTTTGCTAGGCAATCTGGTCAGCTTGCTTCCAAAAGGTAGTTTTAGTTTTTGGATAAAAATCAATAAACACTATGGTGAGGGTTTCACAATGGAAGCAATGATTTCTTTAAAATCGTTAACTTTTTTTTATCTCCAGTCGCAAGGGAGCAGCCGCAGAGCAGAAAGTGCATTTCGGTCGTTGGAAACTTTCCGGGGAAGTTTTTCTCTCTACCTTCAATCACATGGTCAATCAAAACAACCTCGAAAATATGATTTGTTTCACCTTTTAGCCATACAATGAAACTCTTGCGTTGTGCCAGTTTATTGCTGGTACAAACACGGGCATCACGCGTTTCAGCGGTGGCATATCAGCGAAGAAACTCGGCGTTGAAAGAGGCCCCCGTAGAACGACTTGAAAATGGAAATGTGCAAAATGTTTATTCGGCGGTCGTTCCGCCGGTTGAGAAGAGAATACCTGTGAGCTTGCCGAAAAACACCTTTGTGCCTAGTGGCGAAACAAACCACCTGCAAAGGCAACAATGGATAGTGCAGGATCGTTTGCCTTTGCCCACTTTGCTCACCTCGGAAGACCAGAACGTCTGGAAAGATATTCCAGCGACAACATTAACAACCTCCCTTGATCACTATGCTAAATTATCAAAGATCAAATTAACAGGTAATGTAGTTATTGTATGCACTATATGATAAAAGTCTAAAGATTATGTTTGTGTTTCAGGTCTAGTCGTACTAACAACATTAGCGGGATTTTACATGGGAGCCCCTGGTGCAATAAACTATCCCCTGCTTGCTTCAACTTTGATCGGAACAACACTCACCTCTGGATCAGCGGCAGCTTGGAATCACTATCTGGAGGTACCTTTTGACTCGCAGATGAAGCGAACTCAAGATCGACCCCTTGTGCGAGGTCTGATCACTCCTCTTCATGCCGCCTCCTTTGCCTTCGTCTCGGGAGTTACTGGGCTGACCATCCTAGCAACTTGCGTCAATCCCCTGACCGCCGCCTTGGGCGGACTTAACCTGTGCCTGTACTCCTTCATTTACACCCCAATGAAGCGCGTTCACATTGCCAACACCTGGGTTGGAGCAATAGTCGGCGCGATTCCACCTGTGATGGGCTTTACCGCCATAACCAACTGCATCGGTTTGTGCCATTGTCTGAGTGTCAACTGTGTGTCTCACTCCTAACTGTATTCTTTCCTTTCAGACTTACCCTCAATTCTGCTTGGTTTAGTTCTCTACTCGTGGCAATTTCCCCACTTTAACGCCCTGTCGTGGAACATGCGACACGAGTACGCTCGCGCTGGCTACCGCATGATGTCAGTCACCGACCCGAAGCTGTGCCAAAATACGGCTCTTCGGCATTCAGTGTTTCTGCTCGGCTGTACCACTGCCATGTGCGCCACCGGCATGACCCATTGGTCATTCGGCGTGGACACTCTGCCCTTCTCGCTGTACCTCGTCTACCTTTCGTATCGCTTCCGCACTGAACCCTCCTCACAGACATCTCGCAAGCTCTTTCTCTACTCTTTAATCTATTTACCCGTAGTCATGTTCCTCATGGTCATTTCCAAGAATAGACGCAGCAGCAGCAACAGCAAAAAATCCTCAGAAAGTGCACCTGCCATTACCTGAACCCGAACACACACTTGTCCTAGCCCACCTGTAATTATTTTGTAACATTTTTGTTATATATTTGTTATATTCGGAAGGTAGCCAATGTTTTATTAGTAAACCAATTTATTTACACTTTACAGAGTACATTTGAATGACATGAAGCCTACCTCTTTTTGATCATGGCCTCTCATCGACTGATCTAAAGAATCTACTGAATGAATCCCTTTTTTCAAGCAGAAGTCATCGTGAATTGAATTTCTTGGAATTTCTGTAAACTTTCAAAGAAACAAGTGAACAAATGTCAATTGAAGGCGCAGTGCAATCGATCTGACCAGTGCCGCCGCAGTGATGGCTGCTGGCACAGTGGCAGTCAACATCAGCACACTCTGCTGCGTGTGCACTCGATCGAATCGCACTTGTGCATGCCTTGCCAGTGCACATAATCTTCAAAATTTTGTCCTTATCATTCAAGTTCTTTGGCCGCAATCAGATGTTTCTTAAACTCATTCAATGCACTCCCTCTCCCGAAAGATGCAATGACGCAACTGAACTTTTGGCTATGTCTCCCAAAGTTTTTGCATTCGGGATTGAAAAGGCGAAGAAGAAGAAGAAGAAGGACGGCAAACGGTTAGTGTGCGTACAGAAAATTAATCAATTTGCATCTGAAAGCGATGATTTATTTGGGTGAGTAATGCAAAGAGACGCTAGGCGTGCACAAGACACACTGGGCACACTGTGTTCAGTCTTTGTGCTTGTTTTCCCTTCTCTTCTACACCTTTCGGTGTATATCACCCCCTACGCACCATTCTTCTTGGTGGTGGTAGTGGTGGTGGTGGCAGACTCGCTTCACTACGCGCACCGTCTGGGGAATGGTCAAGATGGCCTTCTTCGCCTTTTTCTTATCATTCTCGGAGCACTTTTCGCTCGCAAGTTTTCTTCAGATGCAGCATCGGTTCAGTTCTTCGCGGTGTCGCCCATGCTGTGTGTGGTGTTCATCTTTTTCTTCTTCTTCTTCTGCCGACTTGGGCGACGTTCTTCTGTCAGCTGACTCGGTCATCAACTCGGATTTGATGCACTCTTTTTCCTCCAATCGCCTCTTTAAGGATGCGGCACTCCGTGTCACTCGCTGGCGTCACTGCCGCCACAGTCGATGCTGGCTCCTGTGGGACAGTTACAGAGAAAGAATTTTAGCGGTAGGTCATCAATCATTCACTGAACTAGCAGACACTTACCTAGCAGCTGCAGGAATATTTGGTAAATATTTGGCCAGAAACTTGGCTTTGCTTTTTATTCGAACATTGGGCCTTTTGAATGAGGGCTCTTTTGTTGACTCGATCGTTTGCGGCTGCTTGTCAATGGCTCTCGTGGTCATGTTCACTCGTGTATTGTAATTCAGTCAAATGGAATAATTGCACTCTGATGGCCATTGACTGGACTGTGACTGGTTGTTCAGAGATTTGTGTATCACTTACAAAATGCTGTTTACTGCACTCAAAGTATTCCACTCGACTTTGACCTGTTCTTGTGAAATAATTTCCTCATCCTATTTTTAGCGCTGATCAAAGTTGATAAATTAAATATTTTACATGTTTCACTTTAAAGAGCTCCATTAGAGAAAGAGAGTAGATTTAACCGAGTGGAATCGACAGCTCCCCTTCATTCTCCTTCTTCCTCTCGCCAGTGAATATTCTTCCGCCGATGTCAGTGATTAGCATAAGTTGACTAACTTAATCAATTGGCTGCTGTTGAATATCTTCCTCGCTGACACTACCGCTGCCAGCTTGTCTGCTGCCACTTGCCAGACTGGCCGCGTGCCTGTCAATTTTGTCTTCTCATTTAGCGCACTTTTGGATCACTTCATTACCATCTCATTACGCTGTTGGCTGTATTCATTGCTGACTCTATCACCAGCCAAGATTGGCCCTCTCCCTGTGTCTTATCCTTTGTATGTACTACTGGGCCCTTCAGACCATACTTGTTCAGGCAATTTACACTCCATTCCAGCAGCTCATTCATTTATCAGCTCTTTATCAGTGTTCAGGGAGAACACTGCTGGGCGCCATTGCTTCACTGTGGTACTTTTGTTTATTTCAACAATTTTTTGCTTGATGTTGGCTTGTCTGTCAACATTGCCATAGCACTTCATTGGCAGTAACACCCGGCCAGTTCAGACTAGTTCGATAGTAAACTACTGCTTAATTAATCTGCTTTGGTCCGCTGTTTATTCCGATATGGTCCTTTTCGGCACTTTGCTGGCACTCACTTCCGCCAGCGCTCACCGCCATGGCAAATGACTCAATATCTAGTCTGGTCAAGTAATCCACCATAATGACATGCTAATCAACTCGCCATTTATGTCGATAATTAAGGTCCAGTGCGTGTGTGCTCGCTGATGAACAGCAGCCAGCCTTGTGCTCAATCACCTTACACTACTGCTAAAAGTGCAGTCAGACAGAGCACAGTGTGTCTCCATTTGGCTCACTTGTTGTCTTATCAGCGGCTAGTGCTCCCCTCCGGCAAAGTGTGCTCAAACAAACACTAATGGAGTGTCTAACTGTCTGTGTCTAGCTCTCTCATTGTCCAGTGTCCATCTCAGTGGAATCGAGAAGTGACAAGGTGGCAATTTTTCTCTTCCACCCGCTTTGTTTGATGCAGCTCTCTCTCTCTCTCTCTCTCTCTCTCTCTCTCTCTCTCTCTCTCTCT
>JAALOO010000528.1_pt1 | contig 33667 bp, 29 predicted proteins | sample 7257641 | NCBI WGS metagenome assembly JAALOO01 (sample SAMN14085613, study PRJNA598686) | mite metagenome | biome: ENVO:01001000; feature: ENVO:01001002; material: ENVO:01001226; isolation source: single female mite from University of Michigan culture on fish food culture... ...
GTAGCGGTTACCACTACCACCGTTGTCGCTCACGACGGCATTGGTGAGCTCTGCTTATCACACACAACCTTTAGAGTTCAACTCAAGCTGACTGAACCGCAACGCTACACCGCCTTCAACACCCTCCTTCGCCAGCTTAACAATCTGTCCAGCAGTGACACCGTCAACAGCCTCAAACTGGCCAATGCAATTGCCCTGCAGACCGGAGAGACTCCTCTTCTGCCCAGATATCAGCGCATCGTCAAGCGCCGCCTCAAGGCAAAAATTTTCCAGGTCAACTTTGAAAAGGAGCCGGAGCAGGCAGCCGAGCTGATCAATCAGTGGGTCAGCCGAAAGACCAAAGGCAAAATACGCAAACTGGTTGAGGGAACACTGGACCCGGGCACGCGAGTCGTCCTACTCAATGCACTGTACTTTAACGGCACCTGGGCGAACCCCTTCCGGCGAGACGATACTGAAAACGAAGAGTTCACCTACGGTGAGGTTGAACGGAGGAAGAAGATCACCGTTCCGATGATGAAGAAGTCCTTTCATCGACTCAACTACCTCAGCTCGGAAGAGGGTGAACTGGTGGAGCTGCCCTACAGAGGTCACCTGCTGAGCATGTTGCTCTTTCTGCCTGCAGTTGGCGACCCTCCGCCTATCAGTTTTACTTTTTTAGATTTTCGCAAGCGACACAACGGGTACTCTAAAATGACGGCTCGAAAGGTGACCCTGTCGCTGCCTCGCTTTAAGATTGAGTCCTCGCTTGAACTGAAGCCCACACTTCGGGAGATGGGCATTGAAGCGGCATTCGAGGATGCCGCCGACTTCAGTCGAATGACTGGCAATGGTAGCGATGGTGGTGAACACTTAAAGTTGTCCCAAGTTCTGCACAAGGCCGTGGTGGAGGTCAATGAGGAAGGCTCTGAGGCGGCGGCGGCCACTATGAGCCAAGCGGTTGCCCGCTCTTGGGATCCTCGCAAGCCCATTAAACTGAACTTCAATCGGCCATTTCTCTTTGCCATCCGCTGCAAACCGCTGCAGTTGACGCTCTTCGCCGGCATTGTCAATAAGCCACAAGAAGTTGATTAATGTTTTGAATGAATTGTAGCCATTCTGTGTGTTTGTACGGTGTTGTTTTGTTTTGTTTACCATCCATTTTCGCTTATTCAGTCGATCTGATTAAAATTTTTTTTACTGCCGCTGTTATAATTCTTAAAAAAATTGTAACTGCAGTCCATCGACTATAGCTGCAGACTACAGTAAACTCGTTTCACTTCCTTTTCTACCCCTCAGCACATTACTCATTTGCATTCACCCATGGCGCATCTGCCGGTTTTGTACGCTTTGAGTCTGCCTCTCACGTAAACTGCACCACTTCTGCTGTGCTAAGCCCGTACCGATGCTGCGGCTGTTAAAAGTAGAGCGCGCCTTACGTGCGCGCTCGACCCAAAAAGCAGTGGGCTCAAGCACCTGGCCCCCAGAAGTCTCCCAGTTACCTCTTCCTGGAGGAGGGAGCGAGGGAACGCATGACTTTCCCGCCATAAATAAACAGGCATGCTCAAATTTGGCAGCGAACACGTTGGCCACAGCACTTTGTTTCAGCAGCACATCAGCAGCAGCAGCAGTAGTAGTTCTCAAGACTGGCACTTTGTTTCAGCAGCCGTGCTCCGTGCAGTTTTATTACCCAACATCATCATGAATCCCTTTCGCCAGCCTTCAACGCCTTCGGCTGTAAACGTCGGCGATGCTTTTCTGCATCTGAGCCAGCAAGTGAAGGAGACGTGTGTCCAGCTGCAGTCGATATCCACCACTCTGCAGCAGATCAATGCACAGCTAATGCCTGGAGGCAGTCCTGCTAATCTTGGATTTGGAGGAAACTCCAATTCGCCGAATTACTACGGCCAGTCAACTCCGACGATGCCGGGCATGTCAGGACAGCAGCAGCAGCAGTCAGGGCCAACTGTTTTTATGTACAACAACAGCAGCAACGGCTACTACTACTACGGGCCACCGGAACCACTAATGAGCTCCTATTATCAACAGACGCCGCCAGCAGGCGATGCCTTCTACTATTCATCTGCTGGCAGTTTATATGATGACCAGGCAAAAGCTGCTGGTAATCAGCAGTATTATCCGAATCATCAGTATCAACAGCCGCAGCATCAACTTTCAACCTCAACTGCTGCTGCTGCTTCTGTTGCCACCAATGGCACTGGTCAAACTGGGCCAAATCTTCAAGGACTCAATGAAAACAGTTACGCTCATGGACATGGTGCTTTTTCGGTGCCGCCGCCGCCATCGTCATCGCCATCATCATCTCTGCAGGTCAATGGGGAAGGTCAAGATGGTGACGACGACGACAAACAACAGGTGGTCGGATCTTTTGCTGCTGCCTCGGCTTACGGCACCAGTTCGCTGCGTATTAAAACCGATGAGTAAACCGATGGGGAGGTATGTTTATTGCATCTTCATGATGTTGTTCAGTAGCTCGTGTTCACACTTGCTTTTAATACAGAATGCCTCCTTTGTCTTGCCATATTCTGACATACTGTTGAATTGTCATCATCATCATCTTCATCAGAGTTCATCATGTCGACATCAGCTGCATTTTACATTTTACATACTTTCAACTTTATTTTCTTTCTTTTATAGCAGTTCATACTGCTTTCAGTTTTTCACTGTAACTTTTTCCTTTCCAAAACTTTGACACTGTATAATCAATGTATCACTTTACTCAATATATTGCTTCTCTATTTTCACACTCAGTTCATAAAAATAGTTCAATAAAAACACTTGATTTTTAATTTTTTTTTGTGGTGAATAGAACTGTTCTGTTTACAACATAGCAAAAAAGGCAACACCGAGCATACCAGCGCTGACCATCACTGATGATGAAATTGTTAGCCGTCCAGCGGAGGAAGATTTAGAAGCCTTGATGGAGGCTTTGTCACCCTCAGTGAAGTTGGTCATCGCCGGGTCACCCTTCATCATTGCATTAGACATTGCCGTGGTGGTGGGGGTCCCGTCCCTCTTCTCGCTGGTGTTTTCCTTTTTGGTCATCGGCTGGTGGTGATCACCACCCGCATCGGTGGTCATCTCGCCGTGATCATCACCCCCTCCCGTTCCTGGCTTCATCGTCTCACCCTCCTCCAGGCCAACCAGCGAGCCCATCTGCAGCGGCGCCGAGTGCTGGTGCTCCCAGAAGGTGGCCTTGTCCTTGACGATAGTGCCGACGAAGATGACCGTTTCGGAGAAGTCCTCCGGTGGCGTCCAGATGGCCGTCACCTGGCTCTTGTCCTGGTTGCTCCGGTGTGTCCAGGTGTTCTAGAAGGAGATTTGTATAAAAACATTAAAGATTTGCTAGCTAAAAAAAACTTTTCAGTCGCTTACATTTCGCTTCATATCCTCGCCCGGCTTGCAGACGTACGTCCTCGAGTGGATGCCCTCGTTGGGGGAGAACTGCCCGTCGACGATGACATCGGGATTATTGGCGTACCGCGCCTGCAGCACGAAGCCTTTGAAGGGCGTCCCCTTCACCGGCGAACTGACCACCAGGTGAACCTTCTCCGTGCCGAAGGTCTCGTCGAAGACCTTGGTGGCGTTGATGGCGAAGGGGCTGCTCATCGGCGGCTGCGACGGCTGCGAGCCGTGCTGCGGCGTCAGCGTCAGACAGGAGCCGAAGGGGGCGCCGGTGCTTCGGCCCTCGACCTGGTGGTGGTGGTCGCTGCTGAGAAAGAGGAATGCACCAAAGGCAAATAAAGAAGTTAAAGGTAACATTGTGTTTTAATTTTGTAATTTTGTGTGTTGACTAGCTTCAAGTGGTGGCGGTGGTGGTGGTGGTGGCTTCAGGCTGAAAGTGCGACTGAATACAACGGTTCAGCGGTTGCTGGCTACTGAAGGCTGCTGGATGCTGGAAGCATTTTACTGTTCTTTTTGCTTTTTTGCGTTTTTTGTTGCTTTGTCGTCGGCAGGCACTACTAGTGCTTCCTCGCAACTTTGTTCTTGTTTGCCGCTCACCGATAACAAACAAAACGACAGCACACGTACAGTACTGCACAGTGTAATTTGTCGGTCGGTTAGCTGTTGCTTCATTTTCCCTCTCCAACGACGACGACGACCACCACTTCCAAGGGCCATGGTTAATTATCAGCAGCAGTTTTTTACTGTGCTGGTTGTACTCACCAGCAGAAATTGTGATTCATTATCATGCTTCCGCTTTAGTTGCAGCTTTAAAACGGCGGCTGCTGCTGCTGAAAAGTGCTAGCATTGAAAAGTAGTTTGTACAACAGTTTATGTTTGCGTTTGTGTCATCACCATCGTCGTCACCATCATCATCACCTTGGCTCTGGGGACGGAAGTGAACAGAAGCAGCAGTGATTGCTTGTTTGTTTTCTGGTAGACAAAGTGGTGATAGTGCTTTTATGAAAGCAAATGGGCTAAAGGAGCAGAATTTTGGCCAGACAGACGTTGCTGCCAGAACAGATGAGGGGGGGAAGAGTTGACTTCCTGGAAGTTGCCTAACCAGTGTAGTAATCCTCGTTTGAATAAAAAATGCTGTTACTTTGTTGATTAAAAGCACTTTACTTAATTGTGTTATTCTGGTTGTACTTTTTTTGCTCTACATGTGCTACCATTTAGAGCATTTACAGCACGTGCATTAGGTGTCTTAAGTTGCTCACCTGAACTTTTTTAGTAACCGTTTCAGTAACTTTAACTAGTGCTAAGCAACTTTCTTTTTCAAACTTCAGCACTTGTTGGCGTGCACAGCGGAAACAACGACGCAAAAACATTTACAGCAACAGTTAATTGCAGATAACAACGACAAGTCAGAAGGTGCTGCTGCTGCTGCTGCTGCTGAAATGATGCTGAAATGGCCTGAAAAAAGCAATCCAACTAAAACACTTTGCTAAACGATAAACATTTACACAGCAGCAGTGGCAGAGATATCGAGTAACATTGAAAACAGTCGGCAAAACATACAGCAGCACACATCATCAATCTAGCAATCCAGTCAACCAAAGTGCTTCAAAAAGTACAGTTGGTGGACAAAAAATCAATGCAAACACGTTTTGCTAAAATTAGAGTCGCACACAGCAAAGGAGCGATAAACAAAGACACTTTTTACTGAGCACACAAAATCGGACTTTTCGCAAGAGTGAGTGAGTGGAGAACAGCAGCAGCGGCAAAAAAAAGTTGCACACACTTGCTAGTTTCTTTTAGCTAGAGTTACATAATAGAAAAGCAATGCACATGTTTCATTGTCACTGAAGTGTGCTGTCACCTGTCCACCTACCCACCGGTCTATTTTAATCATGCTAGCGCTATTCTTTCCTAGTTGCGATTGATTTCGCCAACACTGTACGGCGATTGCACTGCCAGTTGCTCAGTTGCTTGTATACAGTCTGTCTGTGAATCATCGTCCGAATAATCACCGAGGGCAACCAAGTGAGGAAGATGATCGATTAGCTGTGTACAGTCACTAGATGCTTCCAGTCGCAGTACTGTACACTGCTGCTGCTGCTAAAAACGGCAACAGCAACAGCAGCACCTACTTCAAAGCACCATCTCGCCGAAACTCATTCTTGCACAGACTTTCCCCGTTGACTGTTGCTCTCTCTCTCTCTCTCTCTCTACTCTTTGTTGTCCCTTATCAGACAACACACACAGTACTGGTACACTTTGTTTCTCCTCTTTCCACTCTTTACCAATCGTCCACTGGACAGCAAATTTTCCCTTAGCAGCCGCAGCCGAAGCATCAACGCAATCTCTCTTTCCCTTTCTTTCAGTTCCTCACACACACACACACCAAGGCCAACGATCTCCACTCACTCATTGTTTGAACAAAACTTGAACCCGAAGTGTGAGAAGAAAAGGTGGCTTACAAACAGAAAAACTTGGCCAAAACAAAGTGATACAGCTAAAGATGAACTTTGACAAACTAAATTGCAGATCCGCTCTGCTGGTGGCACTGCTGGTGCTGGCAATCACCACCTGTGGCAGCTGCGACAGCGTAAACTCCACCATTACCAACGTCACCACCACCACCACCACCACCACTTCACCCCAGTTATCAGCAGCAGCACCAGCGCCACCCGAATTGCCATCACCCCTGACCCAGCCATCACCACCACCATCACCACCACCATCACCCCCTCCACCTCCCACCGCCGTCGAACTAGTGAACTCCCGTTTGCCGGCCGTCCTCAAGGCGCACAACATCACCGCTGGCTCTCGACTGCTCGACCTGAAGCCGGCCCTCGGCAATGTGACCAAGCTGGAGCAGTGCTACGAGAAGGGCATCGTCGGCAAGGACACCACCCTCAACATGTACGGCGAGGGGGTGACCGTGGAGGCCATCGTTCGCACCTACTTCGAGAAACTGCCCAATGTGATCAACGTGCAGAATGCCGACCAGCGAATTGGCAATCTGCTGCACTCGATGCTGCTCATCACCGATCTGGTGATCACCTGCGACGCCGAGGACAGCCGAGATCCCATCGGTCTGACGCCTTACTTCCATTTGGTAAGTTTACTGGCGTGAAATTGAAAAAAAACATCTTCCGATGTGATCCACAAAATGTTATTGATCCGGTGGAGTTGATCAAACTGTACTAAACTTTTTTAATTTTTTTAGCCTGTTGACCAACAATCGTCCATGGTCGGCTGATGATGATGCTGATGATGACGTTGTCTGTCCTTTGATTTATTTTACGGTTTGATTTTTTTATTTAAGACAACAGCTGGGCCAACGACATTCTTTCAAAATTTGTAAGCTGCAACTTCATTTTACATATTAAAAATAGCACATTGTGTATTTACGCCAAAACTTGATCTAAAATAAAAATTTGTTTGACAATAGTGTTTACTAAAACTTCTCAAAATTTTTTAATTAAAAACAAAAACAAATGATGCTCAGATTAATTGTTGCTCTGCTCATCCAACCTAGTCGTCATTGCCATTATCATCATCAACTAAAAACTAATGAATCTGAACTAAAGCCAAACACAAACAAAACACTAGCTGTTAACAATACAAAAAATAGGATGAAACCAAGTAACCTTTAAAAATAGCGATACTTTTGATGACAAGCTTTCATTTGTTGTTTGTAATTAAGTGATTAAAGATGAATTTGTCAGCATGCCAATGGTGGTTGCATTGTTTAGTACTTGTTTTATTGCAAATTGTCAACGTAGAAAATGCCATCAGTTCAGCAAACTTAGAGAAAATGGTGAACAGCTGTGGCAGTTTTGGTGCCGATGAAATTCTGTTTTCAATTACCCCTGAAATGGCGGAGCTCAGTCCTGAACTGACAAACAAGTGCTACGACCCAAGTGTTAACAAAGTAGAGAAAATTGGCATTGACATTTTTCAAGAAACTGCTCTTGAGATTGTGGTCAAGTTTTTTGTAAGTTGAAACAAAAAGCTACTCAAAAGATAACCAACTACTTTATTACTGGAACACAGAAAGCTTTTCCCGATTTAGTACCTGAAGATGACAATAAAAACACGCAAAAAAGAGTGTGCTCTCTTTTGGTAAACGCCGACTACCTAGTTCATGAGGTTGTGGAGTGCATCAAAAGCCTGTCAGAAAACCTGGAGGACTTTACACCAACTAAACTGGGAATCACTGAGCTGGCTGCTTATGTAAGTGAACAGCTTAAATCACATCAAAAACTAACAAAAATGTTTTTTATCATAGTCAGAATCTGAACGACAAGAGTTACTTAATCACCAACTGACAGGTTTCATTCGCCAGAAAAAGGAACAAAAACTTGGACGCAGTCAACAAACAAGCGAGCAACGAGCATATGACCCAAACGCCTGTGATTTGATAAAGAACGACACTAATCTTCCGGACACTTTTGACCTGCGCGACTACAACGTGGTCACCGGTATTAAGGTATCAGTAATAAAAATTATTTAAACAGACTAAAATTAAAAACCATCTGTTGAACTTCTAGCGTCAACTTTGCGGCGACTGCTACGTTCACGCTACAATGGCCGCCATTGAGAGCAAGTACCTGCTGACAAAACTGAGCCAAAATCAAAATGAAATCTCTGATGAGGAGAAAAAGCTGGACAAAGAGACACTAGCCTTTAGTCGCCAAGATCCGCTCAACTGTCTTCGCTCTGGTTGTGACGGCGGAACGCCCGATCTAGTGCTGAAGGAAATCATTGACCGGGGTCTAGAGCTGGAGAGTGCTGAACCGTACACTGGCCAAAAAGATGCCTGTCCAGAACGGCCAAAAAAAGTGTTTCAAACCGTTTTTGGGTCACTCCATTACTGTCAAACTGAAGCAAAGTCTGATGAGGAGGTCAGATCGTTGCTCTACCATCACGGTCCGCTGACAGTGGCTATTGTTTCGGCGGAGATTCCCAGCCTGCTGAGAGGCCCTTTTAATGGGGCGTGCTCCGACAAGGTGGACAGTTTGGATCATCAGGTAAAAACAGTAAGAGATGTTTAGAATACTGTGAGCAATTTACATCTGGTGCCAAAGGTTCTACTGATTGGCTGGACGTCCGACGGTTACTGGATTCTGAAGAACAGCTACGGCGATCACTACGGCACTGATGGCTTTCTCTACCTGAGAACCGATGTGCCCAACAAGTGCGGTCTGTGGAATGATCTGCTTTTTCCCTACTTTGGAGACGACATTTATCTTGACACTAGTCTTTACGAATGTGGTGGTGGTGATAAAGGTGAAATTGGAAAAAAAGGTAAAGAAAATCACGGTAGTGGTCATTCTGATGACGGTGGTAATAATAATGGGGTTGGCAATAAGAGTAATGTTGATAAAAACATTGTTGAAAACAGCGATAACAAACAGTAGCAAATTATCTAAATAAACACTATTGACTTTGATTTAAAATAAAAATAAACGTGTTTATCAAGTAGAGGATAAAAACGCAAAACGGAAAAACAGGTGAACAAACAGCATCTTCTCTTTTTGTCACGGCTCAGCTTCCCAGCTTTAGTGATGATAACTGACCACCAAAATGACCAGGAAATGACATTGATACGTGATTATTTGTGAACATCACTCTTAGCAGCCGTTTTTCTGAAATATACAAAAAGTTAAACAAACAAACAAAGTTAGGATGCAACAAACATGAATATAAAACTGCAAAGCTTTCCAATAAAACTATAGCACAAAATTGTCACTTCTCATTCTTCAATTCACCACAATGACCTTCCTCGGCCAGCTCCGTCTGCTTCCAATAGTGTTCATTATCATCATCTTATCCATCAGCACTTCCCTTATTAGCACTCTTCCCTCTGGAGCACCGCCCGCCGCCTGTCACAGCCTTTCACCGGTGCACGCCTTTGCGAGAACTCTCCCCGCCCACACTAGTCCCTTCCTCGTAGAGGCGGTGGTGAAACGAGGAGGTGAGGGAAACGACCGGATCGGAAACGGACAACCATCGGTCGTCATCCAGGTGAACATCATCCCAAAGTCTCAGGGGAGCTTTCCAGCCACCTTCCGTGGCTTCATCGCCCAGGCACGGCTGGCCAACAACCCGGGCGTCATCGTCGACGGCGCCTGGCTCCCACAGGAGCCAATGCTCAGCAAGACCTTTGTCTGCGGCGGAGAGAATCGGCAGCCGGTGAGTGTAGTTAACATACTTTTGGATTGAAAAACTTGAATTTTTTCACTTTTAATCTTTTTCTGTAGAACACCTGGACGCACTCTAGCGCCCTGCCAAAACACCGTATCTCCGCGCTGCTGGTCCCACCAGCCGGTTTCAGCGGTCAGATTGTCATCCAAGCGACGGTGGTCGCCACACGGGACACCTTCTGGGAGGGCCTGCTCTCCAGTCGGCTCAATCTGGTCATCCACTCTCCGCCGCCACCACCACCATCACCTACAGTTCCCAACGCCCCACTCATCATTGAGGTAGAGTAGTGTAGTGGAGATGCAAATCAGCCTGCTGATAAGTTCTGATAAACTTTACATTTTCAACTCTTTAGCAACCAGCAATCACCGAGCTGCTGGATGCCGTCTCCTACAACGTCCTCGACCTGGAGCCAGACGTCGACTCGGTCTTCTACGGCATCGGCGACGCCGACGAGGCGCTCTACCTCAGTCCAAAGGTGGGCACTGACGATGAGGATGATGTTGAGGCTGATAAGAAGAAGACGGACAAGGAGGGGACATCGAAGTTGGAGGCTGATAAGCACGGAGAAGCAAAAACCAGCAGCAGCGGCGGCGGTAGTCAGTGCGGCAAGGGAAAGACGACAAAAAAGGGAAAGGGAAATGATTTGAAGGTCTCTGATAAGAGTGGTGATCAGGAGTGCATGAACGGGGGAGTAGAGCCTTCAAAGGACAACAAACTCGAGCTTCCATTGAAGAAGGAGCTGACAGAAGACGATCTAGTTGTCGGTGACCTGGAGCAGCAGGTGGACGACTGGGAAGAGGCGTTTAATTTTGATGTGTAGATTCAGGTACACAACAAAAATGAGTAATTGTTAGCAACTTAGGTTCTGAGTTTTTTCTTAGTAAGTCTTAACCAAATAAAATGACATTTTTTTAATAGTTTTTGCTTTTAAAATTATAAATTTAGTAAAACGCAAGTCTGTACCTTTTAAAATTAGTGAGGTAGTTGTCAAATCACAAATAGTTTGATAAATAATACAGATGACAAAGTTTTAAAAAGTTTTTTTCACTTTAGGTTTTAAATTTTTACTGCCACAGATCTTAGATCATCAGAAAATCTTTTTGTTTTTAAATTGTCTGTAGCATTATTTGCCAAAATGATCCTACCGGTGTACTCAAAGAGTGAAAAAATTGGCACTTGAGGCGAAGCTTCTAGTTTACGTAAAGAGATGAACGATTGAAGGGCAAGGTTCACATTCTTGACAAAGTCGTCTTTTGAAACAATGAGATGAACGGTATTTTCTGTGGGTATAAACTTTACATCTATTGGCATATTTTTGCTGAAACTGATTTGATTCACTGAAAAAAGTTTAAAAAATTAATGATTTGTATTTTAGAAAGAACAAGTTAAAAGTTAAAAGTAAAAGTTGCAACGAACCTTGTGTCAAAATGACCTTAACTTGCGGCGTTTTGAAATCAGTGTTTAGAAACTGAAAACTGACGTAGGGCGACTCATAGATGATCACTGCAGTGTTTGCCTCAATCAAGTTGTTCTGATTGCCAGCGTACATTCCCGCCAGATTGTTCAACTCTAGAGCAACTCTACCTTTCCCATTGTAAAAGTACACCGAGTCAGCTGGATCAACCAGACTGCCAATCAGACTGGGCAGATGAACGCCAAACTGATAGCCCACTTCAGTGCTGTAGTGCATGGCACAGCGAACCGGACTGCTGGAGGGCGATTTCTGCCGATCGGTGACATTCATCGAAGAAAGAATTGGTCGAGCCGGATCGCCATACTTCAGCACCATTTTTTCACTGCATTGTCTGCTGACGAGCCACCAGCGAAAGGTGATTGGCTCTACCTGTTGAGGCATATTCAGGGTGACGGTGATAAATGGCAATGAGGGTGACTGGAGGAACATCGTCGGTGAGGTGGAGTTTAGCTGAACGCCATCGACGGTCACCTTAGTGTTGACATTCACTGGCAGCTGAGTGAAGTTCAACACAATCAGTTGATTGTAAATCACTTCTGGTGCAAATTGTAGCGTAGCATTAGAAATAGAGCTTTGATAGTCTGTGTTGAGAGGAAAGGTAGCCCGACCAATACTGGTTGACAAGGTGATGACTGATTTGTTTTGAAAAACAGCATAAAGAGTGCGAGAACTAGGAGCATCATCATCATTGCTTGCAAGGGATGCAAATTTTAGTAAAACGCTGAAACGCTCATTTCCGGCTATAATTTTTGGTTCGGAAAACAAAAAATTAAAATTATTTTTGACTGCTGAGATTTGATTTGGTTCAAAACTACTTTGATTTTCTAAAAAATAAACAAATTAGTTATTATTAGTTTAATTAACTATTAACTATTGTAATGTAAAATCAACTAACCTTGAACTGGAAACGCCATAATTTGGGGCGCCTGAAATTCAGCTAAAGGCGCAATGACGTACGGCGACTCGTAGATGATCACAAGAGAATCCGTTTTCTTCAAAATTTTTATTTTCATGTTGCTATCTGTACCAATTACTCCTTCAAAATTATTTCGTTTTAAAACGACTTGACCTTTTTTGTTGTAAAAGTAGAGGGAGTCGGCTGAATCGGCAACGCCCGCTGGACTGGGAAAGTGAACTTCAAATTGATTGCCTACATCTGTGGTGAAGAGCATGGCACAGTGAACCGGAGTGGAGACCAGTTTCAGTCGTTCTGTTTCGTTCAAGTAGAGAATGGGCCGTGCCTGGTCTCCCATCTTCAGCACTGCATTTTCACTGCAATGTCTGTTGACCAGCAGGTAGTGAACGGTGATCGGCTCCGTTTCGTGCATGTCAACGGTGACGGTTATGCTGGGCGATGAGTGTGATTGCAGAAAAACCGCCGGCAGTGCTGAGGTGTTAAGCTGAACGCCATCGACAATCACTTTTGAGCTAGAGTTCACTGGCAGCTGAGTAAAGTTGAGCAGCATCAGCTGGTCAGTAAAACCTTTTCCAGGTTGAAGAACAATCTTTTCATCGGTAATCGTCTTAGGGTCAGTGTTAAGAAAAAAAGTTAACTGACCAGTATTTTGCTGAAGTTCAACAACTGAGCTGTGGTAGACAGCGTAAAAAGAACGTGGGTCACTGTTTTCCAAATCATCATTGCTTAAGGCATTTTCTTTTAGATTCAAGTTTACTGTGATAGATGAATAGCCAGACAGATAGACAAGTCCCTTTTGAGAAAAACTTCCTTTTGTTTGAAAAAGGGTATGTTTTGTTCTTTGAAAATTCCAAACAAATGAATTACTATCATCAACACGTATTCCGGTAATAGTTAAACTGTCATCCGAGTCCAAAACGGCACTGACCAGATTCAAAAACGAACCAGAACCAGGTTTACTAATGTGCCAATTGCAATCTCGAGGTCCAAATCTTTTTTGATTTTTGTCAAGAACCAAAACATTGTAGTTGGTGTGATTTTTAACATATTCAGTAGTTCCACCTTCTGTGTAGCAAGTAAATCGAGTTATTTCTGTTTTAAAAAACATAAAGTTATTTTTTTCAAAAGTTTTATATATAAAATTTACCAGTTGCAGCCAAAAAAACAAAAATGTTTGTAGTTAACAAAAACAAAAAACATTTTGCCATTTTTAGGTGACCTGACAATGCCAGGAAATGAATCGATTTAAAATAACAATTGCTGCACACTGAAATGTTTTTAACAAAATAATATGAACATGTAGTGGCTCAGCCGAGTTGACTGAAATGTATAGTAAAAAATGGCTTGTTTAAGTTAAAAAACAAATCGCTAATTTAAATTATAGTTAAAAGAAACTGGAAAAAAGGTACGTAGGAAGTGCACTTGGTTAACCAACCGAAACTATAAGCAAAATTTTTTGTTAACTAAGAAAAGAAATATAAAAAACAATATTAAATATTAAACTATACAACAAAAATACTAAACAGTTTAAAAATTGTACTCATTCAAAAAACAAAAAATCTAACTGATTTAGTTTTGAACAATTGTTGCAACTGATAACTGTTGACGGTAATGTTGGAAAGGTGATGAGAGCTTGCAAGTATTCTCAAAAAATGCGGGAACTTTTTGTTGAGAGCTACCAGCACAAGGAGTGATTTTCTGCAGAATGCAAATTCAATGAGTGAGAAGCTATGCCGTTAATAAGGATTCAAACAGAACATAATAAAAAGATTTAAAATATTTTTTGTTTTGAAAATTTAAAAAATGCTATAAGCAATTTTGGCAAACAAAACAGAAAAAAATGTTTATAACAAAAAATTAAAAATGATAGATATAGCTTGAACACGTTTTGGATTAGTGAGGTAGATGGTAAAACAGAGATGGTTCAATTAATTTTAAAGATGTTTTTGTCCTGAAATTGATTTGATTCACTAAAAAAATTGGTAAGTTGATATTAATCAATGCTGATTATAGAAAACAAAATTAAAAGTTACAGTCAATCTTGTATCTGAGTGACCTTGATTTGCGGGGCTTTAAAATCAGCATTTGGAAATTGAAAGTTGGCGTAGGGCGATTCGTAAATGACTACAGCAGTGTTTGAGTCAATTACTTTGTTCTGATTGCCAACGTACATGCCTGCCAAATAGTTTAATTCTAAGGCAATTTCTCCTTTGTCATTGTAAAAATACACCGAGTCGGCCAGGTCAGCAGTGCCCACCAAACTGGGCAGATGAACACCAAACCGGTAGCCGTTTTCAGTGCTGTAGTGCATGGCACAGAGAATCGGCCTAGTAGACAGTTTTTGTCGCTCGGTGGTATTCAGGTAGAGAATCGGTCGAACCGGATCGCCAAACTTTAGCACTACTTTTTCGCTGCACCGTTTACTGACCAGCCACCAGCGAAAGGTGATTGGCTCAACCTGTTGCAGCATATTCAAGGTGACGGTGATAAACGGTAACGAAGGTGACTGGAAGAACATTGTCGGTGAAGTAGTGCTTAATTGGACGTCATTGACGGCCACCTTAGTGTTGGCATTTGCTGGCAGCTGAGTGAAGTTCAATACGATCAGTTGATCATGGATCACTTCTGGCGCAAATTTTAGCGTAACATTGGAAATTGGTCTTTTGTACGTGCCATAAGGAACTGTAACCTGACCAATACTGGTTGACAGCGTAAAAACCGATTTGCTGTGGTAAACAGCGTAAAATGTGCGAGAACCAGGAGTGTCAGTACCATTTTCTACAAGGGAGGCAAACTTCAATAGCAGGTTAGGGCTTCTATTGCCGGTCAAAACCTTCAGCCCTGACCAGGCACGGTTTGACTTGATTTGAACAGTTGTGTTTTGTGCTTCAAAACTATTTACTAAAAAAAGTTTGTTTAAATTTGCTTAATCTAGAATTGTAATATTTAAATTAACTAACCATGAGCTGGGATCGCCATAATTTGCGGTGCTTGAAAGTCAGCATTAGGCGCTATTACGTACGGCGACTCGTAGATGATCACAACAGTGTCAGTTTCACCCAAATAGTTTATTTTCATGTTTTTATTTGTGCTGATCACTCCTTCCAGGTTGTTTCGTTTTAAAACAACCTGACCTTTTTTGTTGTAGAAGTAGAGAGAGTCGGCTGAATCGGCAATGCCTACTGAACTGGGCAAGTGAACCCCAAGCCGATTGCCCACATCTGTTTTGTAGAGCATAACACAGTGAACCGGCGATGAGAAAAGATTAAGTCGTTCCGTTTCGTTCAAGTAGAGAATGGGCCGTGCCTGGTCTCCCACCTTCAGCACTGCACTTTCACTGCACTGTCTGTTGACCAGCAGGTAGTGAACGGTGATCGGCTCTGCTTGAGGCATGTCCACAGTGACGGTGATGTTGGGCGATGAGGGTGACTGTAGGAAAACCGTTTTCAAGGAGTTTAGCTGAACGCCATCGACTGTCACTTTAAAACTAGAGTTGCCGTTTGGAAATTGGGTAAAGTTGAGCATCACCAACTTTTCATCATTTAAGCCCGCACTCGGTTGAAACACAATCCTTCCTTTGGAAATCGGTTTTGGGTTAATTCTGGGATAAAATGTCAACAGACCAGTGTTTTGCCGAAGTTCAATAGCGGAGTTGTAGTAGACTGCGTAGAAAGAACGTTGGTCGCTGTTTTTCTCATCATTACGATACAAACTTTTCTTTTTAAACTGTATATGTAGATCTACAGTGATAAAATCGTAGCCAGCTAGAGAGACAAGTAAATTTTGAGGAAAATTTCCTTTGGCGTAATAAAGAGTTGTCACATCGTTGGCAAAAGGAATAATCTGGAACGTTTCTTTTTTATCTTTTGTTTTTATTCCTTTGATGGTAAGGGTGTCATTTGAATTTAAAACGGCGTTGACAAGATTTAAAAACGATCCAGAATTAGGTTTACTTATTATCCAATTGCATTCGCCCGAAAAAAACATTCTTGGTATCTTTTTAAGAACTAGAGCATTGTATTTGCTGAAATTTGTAACGTTTTTACGAGAAAAAATCACCGTGTTGCAATCAAATTGAGTTATTTCTATTTTAAAAAACTAAAGTTATTTTTTTTAAAGTTTATATAAAAATTTACCAGTTGCAGTCAAGATGACAAAAATATTTATAGTCAAAAGCCACAAAAAACTTTTTTTCATTTTTAGTTAGTTTGACAATGCACGCAAATGAATTTATTTAAAAAATAATTGCTGACTAATGAAAAGTTTAAAAAACATTTAAAAATGACTGGTTTTGAGCAAGTTAACAAACAAATCACAAACTTAAATTTTAGTCAAAAGTAAATGAATAAAAAATTTAGGCAGGAAGTGCACTTGGTTGATCAACCAAAACTGAGAGCAAAAACTTGTGTTTACTAAACAAAAGAGATATATAAAAGAAAAAGAAACAGTAAACTATTTGAAAATACTAAACAGTACAAAAGAAAATGTTTTTAACAAAATAGCAAAAAATAGTCAACTTTGTTAAGCCGTTTGGGGTTTTAAGTTTTTAAACACTTGTTTGCTGTAGCTTTTTTGCTAAACTTGCAACTTGCAAACTGATAAAATCTGAAAAATCTCACAAAAAATATTGCTAGATTAATTATTAAATGCAAAAAACTTTCATTTATGTTTTGAAAATAAGGCGGCAAAACGTTCCGCTGCCTCCTTCACTGGGACGTCCTTCTGCAGAGTGACCCGATGGGTGGTGTACTCCAGCAACGAGGCGAGGGGCACACAGGCGGGGGCAACCAGTTTGTGTAGTGAAGCGACCGGCAGAAAGGCAAACTCCACATTCCGCTCATAGTCCGCTTCCTCCTTCTCGATTTCCCTTTCAACCGTCATAAACTTCGGCACTGTATCGAAGTAGTCCTCGGTGATCTGCTTTGCTGAAAAGAGTAAAGAAAAAGTGGTTTAAAATCAAAGTCAATTAAAGCTAAATTTCTGATGTGCAACAAACCTTTTTCCACTTTGGGCACGACCTTGATCTGCGGCGCCTGGTACTGGGCACTGGGCGCAATGACAGTGGGCGACTCGTACACCACCAGCAGACTGGTCGTATCAATCAGCGCCGTGTTATCTCTGCCCGGCGTGCTGTACTTTCCGCTGCGGCTGTTCAGCTCCAGCAGCGACTGTCCGCGTTCATCGTAGAAATGGACCGAGTCGGCCAGATCGGCGACGCCTGTCAGCGTGGGCAGGTGAACGGAGAACCGATTTCCCGGCTCGGTAGTGTAGCGCATGACACAGCGAACCGGTTTGGAAGCTTTTGCCTCCTCTCTTCTTTCAGTTTCACCCAAGTACCGGATCGGTCGAGCCTGGTCGCCCACCTTCAGCACAACCGTCTCCTGATTGCTGCAGGCTCTGTCGGCGAGCCACCAGTTGAAGGTGATCTGCTCCCCCGGTGGCAGATCCACAGAAACGGTCGTCCGGGCCTCGAGGAACATCATCGGTGAAGTGGACTGCATGGTTAGCGGAACACTTCCAACGGTCACCTGGGCATTCGCAGGTGCTGGTGGCAGGCGCGTAAAGTTGAGCAAAATGAGCTGCTGCTCCTGCGCCCACTTGTGGAGCAGCACCAGCTCGCTGGAGACGGCCTTTGGCTCACTGTTGACAGGGAAGGTCAGCTGGCCGCGGTCCTGCAGCAGCTCCACACAGGCGCCGTTGTAGAGGTAGGCGAAGAAGGTCCGTGGGTCGTCCTCGAGGAGGTCCTCCTCTCTGAAGGCGGAGGGGAGCATCACCAGGCGGACAGTGACCAGGTCGTAGCCGGCCAGACTGAGCAGGCCGCCCTGGTAGATGCGGCCCATGCTGCGGTACAGGGTGGACAGTTTTCCTCCTCCCCCGCCACCTTCTCCCTCCTCCATCCTGCTCAGTCGGCCTACAATGTGGAGGCTGTCGTTGGAGTTAAGCACCGCCTCGTTCAGGTCGAGGTACGACTCCACGGAGGGGTCGATGATTGCCCAGGTGCACTCCACAGGGTAGAGGCCCTTTTTCATGCGGCTGACGCTGAAGTTGCCGTAGAAGGTGGAGCCGCTGATCTGCAGGTTGGTCTTTCCATTCAGTCGGCAGTAGGGGCTTGCTAAATTTGGTTTAAGAAATGAAAATAAAAATAAAAATTTAAACTTTTTAGAAGCTTTTAAAAATTACTTACCAGCGGCTGTTGAAAAAACGAAAATAGTAGTCAACAAGCACAGAAGTGTGTTTGCCATTTTCAGTGCAGCCTAAGTGGGTGCGTGTGAAAGGCAAATTGATTTGCAAAGAAAAATGATGCACAATAAAAATTTTGGTTGCAATTTATGTAGCAGGCAAAAGATGTGGTCTGGTGACTGGAAAGAGGTGGGAAAGTGGATCACGAGAATTGAGACTTTGATCAGAGATAGAGAAAAGAAAATATGAACAGGCAGTGCACTCGTGAGCAGAGTTTTGCTGACCAACAACAACAACAACAACAACAGCCACTGGGCAAACACTGAAAACTGAAAAATATTTACAAACACACCAAAAAGTAGTAGATAAGCTGATTAAATGATAGCTAAGTTTTATCGGCAGAGATTTGAAGTTTTATTTCAAAAACTTTGCTTAACAAAATGTATTTGCCCAAAGCTGGATAATAAGGCTTAATTTTTATCTTGAACAGTGTATAACCTTTAAACTTTTACCGAGCAAACAATACAAAAAAGTATCATTTTAGAGTTCATTTTTAAATTTTTTTTAAATTTTTAAATTTTTTAGTTTACGCAAAAAGTCAGCAAAACAGACTAAATGTCGCTCAACGAGCCTCGCTTCAAAATTGCCCATACTTTAGGCGGACTAAAATCTGCGTACTGCAAACTGCTGTACGGCGACTCGTAGAGGATCACTGCAGTGTTCGTGTCAATGAGAACCGTGCCATCATTGTAATCGAGCCATTTTTTGTGCTGCTGTACGGGCACAACCGCCTGGCCTCGCGCATCGTAGAAGTGCACCGAGTCGGCGGGGTCGGCGACACCTCCCGGACTGAAAAGGTAAACGGCAAAACGGGCGTCCGCCTCGGTGGAGAGGTGCATGGCACAGCGAACCGGCTGGCTTCGAACTTTGAACACTTCTGCATGGCTGCCAAATGCCGCCGTCCGTTGGCCGCCAATCCTCAACACCGCCTTCTCGCTGCATCGTTTATTGACGAGCCACCAGCGAAGGGTGATCGGTTTCACCTTCTGCTGTCTTCCAGTCATGTTCAGGATGACGGTGATGACCGGGGATGAGGGCGACTGGAGGAACATCGTTGGCAAGACTGTTGAGTTCAGCTGAACGCCATCGACGGTCACTTTGGTGTCATTGGAATTTACTGGCAGTTGAGTGAAATTCAGCATGATCAACTGGTCGTTGATCTCTTTGGGAGTAAATTGTAGGCTAGTTTGAGCCATTTGGTTTTGCCAATCCCTGCTAAAAAGAACGGTAGCTTGACCGGTGCTGCTGGACAGTGTGATGACTGATTCGCTGGAATTGACGGTATAGAAGATGCTACTGCCACCATTGAATGCGATGAATGCAGACTTTGGGCGCACGTTGTGGCTTTTATTGCCGGTTGTCATAACTTTGCTGATTGTATTTTTTCCAAAACTTATTTGATCTATTTAAAAAACAAAAAAGTTAATCAGCAAATACCCAAACAGATCTGTAATACAAAAACTCAACTAACCTTGATCAGGAAACACTAGAATTTCCGGCGCCTGAAAGTCAGCGTTAGGCGAAATGACGTACGGCGACTTGTAGATGACCACAACAGTGTCCGTTTCACCCAGAACGCTCATTTTCATGTTGCCTGCTGTATTTGTACTGTTTGCTTTTTCCTCTTTCTTATCCAGATCTTCTTCTTCAATTTTCAAAACGACTTGACCCTTTTTGTTGTAGAAGTAGAGAGAGTCGGCATAATCTGCGACACCCGCCGGACTGGGCAGGTGAACGGCAAACTGCTTGCCCAGCTCTGTGGTGTAGAGCATGGCACAGTGAACCGGAGTGGAGACCAGTTTCAGTCGTTCCGTTTCGTTCAAGTAGAGAATGGGCCGTGCCTGGTCTCCCACCTTCAATACTGCACTTTCACTGCACTGCCTGTTGACCAGCAGGTAGTGAACGGTGATCGGCTCTGCTTGAAGCATATCCACAGTGACGGTGATGTTGGCCGCTGAGGGTGACTGCAGGAAGACCGCCGGCAGTGCTGAGGTGTTCAGCTGGACGCCATCGACGGTCACCTTAGAGCTGGCATTCACTGGCAGCTGAGTGAAGTTGAGCAGCATCAACTGGTCAGCAAAACCTTCTTTAGGTTGAAGCACAATCTCTCCATTGATAATTGGGTTGGTGTCAGTGTTGCGAAAAAAAGTTAGTTCTCCGGTGCTGGGAGGAAGTTCAACAACTGAGTTGTGGTAGACAACGTAAAAAGAACGCGGGTCGCTTTTTTCATTTTTTTCGTCATAGACAAAATTATTTGATCCTTGAAGCCATAGAGTCACCTCTATAATGTCGTATCCTCCCAGATATACAAGTCCATTTTGAGAAAAACTTCCGTTTGTTTGGAAAAAAGTTGCTTCTACTCCTTCAAGGAAAGCCCAGGGGAATCCTCTTCGTGAGCCGGTGATAGTAAGAATGTCATCTGGGTTTAAAACGGCACTGATCAAATTCAAATGCGAACCCAAATTAGGTTTGCTAATTTCCCAAGTGCATTCTTGTGAATTCCTTCTTTTTTTAAGTTTATCAAGAGCTAAAACATTGTAGTTGCTGGGATTTTTAACATCTACGGTAACTTCGTCCTCCGCTTGGCAAACAAATTGAGATATTTCTGTTTTAAAAATAAATATTAAAGATAACTTTTTGTAAAATTTTATATCAAAGGTTTACCTGCTGAAGACAAAAAGCAAAAAACGTTTATAGTCAACAACAACAATAAACATTTTGCCATTTTTAGGCAACCTTACAATGCCAGCAAATGAATCGATTTTGAAAAACAATTTTTGTACAGGAAAAAATGGCCGGTTTTAAACAAGTTAAAAACAAATCACTGTTGATGTCCAAGATACACGCTAAAAGCGGACTGGCAAGTGCGTGTAACTCAACGGTCTAAGGCTCCAGGGAAAAATGTCTAAAAACACAAAACGACATTTTAGGTAAGAAAAGGCTCAGTTGCGCACGCTAGGCCCACGTGGGCGGTCGTTGCAAGTAGGCCTAATGAAGCTAGAATTTTGACTGTTTGAAAACAAACTCTGAAAAAGTAAAATGAAAAATCAACAAATGTTGGAAGTGACTGGCAGACGATATCAGTGCTATGATGCAAATAAAATAACGTTTAATTGGAGAAGCTGGTGATTACATACATAAATATTGTATGCACCGTACAATGATCGGAATGATGGAATGATAGGATTGCGGGTAGTGGGAGAATGTTGCCCTTCACACAAAACACTTATTTTTCCATTTATTTATTTTGTTTGCTGACATATTTTTAAAATCTTTTAATTCACGCAAAAAGGCAGCAAACCAGAAAGAAAGCAGCCCAACGAGCCTCGTTTCGGAATTGCCCATACTTCTGGCGCCCTGTAATCGGTGTACAGGGAGCTGCTGTACGGTGACTCGTAGAGGATCATTGCAGTGTTCGAGTCAATGAGAACTGTCCTCTCATTGCACAGCCGATTGTTCTGCTCTCCAGGGACCACTGCCTGGCCTCGAGCATCAAGGAAGTGCACCGAGTCGGCGGGGTCGGCGACGCCTCCAGGACTGAAAATGTGAACGGCAAAACGGGCGTCCGTTTTGGTAGAGAGGTACGCGACACAGCGAAGTGGCGTGCCGGGGGGCTGTCGTGGAGCTTTGAAAACGTCCGCAGGGTTACGGGCGATTGCCACCGTCCGTTGGCCGCCAATCCTCAGCACCGTCTTCTCGCTGCACCGCTTACTGACGAGCCACCAGCGAAGGGTGATCGGCTCCACCTGCTGCTGTCCTCCAGTCATGTCTATGGTGACGGTGATGACCGAGGATGAGGGCGACTGGAGGAACATCGTTTGAGAAGTGGAGTTTAGCTGGACGCCATCAACGGTCACTTTGGTGTCATTGGAATTTACTGACAGCTGAGTGAAATTCAGCATGATCAACTGGTCGTTGATCTCTTCGGGCGTAAACTGTAGGCTAGTTTGAGCAGTTTGGTTTTTCCGATCCCTGTTGAGAAGAACGGTAACCTGACCGATGCTGCTGGACAGTGTGATGACTGACTTGCTGGGGTCGACGGCGTAGTAGGTGCCAGAGCCACCATTGTCTGTGATGGTGGCAGACTTTAGGCGCACGCTAAGGTTTTTCTGGCCGGTCAAGGTTTTGCTGATTGTGTTTTTTTCAAAATTATTTGGGCATACTTGAAAAAAGAAAAAAAGTTAATCAACAATGCTGGTTCAGCAAACACCTAAACACAATTGTTATATTAAAAAATTAACTAACCTTGAGCCGGAGGCGCCATTATTTTTGGCGTCTGAAAGCTTGCGTTGGGCCGTGCCTGGTCTTCCACTCTTAGCACTGCACTTTCATTGCAATGTCTGTTGACCAGCAGGTAGTGAATGGTGATCGGCTCCGTTTCGAGCATGTTCACAATGACGGTAATGTTATCCGATAAAGGTGACTGGAGGAAAACCGCCGGCAGTGCTGAAGTGTTCAGCTGGACGCCATCGACGGTCACCCTGGGATTGGAATTCAATCCTGGAATGCCGTATGAAATCTGTTTGAAATTGAGCATCACCAACTTATCATCACGAAGGCCCTTTACCGGCCGAAGCACAATCTTTCCATTGGTAATCGGTTTTTGGTCAGCGTTGCGGAAAAAAGTCAACTGACCAGTGTTTTCCGAAAGTTCTACCACTGATTCGTAGTAGACAATTGAGAGCGTGCGCGGGTCGTTTTTTCGAATATCATCTTTGCTTAAAGCATTTTTTTCAAACCATAGAGACACGTAGATAGAGTCGTATCCTGCCAGATAGACAAATCCCTTCTGAGAAAAGTTTCCTGTTGTGCGAAAAAGAGTTGTACTACCGCGATTCTTTTTACGGTAATCCATTTCATAATTTGTTTCATAACTGCCGGTGATAGTAAGGGTGTCATTTTCGTCCAAAACTGCACTGTCCAGGCTCAAATGTGATCCAAAATCAGGTTTGCTAATTTTCCAACTGCAGTGGCGTGCAAAAAATCTGTTTGTATGTCCGTCAAAACTTAGAACATCGTAGTTTTTGCTTTTTAAAGCATCTTCAATGTTTGAGCCCTCTGCATGACAGACAAATCGAGATATTTCTGTTTTAAAAATAAAATAAAAATTTAAATTTTTGTAAAGTTTTGTATCAAAATTTACCGTCTGCAGACAAAAGGACAAAAACGTTAAGGGTCAACAACAACAATAAACATTTCGCCATTTTCAGGCAACCTCACAATATAAATCAGATAAATCGATTTTAAAAAACAATTGTTGCACAGGAAAAAATGGCCGGTTTTAAAACAAATCACTGTTGATGTCCAAGATACACGCTAAAAGCGGACTGGCAAGTGCGTGTAACTCAACGGTCTTAGGCTCCAGAAAAAAATGTCTAAAAGCACAAAACGACATTTTAGGTCGAAAAAGACTCAGTCGCTCTAGCTAGGCCCACGTCGGCGGACGTTGCTGTTAGGCAAACACTGAAAATGGTGAATATATCAGCAATCAGAAATATCAGCAAAGCACTTTTCTTTCCAAAATTTATTTTCCAGTTTTGAAAACTTTACATTTATAATGCAAAAATAAAATTTACACTGATTGTTGATTGTAGTGGTAAAAGAGAAAGAGAAGGTTATCATAAATAAAATTGTGGAAAAAAGAAAGGAAGAGAAACAGACTGAAACTGAACTGAAGTATTAACAAACCAAACACACAGAGAGGCAGATAGAGAAATGCGATCGCAGACATATACTGAAAGTACAGTTGATAAGCTTGTGTAAAGAGAACACTTTCGTTTAGGAGACCTCCGAAAGATCACGGAACTCAGAGTAGCGGCCGCGGCGGATGCGCATCAAAAACTGCGGCAAGTAGATGTACCCGACGATGCCGAGCACGGCACTCATCGGCATCAACAGGAAGATCACCACCAGGGTGTTCACTGCAAAAGTTAAATCATAAGTTTCCGAATAGGCTTCAACTTCTCAATTGCACTTACCTCCACCGCCAGATGCGGGTGCCGGAGGAGCAGGCGGTGCCGGTGGGGCGTTGCCCTTGCAATACATCTCGTCGGACCAGTCTCCGCATTCATTCAGCCCATTGCACACCATCGGCTCGGTGATGCACCGGTCAACAGTGGCGCACTTCTTCAGTGTGTAGTTCTGGTTGGTGCACTCTGCAATGCAGCATTCAGTTGAGTAATTATTATCATCATCATCACCACCACCATCAACTACTTACTTTCTGGTGTGATGACAAAACTGGCCGTCAAGTTGACCTTGCCCACCTCTGAAGCCGAGTAGTCGTAGACGATCCACAGCGAGCGAATCGATCCGAGGAAGTGTCCCTCAGTGCCGCTGAATGATCCATTCGGCCAGTGCGCATTGCCCGGTCGCATGCTGATGGAGTCGTAGATGCTCAGCTGAGCTTTACTTTTTGCCAATCCCTCTGCCAGGGTCACATTGACGTGGAGGATGGTGTCACCCAGCGGCTGACCAGCCTTCCCGGAAAACACATGCCAAATGGCCAGCGGATTGGCGGCGCTGGCAGAGGTGCTGTTGAAGATCATCTGCGTCTCCTTGTCGATGGTCAGGTCTTGCGCAACACCGGGATAGCGGACATTAGCCTTGAAGCCTCGCTTTGACTCCGATGTCAAGTTCAGGGGTGAGTTCACCTCCTGGGAGATGAAGAATGGCCGCTTGACGAGGTAATCCGGCACGGCGGTCATATTCTGGTCACCGGAGAAGAGGATCGGCGGAGAGTCAGCCGTGAGGAAGAGGGTGTGCGATTCTAGAAAGCAGAGAAATTGATGATGATGATTAATCGGTAGCACTAGTGCACCAAACCAAAACTGCAGTGCAGCACTTACTGGCCAAGTGAATGTCCTCAAATGACACCAGCGCCCACTCGCTGGCATTGCCCCTAAAGTACCAGGTCTCGGTTAGCTCCGGCGCACCCACTGGATAGGCGCCCGGGTAGTTGATCGAGCTGACCGAGGCAACCTTCTCCGCCACACTAAAGCTGCTGTTTCGGGCGATGAATTTGTCCGTCTTGGCGGCAATCAGCACGTGCAAACCGTCAATGGTGGCTGCACTTTTTGCCGTGCTGGCCACAGAGAGCTCATAGGCAGCACCAGATTTGGCAGCCAGCACCAGGTCGGGAAAATAGCCGCCGGAGAAGGGGCCGGCCACCGAGAAGGGCTTCGCACTCAGGTCGGTGAAGTCGGTCAGCGTGAGAGTCGTCTCTGCGGGCAACTTGATGGTGCTCGGCGAGAGGACCACTGAAGAGGCCGCCGACGAGGCGGGGATGTACCAGGTGCAGGGAGCACCACCACCACTCGCCAGATCACTTCCCTTCACCTCAAAGTTGGCCATCAGCGAGGACAGGTGGCCGCAGGTGCTGTTGGCGTCCACCAGTCGATAGGTGACGGTGAAGGGAGTGCTCGGCTGCTTGCCCTTGAAGGTCGCCCTCAGCATCGGCCCACTGCTGACCACCGAGACCGGCAATCGGGCGTACTGGCCCAGTGTGGCAATCGGCACCGCTCCAACAGAGCTCTCCGAGGCGAAGAGCTTTATCTCCAGATCGCCCGGCTTCAATCCGGTGACGCTCGATGGAAAGACAATCTGCACGTGCTTTGACTGATCCATCGAGATGACCAGGTGAACAGTCTCCTCAGTAGCCGAAAACTTCACCTCAACGGGGGTGTCCTTAGTGAGGATGATTTCGCTGGCTGAAAATAGAAAGAGAGAATGAGATGCAAGTGCACTAGCTAATTAGGTGCAGCACCATCACCACTCACCTTGAGCACTGGGAATCGCCTTGATCTCCGGCGGCTGGTAGGTAGTGCTCGGTGCAGCAGCACTGCTGACGTACGGCGACTCGTAAATTACCAGCGCACTGGGCGTCTCAATCAGCGTGTCCACGCCGGTGCTGAAGTACATCACCGCCGGGTTGTTCAGCCCTAGCACGACATTGCCCAGGCCATCGATGAAGTTGACCGAGTCGCCGGGTGCGGGCAGGCCAGTCGGGCTAGGTGGGACGTGCACCACCAACTTGTTGCCCGCGTCTGTGGAGTAGGCCATGCCGCAGCGCACCGCCGATTGGTGGCGATCATTTCGGGCGGCACTGTCGGGCACTCGAATCGGCCGGGCCTTCTCGCCTGCTTTGAGAGCCGACAACTCGCTGCACTTGGCGCTGACGAGCCACCAGCGAATGGTGATCGGCTCCACCTGCTGCATGTCAAAGGTGACGGTGACAGAGGACTTGCTCTGGAGAAAAACCTTTGGAGAGGTGGCCGCCGTCAAGGGGGTGCCGTCAATGGTCACCTTTGAGGTGGTGGCATTCGCCGGCATCTGGGTGACGTTGAAGAGCACCACATGGCCGTCAAACTGAATGCCGGGCACAATCTCCAGCTTTCCACCGGTGATGGGCGACTTGTCGGTGTTCAGGGGGAAGGTGATCTCGCCCTCGTTTTGCTGCAGCTGCACCGGTGAGCTCCAGTAGTAGACGGAGTAGAAGGCCCGGTCCACCGTGGAGTTGGCCACCAGGCTCAGCTGCACCAGCACAGTGTCGTAGCCGCCCAGGCTGATCAGGCCGCGCACTGGTGTGCCACTTGAGAGGAAAAGCGTCCTTGTGACGTTGTTCTTGCTGTCAATCTTGATGCCGGTGATGTTGAGGCCGTCCTTCGGGTCCAGCACCAGACTGGTCAGGTCGAGGTAGGAGCCGTTGGCAGAGAGCAGTTGGCTGATGCTCCACACGCAGTTGCCGGTGGCTTTCAGGTCGGTGACGCTGAGCACGTTGTAGAAGTTGCTCGCTCCGGTAGTCACATTGTACACCTCCTTTGATGTCGGGTTGCAGGGGCTTTCAGAGGATTCTAGAGGCACAAATGTTGTCATTAGCATCATCATCATCATCATCATTAACATCAGCGCAAGAGTTTACCGGCGGACACAGCAAGTGCCAATCCGATGGCAAGTGCCAAAAAGTACGGCACTTTTTGGTGCCAGTGCATCTTCATCGATGACTTGTGTGCAGGAGTTGATTCTGCAAAGTAAAGTGCACAAATGGTTAGAGTTGCAAGTTGTAGAGTGGAGAACCTCTTGAGGTACAATTATTTTTAGCAGTAAAAGTCAGTCTAATCATCCGGAGAAAAAAAGTATCCTAAGCCTATCGCACACTAAAACTTTCCAACGATAAGAAAGAGAACAGTGCAATCGAGAAAAGTTGTTTTTGTTGTTGATTCTACTAACAATAAGTCACCAACAGAAAGATAAGACAAAACTGTCACTATGTCGTGAACCCTGATAAGGCACTAGAGAGCTAATTGAAAATGTCAATTTAGAAATTAGGAAAGAGTCAACTCTAGGGATAGAAAAGACTGTCAAATAGAACCGGTAAGGCTTACCTTTCAGGCAATGACAACTGCTGCCAAGTGGAAAATGTGATTCACTCAAAAGTAGTTTTAAGTTTCTTGAAGAGAAAGATCAGCGTCGTATGTGTGGTGTGCGACGTACGGTAGTCGTAGTTGAGGACAAAATCTGTCTCTGGTAATGATCAGCAGTAGTAGTAGCAGCAGCAGCAACAGCAGTAATGACAGCCGTTTCTTCTCACCAGAAAGTTGATCTCCTTCTTCTTTTTCTTCTTCGTCGTCGGTGACAGCTCTCGCAATGAGTGTCTGCCTGCCTGGTGGCGGATGATAAGCTGACCAGGAATGCGTGCGTGGTGCCTAGACGATTCACAGCGGTGGTGATCGTGGCGGTGGTGATGGTGACAAACCAAGAGAGGAGAAAGAGAAAGAGAAACACAAACAGCGGCGGCGGCTCAGCGAGGGGGTCGACTGAAGCGACAGTGCCTGGCAACAGCCATCACCCCGGCGCCGTGGTGTCCTCATCTAGTGACGGCAAATTAAACTGCTCAATTTTGAAAACGAGATTCTCTACTTTCAATTTATTTTTACCAAGAATCTAAACATTCTTTCTCAGTGCACTACTAAAAACACCAAATTCTTTAAAAATCAAAAAGCCTTTTAATTTCAAAAGATCCACATCAAAAAGGTGTACAGTTGTTGGTAGTGGTGGTGCTGTTGTACAGTACACAGGCACACTTTTCCCTCACAGAAAAGAATGTAGTGAGTTACAATGCTTTTGTGTGAGGGGTAAAGTAGCAGTTGGAGTGAGAGAATAGAAAGCAAAAGGAGGTTCTCAAAGGTTGTTGTAGAAATTGTGTGAAACGAGAGAGAAATTGTGTAAGAAAAGAGGAAAGGGGAAAAAAGAAGGGTGTTGGTGGTGTGTGATCAACAGAAAGATTGTGTGTGAAAGAAAATGCCTTATGAAAGAGAGAGAAAGAGAGAAGTAGGAAAAGAGATTAAATCTGACAGAAGAGAGAGGAAAGGAGAAACGGGGGATTGAACACGACATAGGAAAGGAAAGGAAAAAGGATAAAAGAAGGGGCGTTCTAAAGGTGGTGGTGGTGATGGTGAACAATTTCAACGATTTTAGGGGTGATGGTGGCAATTTGGCAAACATGGCGTGAACTAAAAGGGAGAAAGCTCGGCAAATGTTGAGAGCACTCCAGTGCGTTGATCACCACCTCTCTAATCCTCTTCGTCCCATCTTCATCCTCTTCCCTCTCCGCCCTAGTACTTAAAGATGATGTAGAGGGCGTGAATGATGCCGGGAATGAAGCCCAGACAGGTGAGGGCAATGTTGATCAGCAGATCGACGCCGCAGCCCTTCTCGGCGAGCACGCCAATGGGCGGCAGAATGAGCGCCAGGATGATCTTGCAAATGTCACTGCAGGTGAATGGCATCTTGAGGTTAGTGCTGGTGGTTGTGTTGCTCTAAAAGGCGTACACGGATGTGCGAGCAGCGATCTGTGAAGAGAAAAAAGAAAAGACAGTGAGAATTGGTAATGCTTTGACGGGCAAGAGAAAGTTTGAGAAAAGATGATGATGATGATGATGAGGCAAACCGGTTATCGCACTGCTCAACTTTCCCTGCTCATCTTTCTGTCTCCCCAACCTGTGCACTTGTTGTCCGCGTCATCATCAATAGCAGCAATGATGGGTAACGAAAGAAAAAAACAGATAAACAAAAAAAAAGAAAGAAATTACCGACTGACCTAGCCCACTACACTAGAAAAGAAAGAAAGACAGGTGGAAGAAAAGTAAAAGTAAACAAATCAAACCGAAAAAGCAGAATTGATAAAATCAATTGAATCGACCGGAGAATGGCTGGCTATTTGCTTGGCTGTTTTGGGCGTTTGCTGAAGAAGAAGAAAAGGGGACAGCAAACAGAAGCAGAAACAGCTACTTTCACTCTTTTCCTCCTTTTGCGGTGACCCTGACAGCAGCTAAAGCAGAAAGAGAAACAAATAAATAATAAATCTAAACGAGTAGAGGATTGGAAAGGGAAAAGAGAGAGAGATTTGAGTATCTGATTGCAGTAATTGTCAGTAGTGGTAGTGAAAAAGGGAAGGAGGAAGGAAAGATGATGAAGAGGAGTGTGACCCTCAGTAGTGGGAGAAAGCTAGTGAGTGGTGAAGACAACAGATTGGTCGATCTTATCATCGCCACCACTACCACCACACCACGAAGCACTCATGAAGCACAAAATAAGAAAAGAAGGAGCAGAAAATGCAAACTAATCAAAAGAGGCAGCACACTTGATTCACTGAGGATGTGCTCTGAATGGTTGCAGCTAAAAACAAGTAAAATGCAGAGGAACCAGAAGAAATGAAACAAATAGTGAAACAAAATAAAATTTCTGCTGCACAACTCAGACGAAAGATGAAAAAAGAAGAGGAAGAGGAAGAAGAAGAGGAAAAAAATGCAAAAAAAATCTCAGCAAGGATACATACACTCTTTGAGTAGAGAGAGAGAATCGGCGAACTGAGGATGGTCGGCGAGCGGAGCAAAGACGAAGACGCACAAGACGAGTTGGTGGTGGATACGAGCTGGTGGAAGCTGTTGAAGCAACTGAAGACCGCCTGGGCGACTGGCTGTCTATTTCAATGGGCGACACTCAGTGGACGGGCACAGAGATGAAAACGTCTGCGCAGACGGCATACTGAAAGAGCACAGCAGCACTGGCTTCCACAGGCTGCCACCGAGGAGAGAGAAACTGAGTTTGCAACTTGACTCGGCAACACGACGACACACTGATGATGATGGTGGTGGTGGTGGCAATGACGGAGCTGCTGCTGCCTCGACCACGACGAAGATAACAGAGAAGAAGTGCCTGGCGCCAGAGACAGCCAAGAAGCAGGCGAAGCTGTGAAAGCTGTGAGCAAGTTGGGATGACTAATACTCACAGAGAGAAAACAGCAGACACTCATGGCCATTTCCGGGCCAAGATTAGAGGGAAAAGTGGCGGCAGTAGGAGAAACGCTAATCTCTTTTGCACTCGTGCCTCTTTTTTTATTAGAATGTTGTTTTAGGAAAGAAGTTGCATTTTATTCAATTAATTAGTTTTGTGTATTCCTCATTTCAGTTACAATAATATTGTGACAGAGTTTTGGTTGTTGTGGTGATTGCTGCTGATTTCTAGTGCTTATTTTTCCATTAAAAATTAAAGATGTTTTAGCGGCATTGGTAAACTGATTTGTAGTGCTGGTAGTGCTGTTTTGATTTGACTGCAGTGTCAGTCAGAGTTCAGGAGCTCCAGAGTTTGTTCAACAGCAGCAGTGCTAGTACCTGAGGATAATGTACAGGGCGTGAATGATGCCGGGAATAAAGCCGAGACAGGTGAGGGCGATGTTGATCAGCAGATCGACGTCGCAACCCTGTAAGTGAACGTGAAAAAAAGGCGGTAAAAGTTAAAAATGTGAATTATTTTTAGCTTTAGCAAACAATTTACCTTCTCGGCAAAAACGCCCAGCGGTGGGAGGAAAAGGGCAAGGATGATCTTGCAAATGTCACTGCAGGTGAAGGGCATTTTTGGTGGCTAGTTTTTGGTGGTTGTGGTGGTAGTGTGTAAAAAAGTAAAAAAGAGTCGATGATAGTAAAGTGCCTGCTAAAAAAATAAAAAAAAATGTGATTATATTGAATCGGGTGAATTAAGCAGGTGCAAAAGATCAAATGGAAAGTAAACGAGCGAACAATGAACTTGTCTGATTATTTTTGGTGATCAAGGTACCGCTACACACACATTAGCTGCTGAACACACTCCTCTACACTGCAATTTCACTCTCTGGTAGGTAATAAAAATTCCTCCAACTCAAGTTGACATTTTCCCAACTGTCAATCGATACATTCCTTCCTTCCTTCTTTCTTTCTGTCACTAAAACCACCAAAAGCACAAACAGCAACAGCGACAATAACAACGATGATAAATGGGAAAGAACATGACAAATTCATTAAACTAGAAAAACGTACGACAAATGCTGCTTTTAATTGCAAAGTTTTGGTGGTGGCGATGAATTAGGTGACAGCGGGGACAAATATAAAGGCGAAGAAGTTGCTACCTCAGACAAGACGGTTTGCACAAATGATCAGCCACAAGCTCAAACGGCAGACTTTTGTTTGTGAAACAAGGTGCACTTTTTAAAAAGCAAAAAAGCCGTACAAAAGTTGTACAAGAGTTTGAAGCTGTGCAGCTACTTCCACTACCGTTGCAAATTCACCATCATACTTTTTTCTCCTGATAATGTATTCAGCAAGGGACAGAAAAGCAACAGCAGCAGCAGCACACGCACACAACCCATGCTGATTTGCATTCTTCTATGATGCTGTTTAACGACCATGCTCTTTCTCTTCTTCAGTAAAAAGTGCTGAAAATGAAAACAACAACAACAAAAATACTGTCGACCTTCAAAGGAGGAAGACTTCTATGGTGTACGAGAAAACAAATCGGGGATGGTGGGGAAAGTAATTAAAAGCAAAACAGGCACAAAGCACAGCAGAGGCAGTGACGGTATATCAGGCAAATATATCACTGAGCCATCGAAATGTGCTCGCTGGCTAATGTAGCAACAGAGTCGCAAAAAAGAATTGCGCATTTTTGTAAAATCTCAAATTTGTGTCTGAAGTTTAGACTCTGAACTGCAAATTAACATTCATTTTGAAGCAGATTTTTCAATTGACATAAATTATCATCAGCATGTGCAAAGGTGGCACTAAAAAATGCAGCATTTTGATGAAGTGACTCTAGCGTTTTTTCAGTAGATGATGAAATCAATAAAGCCAAACCTTAATCTTATAATACTGATGATTAATCAATCAATAATAATGGGGTTTAAAAACTTTGTGCCTGCAAAATAGTTTTTATAAGTTTAGGAGAAGGTCAAAGTGCAAACTCGAGATTTCGTAGCCAGTGGCCAGTTACTACTTGGGTGCAATTTTGCCTCTTTCCTCTTTTTTCAATTTGATCAGTAACCTTTAATTTACACAGACACTCGATGACTACCTATTGCAGACAATCTATCGTTTCTCACGTCACAGACAACAATTGCAACAACAGCAGCATTTACTGTCAATGACTCACTCATTTTTCAATCTCTCTTCTTCTTTTACCTCTCTCGTAGACCGTTTTTGAGACTGCTAGATTAATCATTATTAGCAGGAGCAACGGCAGTTTTTCCTGTGAATAATCGGTAATTGGTGCCTAGTCACTAATTGCCAAAACATGACCGGTGCACAAGTGCAAAAAATGGCTGAACAGTCCTGACTGTACAATGGTGTACAGCAGCTGAAGATCAGACAAGCCCTCGACAGGATCATTAAAGAGGAGTGCACACCAGAGTTCAGGTAGGTGAAGTTCAACTCTCTCGTTTTTAACTCTCATGAGACCGGTGCAAAAAAATTTTTAAAAGTCTGTTGTGCTTCCGTCTGACCAGCAGCAGCAACAGCTTCAGAAACAACCGCACTTTTTGGTTGCCACTGGCAATGGCGCCTAAGCAGCAACGGCAGCAGCAGCAGCAGCAGCGTCTGCACACCGTCACACCTTGGCAAACAGCATTCTTCTTCTTCTTCTTCTTCCCCAGCATACCGATCCTCTCTCTGAAGTATTCATGAAAAACAGACAGACAGACAACTGCTGCTGCCGCTGCTGCTGCTGCTGCTGCTGCTGCTGCTGCTGCTGTTGCCGATGCCGGTTCAAGGTGCATTCCAGTGGGAGAGAACGGCGGCGGCGGCACGATCACCATTTTCTGCTTCTTTCCTTCTTCTATCGTCAATCGACAATCGAGGTAGTAGGCTAACAATCATAAGAAGTGAAAGAAAGAGAAAAAGAGAGGGGAAAAGAAGGGAAAGGCAAGACAATCTCAATGCACATCAACGGAGGAGTCTGATGATGCTCGCCCCCGGCAAACACTAAGCACCAACTAAGAGCACCGCATTTTTCCCACCACTACACATGAAACTAAAAGTGAAGAAAAGAAAAAACCACTAGAGAAGAAGAAGAAATTAAGAGAGAGAGAGAGAGAGAGAGAGAGAGAGAGAGAGAGAGAGAGAGAGAGA
>JAALOO010000529.1_pt1 | contig 33565 bp, 34 predicted proteins | sample 7257641 | NCBI WGS metagenome assembly JAALOO01 (sample SAMN14085613, study PRJNA598686) | mite metagenome | biome: ENVO:01001000; feature: ENVO:01001002; material: ENVO:01001226; isolation source: single female mite from University of Michigan culture on fish food culture... ...
CAACAATATGTAATTGCAACAGTTGACGAAAGCTTAAAAAAAGTTGAAAATATTCCTGTAAAACTTGACACCAAAGCATTGATACACGCCTCTTTGGAAGTATTTCGTTACGGCAAGCAAGTTTTTGAAAATGACTACCTCACCATCGCAACACTGATTGACGAAAAACACCCGACAGAATCAATTGAGGCAGCCATTGATCAGCTGTTTGCAAAGCACAACGCAGAAATGCATGCCCGGTTGGCCCGATTGGACAGTTATGCAATACCTTATGCCGAAAAACATAATATTCCCATCCATCAAGTAAACAGTCAACTAAAATAGATGAAAGTTCCTATTCCTATAATACCGCTGGAAGCACTCGGTGAAAAAGAACTTGCCGAATATCACGCTTTAAACAATAAAAGATATGGTGAAGGATTGGTCCGTAAAGTCGCAGATAAGTTGGAGCAAAATACATCTAAGTATGACGAAGGGGGGGATTACGCAAATGCAGGCGGTCTATACCATTCGCACCGCGATTATTGCGGTGTGGGTCTGTACTTTTTTGAAAACAGGTTTACATTTGGTGAAGTCAACGACGCAATGGGGCCTCACCCTATTTTGCTCACTTTTGATGATAAGGATGAGTTTGTAGAATGGTTGAGCAATCAAAGCGACCAAAGTATGTCGCTGATTGCCTTTGCGAAAGATAATGTCTCGTTCATATTTAACAACCAGACCATTACAAAAGAACGGTTGGAGTGGTATCTGGAAGAGAATTATTCACCTGTGTGGAATTCGTATTGCGCTTATTTGAGAAAAAGATCCGATTTAAAATGAATACCCTCTGGCCATTATTTACAGCCCTCTTGTTATTGGCAAACACAGTAAAAAGTCAACATATGGAAATACTACAAAACTTTTGGTTTCAACCGACAAAAGGTTATACCGAAGAAACTAGAGGTGTTTCGCCCGAAACCCTGCGCAAAAAAGAGGAAGAGCTCGGAATTGTCTTCCCCGGGTTGTACAGAGACCTAATGCAGTTACAAAACGGCGGGCCGGTGCGGCCAAAGACCTTAAAAGACGGCGACGAAATAGGCTCTTTTATGCCAATTGATTTCGGAAAGTTCCGCATCAACACGCTTCGTAGTTACCTAGCCCGAACCAAATACGAAGAAGACCTAAAGGAAATGTACGAACAATTTCCGCTTTGCTTTCCCGACCGGCTCATTGCCTTTGGTGATTTTCACGGTCACGGTATTTTCTTTTTCGATTATGGTTGGTTGCAGGAACACCAAAGGAAAATGCCCAAGGTGGTATTGATTACGGATTATGGCGATGATTTTCTTCACTATGGAATAGAAAAACGTTTCGATTCGTTTGAAGAGTTTATCAATAATTTGGAAGAGGTTGAATACAATTGCACACGTCTTGTCATCCATTCCGATTTGGCTTTCGGCGATTTTATCATGCAATTAAAACAAAAATGGGGCGATGCGTTTCAACCGCAAAAAAGTGAAGACGAAAATTATTCGTCCAGCACGTACAACGGTCACCTTCCACTTTACTTAGATGACAAAACCATTAAGGCGTACGCAAAAGAACAAAATACTGATGAACAAGAAGTAAAAGAATGGATAGCGCAAGAAGGACGCACCCGAAACATAAAATGTTACGTCTATCCCAACCAATACAAAGCGGGAACCTATAACTTTCAGGAATATCCCGACCATCAAATCGTGATAGAAATGTACAGAACGTGGTTTCCGATGGAATACGCAATCCAAGATCTGGCGGAAGAACTGCAAGACGAAGAAGCACTAAAAATAAAAGACAAAGTAAAGGTGTTAGCAACCTTCTAAATAAAAAAGCAGTAATCCAAAGCAACTTGTCAGAATTCTAACAACATCGGAATTATAGCTGTCGTGCTACTGATTTACTGGTTTTTTACATTCATCTTAATAGATGTTTTCGGACTAAGGGTGTTTCGGAAAAATATGACAGAATCATTTTCTTTCAGCATATTGGGGATTTTAGCACTACTTACTTTTCTAATTACGGGTATGATAATCAAGCAAAAAAGAATTCGATATTTGAATTAAACCAATTAAGTTAATGAGGATATGGTGGTATGCCGAAGACAGAATAACCTTGCCGGACTTGTCGAACGATATTGAATTTGTTTTTGACCACATGAAAAAAACGGCCCTAAATTTGGTTTTTTGTAATTCCTGAAAACGACAGATATACCTATGCTAAAAACGCAGAAACAATGAAATTTACACTGATATTCTTATTCATCACAACGTTTATGACGACGCAGGCGCAAAAAGACACCTATGGATTTATCCATATCCAAGATAGCAGCAAAAACATCGCTCCGGTCTACCGCAAAGCAGGTAATTTTTCCGCGGGACTGGTGTCTGTAGAAAAAAACGGGAAATGGGGTTTCATCGATGCCGATAATCACGAAATCATCGCCCCTCACTACGACTATGCCCGCAGCTTCCAGCATGGCCAATCCATCGTGAAACAGGGGGTGTTTTATGGTGTCATTAACATGAAAGGGGAGTTTGTCATCCCCCCTCGTTATTATGACCTGAGGCCGTATGAGCTGGAAGGCAAACATTATTATATTTCCCGCGATAGTACCTTTTTTGCCGGGATAATTGATAAAAACGGCGACGAAGTACTTCCACACAAATATACTTATGTAATGGAGCTTGAAGGATTTTCTAGTATGGGTAGCCCGAGGCTATACAAACACATCCCTTTTTATACAACGTACCGCGAAATCGATACGGCCAAAGGCAGTTTTTATGAGCAGTTTTCGGAAAACGCCTTCGAATTTGGTCCCGAAAATGGCCGGGAAGACATCTATGATGCACAGTTCCATCAACTTGCTTCGCGAAATACTTCGTCTTATGAAGATCAATTCAGCAGGGACGAACTGATCCGGATCGATATATATCTTGGTGATCACTCTGCGGCAGACATTGATGAGAAACGGGAAGCAATCCGCCAACTGTTGGAATCGCCGGAAACGGATGGTACAGCGCCTACACCCGCCGGCCCGGCACTGGGTGACATGCCGTTATCCGAAATGGAGATTAACACGTATATGACCCAGATGGGCTATGAAAAGTTTTCAGGCAGCGACGGAAAAACCGGTGTCAAAAAAGACGGGAAAACCCTTCTTCCAGCCCGGTTTAAGATCGTGAAATGGATGGTTACAACGCTTTTTTCACCCCCTAAAATGGAACTGACCTACCTGAAAAAACATTTTGCCGGTAGGTATAAAGAGAATGAAGAAGAACTATTTATGGTGTTCGGTATTGCCGCGGGCGATGAGGAAAAGGGAATCCTCTACACATTGAATGGAGAGGAAGCCATTGACATCACCAAACGGATACCGGAGAAAGCGACTACTGCCGGATTAATTTACCGAACCATCGAGCGGGATACGGCTGAAGACCGCACGATGTATCGATTCGGCTGTGTCAACTGGAAAGGGCAGGATGTATTGCCACCCATTTACACCCGAATCCAACTGTTGGATAGGAACCGTATGTTGACCAAAAGGGAAAGGGAATCAACACGGGGTATCGAAGAACACTGGGGGCTGTACAATGCTTCGGGCCAGACCATCATTCCGGAAGGGGTATTTTCGGCCATCGAACCCATTCCCAACACGCCCGATCTATTCCTGGCCGAATGGTCAGACCCGTATCCAACCAAAGGGGAACAACAGGAACGGGAATTAGAAAACAAACATTTTGTCCTGCTCAACATCAAAGGGAAAGAGTATACCGTGGTCCAGCGGTTTACGGCAAGCCAGGTCTATACCCGTTGGCTGGATCAGGAAACAGGCCTATTGAAATACCGAAAAAAGATGGAGGAAACCATTAAAAAATAGCGAAAATTGATAAAATAACCATGAGCGATATGACTTTACCAGAAGCCCCAGCAAAAGAATTTTACTCAAATTGAGGAACGCATCAAGACGGATCCGGAAAGTTTCAGGTAATTAAAAAAATACGAACAGAAAACATTAGTCTAAACGGCACTCTACAACAAGGTATTTCCTGTGGTGGTGGCCCTAGTGGCCCCTGAACTTGTGGCGGTTGACTTGTTTGAACTGGATCGATGCATGGTACGAATGCTTCATCCGAATCCTTCAATGCAAAACTGAAAGCCTTTAGAAGTGTGTTCCGAGGTGTTAGAGACACTACTTTCTTCCTATATCGGGTGATGAAATTATATGCTTAAAAATCTATGTCCCCCCAACTTTTCGGTATGATCCCGGATTACCCCAAAATAAAAACAGGACAAACGAAAATCAATTTCATTTGTCCTGTTTAGTAGCCCGTAGGGGAATCGAACCCCTGTTTCCAGAATGAAAATCTGGCGTCCTAACCCCTAGACGAACGGGCCATTTGCTTTTGGTGATGCAAATATAACAGCAATATTGATATCACCAAAATATTTCAGTAGTCTATTCTATAATTTATTGACTTTGAAAAGATTATTTTTTAAATCAAATCGAAACCGATGTCCTTGCGAAAATATTTTCGCTCGAAAAAGATTCGTCCAGCATCAGCAGTACCCTGCTGAAGAGCTTCAAATAAAGAATCCTGCAATGTCGTCACGGCTAAAACACGTCCACCAGCGGTAACGATTTTACCATCAACCTCCTTCGTTCCTGCATGAAAAACGATAGAGTCTTCCACGTTTTCGATGTTGGTAATCTCTTTGCCCCCCTCGTAATCACCTGGATAGCCTCCAGAAACTAACACGACTGTAACGGCTGTTTTTGGGCTTACCGTATAAGAGCGTTTATCCAAATCACCACTAGCAACACCTTCGAGCAGATCTACTAAGTCCGACTCTATACGAGGCAAGACAGACTCTGTCTCTGGATCACCCATGCGTACATTATATTCAATCACGAATGGCTCCCCATCCACGTTCATCAAACCAATGAAGATAAATCCTTTATAAGGAATGCCATCCTTTTTAAGCCCTTCAACCGTTGGCTTAATAATACGCGTTTCAACTTTGTTTAAGAATTCCTCATCAGCAAAAGGAACAGGAGAAATTGACCCCATGCCACCCGTATTCAGACCCGTATCTCCCTCACCAATTCGTTTATAATCCTTGGCCGATGGTAGGACTTTATAGTTTTCCCCGTCGGTAAGCACGAAAACAGAAAGCTCAATGCCTTTAAGAAACTCTTCAATAACAACAACCGAACTGGCCTCGCCAAACTTTGCGTCCGCAATCATGGCTTGAAGCTCAGCTTTAGCATCCTCAAGTGTTTCACAAATTAAGACCCCTTTGCCAGCAGCCAGACCATCGGCTTTAAGTACAATCGGTAGTTTTTGCGTTTCCAAATATGCCAAACCATCTGATAAATTTGATTTATCAAACGATCTATAAGCAGCAGTCGGAACCTGGTGTCTAAACATGAATTCTTTAGAGAAGTCTTTAGACCCCTCGAGCTTGGCGCCTTCACTTTGAGGTCCAATAACAGGGATATGTTTTATGTCTTCTCGCCCTAGAAAATAATCATGAATACCTTTCACTAAAGGCTCCTCAGGGCCAACAAGCACCATGTCTACCGCATTTGACAAAGCAAATGACGCTATACCTTCAAAATCAGTAACCTTTAGATCTACGTTTTGCCCATATTGGCTTGTACCAGCATTTCCTGGTGCAATAAATAGTTTCTCTAATTTTGGACTTGATGATAATTTATATGCAAAGGCCGATTCTCTCCCTCCCGAACCAATAATCAAGATATTCATATTCTATATTTTCTTTTTGTAAAGGTTTCGCGGACCATGCTCGCGCGGCCCGGTGCGACAAAGATACCGATGTAAATCAATAATCTATAAAAATTAATCCTCCCTTGTGAGTTTTTTCGTATTTTGCTTGCTCAATTCAAACCACTATGGCCTTAAAAAGATGGGTTCTGTTGGCAGTAACATTACTGAGCCAATATTATGCGCAAGCACAAGATATCCAAAATTTTTTAACAAAGATTGACAATTATAATACCGAGCGACCAATAGAGAAGGTGTATCTTCACCTCGACAAAATCAATTACACCGCGGGGGAAACCGTCTGGTTAAAGGCCTACGTCACCGTTGGTATTGAGAATCTTCTATCGAATCTAAGTAAAATTGCCTATGTGGATTTAATAGATCCCAATAACCAAGTTATAACGGCAATAAAGATTCCTTTAATTAGCGGCATAAGCTTCGGTAGCATAAGCTTACAGGACACTTTGGTCGAGGGAACCTACCGTATGCGTGCTTATACAAATTGGATGCGCAATGATAGCTCGGCATACTTTTATAACCAAAATATCCAGGTGACAAACGGTAGAACCGATAATGTACTAACTACTTCGGCATTAAAAGGTGAGCATTATACCGTACAACTCCAAGATATCGACCAGAAGGCCTTAGAAAGTAGCTATGTGCAGTACGAAATAACGGCCGATGAAAAGGTCTTGAAGAAAGGACGGGAGAAAACCAACAGTGAGGGGAAAATAGAAATTCCTTTTAACGATAAATATTCCAACGCAACACTAACACTCTCTTTTCAGAATCCAACAAAAATCTCGGTAAAGAAAATATTCAACCTCCCCCCGGCACTTACTGCCCAAAACAGTATACAATTTTTTCCCGAAGGAGGCAATCTTCTAGCAGGCACTCTAAATAAGATCGCCGCAAAGGCCTTACGCCCTTCTGGGCTTGGAATAAAGGCGTCTACCTATATTATCAGCTCCAAAGGAGATACGGTGGCCACACTCGCGACAAACAGATTAGGTATGGGAGCCGCAGCAATCTTTATCGATGAACAAGAAACCTACCATACCCACACGGTGTTCGAGGATGGAACGTCACTCCAAGCACCTCTACCTCCCATATTACCCTCAGGTTACAGTTTACAAATAAACAATAATAACGCAAATAAACTTTTTGCACAGGTAAACGTGTCGCCCGACAAACTAGACGGCACAAACATCTACTTTATGGTGCATTACGGTGGACAAACTTTCCACACGTCCCTTCAAAAAGCATCGCAGGGCCAGCTCGGATTCTCCGTGAATAAAAAAGATTTACCCTCAGGTATTTTAACAGTAACCATTTTAAATGAACGTTTGGAGCCGATCATGGAACGTCCTGTCTTTATATATCACCAAGCTAGTTCGCTTCCGCTAGCAGTCACCCTTGATCCTCAAAAGATTGGGAAGCGCAAAAAGGTTTCGGTTAACTTAGAAAGTGGAACTCCAACGGATAGCGTTCGCAACGCGATTTTGTCAGCATCGGTTATTAAAAGCCCTGCGCAGGGCCCTCTAGCAAATAGCAGTGCGGGCATTGCTAGCTTCCTGTATCTTAGCAGTGAGCTTAGAGGCTACATCGAAGATCCTTCCTATTACTTTATTGAGGGACAAGCCCAGGCCAACGAGATTGACAACCTACTTCTCACCCAAGGTTGGCGAAAAATAGACTTCAAGACGCTAGACAGCGCTGTTACGCCAGAATTCCCAATAGAAAAATTTATCAGCGTAAGGGGACGCGCCAACAAGCTTGGGCGTAAAGCCGGTGTTCCGAATGCCAAGATGTCCTTAATTCCAACAACGAACTATATGGCGTTTTTGGATACTACAGCAAACCAAGAAGGCGAGTTTTCATTTGACGATCTTCTTTTTGCCGACAGCGTAAAATTTATCTTAACAGCCAAAGATGAAAATGGGAAGAACAGAATAGATATTCGATATTTTGAACCGACCACACCACCGTCCGGCATCAATAGGGATAAACCGGGCGCCGTAAATAATATTAACAACCTTTTTCGTGAAGACCTCCAAGCAAGTAAACGCTATTTTGCAGCACTGGAATCTCAAGGATTAATGGAGCGTTCGATTGCGATTGAGGAAGTTGTTGTTACAGCAGACGCCAGGAGTAATAAAGCGGCTAAAAACACGTCAAACTTCAACGGTAGGGGTAATGCCGATCAGGTACTAGGTGCCGATGACCTATCTACTTGTTCCTCTTTAGATCAGTGCCTTAACGGAAGACTGCTTGGTGTTTATTTTCAAAATGGCATCCCATATAACACGCGGTCGCAGGGTCCCATGCAGCTTGTATTAGACGGTATGTATATTGATGCCGACCAAATACAAATGATCGTTCCTTCGCAAATCGAAAGTATTGAGGTTCTGCGCAACAGTAATTACACGAGTATCTACGGTCAGTACGGATCAAATGGCCTAATTATTATTACCTCAAAAACGGGTACAGATGCCTTACAAAGGTTTACCCCTAGAGGGATTATCACCATCCAACCCAAGGGATTACACACGAGTAAGACTTTCTACAAACCGGAGTACGACGTAGATGCCAAAAATGAGCTTAATCAGGATCTTCGAAACACGATCCATTGGGAACCCAATATTATCACCGGTGACCAAGGAAAGGCAACATTCTATTTTTACACCTCCGATGAAGCTGGTACATATATAATTAACATCCAAGGCTTGGATTTCGCGGGCCGGCTTGTGAGCAAAACACAGTCTTTCGAGGTCACCAACGAATAGCAGGGATCTTGAACATAAAATGTGGCAAGCAGTAAGAGCAATCTGCTTGCTGCATAGTGTGTTTCCACGAGCTGCGGTCGTCCTGCTTGCCGGTAGCATCGAAGAGCCCATTATCTGTATACATAAGTTGTGATCTACACTGCTTCTTAATTTTTTTTCGTAATTTTCGAAGAACGAAAAAATACAACAACCATATATGGGGGAATTTATTAAATCGCAAAACACAGATCATTTATTGTATTTAGGCCTAGACCGTGGCAGGTCCAATGCTTTGCACCTGGAGATGGTTCTCGAATTAACCCAAGAACTTGAAAGGGCAAAAAAAGACCCCGCCGTTGAAGCGGTTGTTATACATGGCAAAGAAGGCTTTTTCTCCTCGGGGCTCGATTTGATCACGCTCTACCAATACGATAAAGCAGAGATTGCTACTTTTTGGAACGCCTTTATGGATCTCATTTATGTGCTCACATCCTTTCCAAAGCCAACAATTGCCGCTATTACCGGCCACAGCCCCGCTGGGGGTTGCGTAATAGCCTTGTGCTGCGACTGCAGAGTAATGGCAGAAGGTGAATTTATCATTGGCTTGAATGAAGTTCCTGTGGGCATTGTGGTGCCCACCAGTATCTTTAATCTATATAGCTTTTGGATCGGTCAAGCACAAGCATACCGAAACCTATTAGAGGGCAAACTTCTCGGGCCCGCAGAAGCATTATCTTGCGGATTAGTAGACGAAACCGTCCCAGCAGACCGAATCTTAACTGCAGCAGGCAGAAAAGCAAAAGCGCTAGCCCAGTTTGAGAAAACAGCATGGGGCACAACGAAATTAAACTTACGTCAAGAGTTGCTTAAAAATCTTACAGACAGTAAAACCCGCTCAATAGATCAGGTCCTAGAACAATGGTGGAAACCCTCAACTAGGCAGATCTTGAAAACAATTATCGCAAACCTAACATCAAAAAAAGCATAACTTATGGTAGAAGGAGCACTTAAAGAAAATGCCCTACTCGGTAAAACGATCGTCGTTACCGGTGGTGGCACAGGGCTAGGCAAGGCAATGGCGTCATATTTTTCATCGCTCGGAGCCAATTTGGTGTTAACAAGCCGTAAGCTGGAAGTATTAGAGAAAACCGCTGAGGAGATTTCCAAAAAAACAGGGAACGCGGTACTGCCCGTAGCTTGCGACGTCCGTGATATAGCACAGGTCGAATCTTTACTCCAGCAGTCCATAGAAAGGTTTACACGTGTAGACATGTTGGTAAATAATGCCGCCGGAAATTTCATCTCTCCTACCGAACGGCTTTCTGCAAATGCATTTTCTACGGTAATCGATATCGTCCTTAAAGGCACCGTAAACTGCACCCTTACCTTCGGAAAAGACTGGATCGCAAGAAAACAGCAAGCTTCAGTTCTCAATATTATAACAACCTACGCATCCACCGGATCGGGGTTTGTAGTCCCCTCAGCGATAGCAAAATCGGGCGTACTCACCCTTACCCGATCGCTGGCCGTAGAGTGGGGAAAGTATGGTATCCGTCAAAATGCAATTGCCCCAGGACCTTTCCCAACCAAAGGAGCGTGGGACAGACTACTACCTGGTGACCTACTAGAAAAATTTGATTTTAAAGACCGCGTGCCTCTAAAACGTGTCGGCGATCATCAAGAGCTCTGTAATTTGGCGGCATTTCTGCTTTCTGATTATGCCACCTTTATCAACGGTGAGGTCGTCACCATCGATGGCGGAGAATGGCTACAAGGCGCGGGACAATTTAATCACCTAGAGGCTATACCTCAAGAGATGTGGGATAGCATCGAGAGTAGCATTCGAAAATCCAACAAATCATGAGACATATCATTTTAGCTTTTTCAGTGATTGCACTGCTTATAACATCCTGTAACTCTTCAAACAAAAAGAACAGCGACACGCAAAACAAAAGCGATAGCCTAACAACCGTTAACCCTCCCGCCGATAGCCGCCAAATGACCGAAGTAATAACTCGGTTTGTTCGTGCATATGTTAGCAAGGATAACCAAAAGGCAAATAAACTTATTCACCCCGACTTAGGGTTATACGTAATCTATCGCCCAGGAGCAATGGATACCTACCAACACATTGACAGCATAGACTTTGGAAATCCTGTACCGAACCATTATCCATATAGTGATATAACTAACGACTACGGACTCACTTTTGCTAGTTTACCGGTATTCGACTGCGGAACAGAAAAGTGGGATAAACTGGGTTTAATAGCCGATACCACAAAGCAGGCCGACCAACTAACTTTTATCGCCGAATTTAAAAATAAATTTGAGGAGATAACTGACCAGCAACTCATCCAGATTAAAGAGATTGAAAAGGATACCTATCGCATTATTCTTACTAGCGAAGACCCGCTTATATTCCATATCAAGAGTTATCAAGGTGTGTGGTATATCATCGCCTTAGACCGTGCTTATAGCGGTTGTGATGCTTAAAAAAGGCGTGTGAAAAAAAAATTAAAACATATTGAAAAGTAAATTAATCTAGTCGCCGTTGGTTGAAAAGAAAAAGCTATATTTAGTGCATAAAAACGCAAAAAATGAGCAATATCGACCAAGCAACACAAAGCCGTATTAATCAGTGGCTAACTTCTCAATACGATAGCGATACCATAGCTAGCGTACAAAAACTCATTGATGACAAGCAAGAAACTGAACTTATTGATTCTTTTTATAAAGAGTTAGAGTTTGGAACTGGCGGGTTGCGTGGACTCATGGGAGTCGGGTCCAACCGAATAAATAAATACACGATTGGCAAGGCTACACAAGGTCTTGCCAATTATTTAATAAAGCAATTTCCAGAGCAAAAGCTAAAAGTCGCTGTATCTTATGACAGCCGCAACAACTCACAAGTTTTTGGAAGGCTTGTTGCTGACGTCTTTTCTGCCAACGGAATTCAGGTTTACCTTTTTGAGCAGCTACGTCCCACACCTATTCTTTCTTTCGCAGTAAGACATTTCGGTTGCCAAGGCGGCGTCATGCTAACCGCATCCCACAACCCGAAAGAATACAATGGCTACAAAGCCTATTGGAATGACGGAGGACAGCTTGTTGCTCCCCATGATGCCAACGTGATTTCGGAGGTAAATGCTATATCTTCAGTTTCCCAAATCAGCTTTGAAGCAATTCAGCGTAATATTACTATGGTCAACGAGACATTCGATGATGTCTACATTCAAGCAAACAAAAAACTAAGTATCAATCCTGACGCGGTAGCAAAGCAGAAAGACCTGAAGATCGTCTTCTCTCCTATCCACGGAACTGGGATCACCGTGGTACCAAAGATGCTTGAAGCCTGGGGCTTCCAGAACGTCCATATCGTGCAAGAGCAAGCTTCTGCCGATGGGAACTTCCCGACGGTCGTTTACCCAAATCCAGAGGAGGAAGACGCGATGTCAATGGCAAAACAAAAAGGGCAACAAATTGATGCCGATATAGTTTTAGCAACAGATCCAGATGCAGATCGTGTTGGACTAGCCGTTAAAAACGATAAAGGTGAAATGCAGCTTCTTAACGGTAACCAAATTGGGAGTCTGCTTATATACTACGTGTTATCAGCAAAAAAGGCTAAAGGTCTATTAAAGGAGAATGATTATATTGTAAAAACAATTGTCACCTCAAATCTGATGTCCAACATAAGTGATTCCTTCCAGGTGAAGCACTATGAAACATTAACGGGATTTAAATTCATCGGTGAGGTGATGACTCACCAACAAGACGCAGAGAATTACCTGGTTGGAGGAGAAGAAAGTTACGGATTCCTTGTCGGCGATCTCGTCCGTGACAAGGATGCGGTGAACGCCTGCGCTTTTATAGCGGAAATGACCGCTTATTTCAAAGACCAAGGTAAGTCACTATTTGAAGTGCTACTAGACCTTTATAAAGAATTCGGCTTCTATCAGGAAAAGCTTATATCTCTTACAAAACAAGGCAAAGCGGGCGCAGAAGAAATCAAACAAATGATGACTGATTTACGTGCTCACCCACCAAAAAAGCTAGGCGGTATAGACGTACTAGAGATCCGCGATTACCAATCCGGAATTACCACTACCATAGAAACAGGCAAGCAATCAAAAATTGACCTTCCAGCATCAAACGTGCTGCAGTTTATTACCGTACAGGGGGATGTTATCTCAGCACGGCCCTCAGGAACAGAACCCAAGATAAAGTTCTACTGTTCAGTGAAAGAGCCACTTGAAAATCCTGCTGATTATACAGCAGTCTTACAAAAATTACAGAACAAAGTTGAGAACATTATGAGGGATATAGTTGAGTAAGGATATGGAGAAATGGACAGTACTGGATTCTAAATATATTGTTAAACGTCCCTGGGCAACCCTGCGCGTGGATAAACTGCAAATGCCTAATGGGAATATCAAAGACGAATATTATGTTCTTGAATACCCAACGTGGGTAAATATGATTGGGTTTACGACCAACCAAGAGGTGTTGTTCGTTAAACAGTATCGGCATGGAGCAGGCGAAATACTGGTAGAGCTCCCCGCAGGAGTTGTTGAACCGGGTGAGGAACCCGCCGAAGGCGCACGTCGAGAGATGCTCGAGGAAACTGGATACGCTTTTGAAAGCATCGAGAAAATCTGCGAACTTTATGCCAATCCCGCAACCAGTGGCAACATAACATATACCTATCTGTTAAAAGGTGGCTCCCGAGTACAAGAACAGGACCTTGATGATTCCGAGGATATCGAAGTGATTACGATGACTATCGATCAAGCGCGAGAGTACCTCTTAGAGAATAAAATTGGACAGGCGCTGCATAGCGCTGCGCTTTTTTATACATTCAAAAAGTTAGGCCTGCTATAAATAGGCCTAACTTTATTTTCCATGCACAGTCCATGACCGAATAATCGCATGATTTTGTACCTTTGCCCCCATGGCAAGAGAAATTTTTGAGACAAAACGAAAAGCACTAAAAATTAACTTAAATCCCGATATCTACGGTACCTTCGCAGAAATTGGTGCAGGACAAGAAGTCGCCCGCAATTTCTTTGGAGCAGGAGCCGCCTCAGGGACAATTGCCAAAACCATATCAGCTTATGATATGACCTTTAGTGATGCAATATATGGTGTAGAGGAATCCGGCCGTTATGTAAGTAGAACTCGGGTCATAAAAATGCTCAATCATGAATTCAACCTCCTTAACGAGCGTCTTCATGGAGAGAAATACGAGTCGAAAAAGTTTTTCGCTTTCGCCAACACCGTTACTACATTAAATTTTGCGAAGAATAATGAGCCCCACGGATGGATAGGAGTTCGCTTCCAGGCTGAAGTTGGTGGTCCTATAAATGACATCGTCATTCACGTTCGCCTATTAGATAGCGACGCGCGGCTTCAGTCAAAGGTTTTGGGTATTCTGGGTGTAAACCTAATCTTCGCCGCATATTATTACTCTGAAAACCCGCAAACAATGATCGAGTCTCTTGTCGATAATCTTTCTGTCGGCTCAGTGGAGATTGATCTTGTAAAGGTATCAGGCCCCATGTTTGAATCTGCCAACGAACGGCTACTTAACCTGTACCTTATAGCGAAGGGATTTGCTAGGGCTGCAATATTTCGCCCAGATGCTAAAGCCGCACAGATAAAAGATTACCTCTATAAGAAAAATATCATTATCCTTCGTACGAAGTACAGGCAAAAATCAAATCCAAACTTTGATCTTTTCAACAGTGCCCTGGAACAATTTTATGAGAATACCGGCGCCACACCGAAGAACACTGTTGTTCTAATTGAGGTATTAATGGGTAATGTGCTTGACGAGGAGCAGCTAATCACAGACCAAGATTTAACATATTTTGCTCAACGTGCAGAATACCTTTGCGCAACAGGAAACAATATTATTGTTTCCAACTTCCGCCGGAACAACCATCTCGCAGAATTCATCAAATCTTTCAAGCCGCAACATGTCGGCATTGTTACTAACGTGTCCAACCTAAAAAATATTTTCAACACCCAAAATTATAGTAAAGACACATATACAAACGAGCTTCTATCCTACATCTCTGGAATGTTCAGTAAAAACGTAAAACTTTACGCATACCCTTATTTAGATAAGAAATCGGAAAAAATAATCACCACAAAGAATCTCCCTGTTGCCGAAGAGGCACAGTCGCTATTCGACTTCCTTATAAAAAACCGATATATTGTCGATATTGAGAACTACGACGAAAAATTCGTAAAAACAGTATAAAATCCGATTGTATGTCTAGCTACTCCCCCAATAATTAAACTTACGGGGGATAGTAACGCAAAACCTACTTATATATATTTTAAAAATATCGAGTAAAGTATTTTAAGATCGTTATCATTAAGCTCAGCCGTACTCGTCTCTTGCTGTATATAGTGAATTTTGAAGGCCTTAATCGCAGCATCTAAATTAGATACATCATAGCCTATCACCCGCAAAGCTAACCTTGGATCAAAACCCTCGGGAACATCCTGCAATACATCATCATACCAATATCCAAAACCTTTATCTGCAAGAACTTTCCATGGCAAACGTGCTGGATCATTTTTGCGCGTGGGCGCATAATCCATATGTCCAATAAAATTTGCTTGTGGAATATTATACGATTGTTTTAGATATTGCAATAGATCCACCAATGCATTGATCTGCGCTTCAGGCCACGGATCAGTTAGCCCGTTATTATCGAGCTCAATACCAATGGAAGAGGAGTTTAGATCGGTATCATTACCCCACTTCCCGAGCCCCGCATGATGGCCTCGATAGAGGTCATTGACCATTTGAACCACTTTTCCGTCACGGCCAATAACATAATGAGAGCTTACCCCAGCTCTAGCACTATGGAATGTTTTAACAGTTTGCGCTAAGGAGTCCTGCGCGGTATGATGGATCATGACATAATTTGGCTTGCGTACACCAAAATTAATCGAACCTATCCATTCCTTTTCATGCGTAGTTACAAGCTTTTCAAGCTGACTTTCAACAGGTGCCTCTCGATATTGTACAGCAAAATCTTTCGCCTTTTTCTTATACACCTTCTCTGTTGCTGCATATTTACCACCACCGCACGAGGCAAAAATAAGCACTGCGGCCAATGGGCCTAGATACCATATCCTTTTCATGTTAGTTTTGTTTATCTAAAAGTACAATTCCCTTTCCAAATACAATAGCCTGTTAGCAAATTGTTACTGCTTAACGTTCATCTACTATTTGATCTGGTAATATACTGCCTTCATCCAACTCGGTTACACGGAGGTTACGAAACTCGATATGGGCACCCTCTGACTCTAGGCATAAGTAACCTTTACGTTTACTTGCCTTTTGAATGCCATTGACAAACTTTCCATTCACCGAAAGTTTAATCGTTCCATCCACGCAGACCACTGTATACGTATTCCATTCACCTTGCCCTAAGCAGCGATTCTCAACAGACTTACTCCGCACGCCGCGCGGGTTATCTGGAACCGTGGTGTGCTTTCCAGCACCAAAAAGTTCCCCATGGACATACGCTATCGGTGGTTTTTCTCCATTGGAGACATGTTGATTTACCCAGTCTAGCTCTAACATCTGTACCTCCACGCCGCTAGGTAGCCGGTTATGTGGTTCAGGATCAGCATCAGACCATACAAATATCCCCGAATTGCCACCCGCCTCTAGGTGTCGCCATTCGACATGCATAATAAAATTCTGATACATCTTCTCCGAGCGCACAACACCTATAGGCTGCCCTTTGCACGTCAATATACTATCGGCGACATGCCAAGTGCTATCCTTGGTATTTACCTGTATCCAGCTCATCGGCTGCTGGTCTTTGGTATGCCCAAAAAGAGAATCGAAAGTCGAGACGCTCCCGAACTGAAAAAGTTTTTCTTGTCCATAGCTAGCAAGGGACTGGGCGCACAAAAATAAGGCAAATAAAGTACTGGTCGTCTTTGTCATAGGAAATTACAATCGTTGCTCTAAAAGTAAAAAACTCCTGTTACATTTCTATAACAGGAGCTGTAAAATCTAAAAAACTAAAGCTTACGCTTCGGCATATTCTTCAATAGGGGGGCAAGAACAAATTAATGTCCGGTCTCCCTGCGAGTCGTTCACACGTCCTACTGACGGCCAAAATTTATTGGCCTTCACATATGGTAGCGGATAGACTGCCTTATGTCGGCTATATGGTCTGTCCCATTCATCTGCAGTTACCACGTCTGCGGTATGTGGCGCATTTTTTAGCAGATTATTAATTTGATCTGCTTCTCCTTGTTCAACGGCCGCTATTTCAGCTCGAATAGCAATTAGTGCATCACAAAAACGGTCAAGCTCGGCCTTTGATTCCGATTCTGTCGGTTCTACCATAAGGGTACCCGCCACAGGAAATGATACCGTAGGCGCATGAAAACCATAGTCCATCAGTCGTTTTGCAATGTCTGCAACCTCAATGCCAGCCTTTTTAAACCCTCTACAGTCTAAGATCATCTCGTGTGCACAACGGCCATTTGCACCTGCATAAAGTACTGGATAATGATTCTCTAAACGAGCTTTGATATAATTTGCGTTTAAGATCGCGGTTTTTGTAGCCTCCGTAAGCCCCTCGCCACCCATCATCGCGATATAAGCGTAAGAGATGGTAAGAATTGACGCGGAACCAAACGGTGCTGCTGATACCGCTGAAATTCCTTGATCACCAGAAGTCTCGACAACCTCGTGGCTTGGTAAGAAAGGTACCAGGTGTTCTGCCACACCAATAGGACCCATGCCCGGGCCACCACCACCATGTGGGATACAGAATGTTTTATGTAAATTTAGATGACATACATCCGCCCCAATAAAACCTGGGCTGGTTAAACCTACCTGCGCATTCATATTAGCGCCATCCATATACACTTGTCCACCATTGGCGTGTACAATCTCACAGATCTCGATAATAGACTCTTCGAAAACGCCATGAGTAGAAGGGTATGTTACCATCAATGCATTTAAGTTTGCGGCATGTTCAACTGCTTTGGCTCGCAAGTCATCAACGTCAATATTTCCGGCTTGGTCACATTTAACGACGACAACTTTCATACCTGCCATTGATGCAGATGCGGGGTTGGTACCATGCGCAGAAGCAGGGATTAAACAAATATCTCGATGTGCATCTCCTCGGCTTTGGTGGTACGCGCGAATAACCATCAGCCCTGCATATTCACCTTGAGCTCCAGAATTTGGTTGGAAGGACATCTTCGCAAATCCAGTAATTTTAGACAACCATTCGTTAAGCTCATTGATAAGCGCCATATACCCTGTGGTCTGATCCAGGGGAGCAAAAGGGTGCAAACCGCCGAACTCACCCCAGGTTAAGGGAATCATCTCGGAGGTGGCATTAAGCTTCATCGTACAAGATCCCAATGGAATCATCGAATGGCACAGCGACAAATCTTTTACTTCAAGAGATTTGATATAACGAAGCATATCACTCTCTGAATGGTAGCTATTAAACAGTGGATGCGTTAAATATGCGGTTTCACGGACTAATTCCTGTGGAATAGACTCGCCAAGATTAGTAACAAAACCATCAAAATCGATGTCTGTAATAAACATTCCTTTGATCTTTGCGAAAACCTTAACAATTGTTCGGATATCCTCCAGAGTCGTCGTCTCATCAATGGAGATCCCTACTACACCCGAGCCGTAATAAAAGTTAATTTCGTTGTTTAAAGCTTCACTTTTTATGCCACCTTGTTCATCACCTACGGCAAAACGTAGTGTATCAAAGTAGTTCTCATTTAGCTGGGTATATCCTAATGCTTGTATTGCCTTATCGGCTAGCTTTGTTAGATCATTAATACGAAGAGCGATATTTTTAATTCCTTGAGGGCCATGGTAAACGGCGTAGAATGATGCCATTATAGCCAATAATGCCTGTGCGGTACAAATATTTGAGGATGCTTTATCGCGACGAATATGTTGCTCACGAGTCTGTAAAGCCATGCGTAAGGCATAATTTCCGCTGGTATCAGAAGTGACGCCAATTATACGTCCTGGGATATTCCTTTTATATGCTTCTTTTGTTGCGAAATACGCGGCATGTGGTCCGCCAAAGCCCATCGGTACACCAAAACGTTGTGTGTTCCCAACAACAACATCTGCTCCCCATTCTCCGGGAGGCGTTAACAATGCTAAAGACATCAAGTCAGCAGCAACACATGTTGTAATATTATGTTCTTTCGCCGCTTGAGTAAACGCTCTGTAATCGGCAAGCGTACCATCTGCGCTTGGGTATTGAATAAATGCTGCAAACACCTCTTCCGAAAGGTTCTCAATAACGATATCTGCAACACGTACCTCTATACCAAACGGTACAGCTCTGGTTTGGATCACGTCTAATGTCTGCGGATATATATTTGCAGTAACTAAAAATACATTTGCATTTTTATTCTTACGTGCACTATAAAGCATAAACATTGCCTCTGCAGCTGCCGTAGCCTCATCTAATAACGACGCGTTGGCGACCTCGAGACCGGTAAGATCACTAACTGCCGTTTGAAAGTTCAGCAGTGCTTGTAAACGACCCTGTGCAATCTCAGCCTGATAGGGTGTATACTGTGTATACCAACCTGGATTTTCTAAAACATTACGTTGAATCACTCCTGGAACGAGAACGTCATAATACCCTTGACCAATATAAGATTTGAAAACCTTATTCTTGTCTGCAATTTGCTTTACCTTACCTAAATAGGCTTTCTCACTCAAAGCTTTAGGAAGGTCCAAGGGCTGCTTTAATCGAATTTGACTTGGGACAGTCTGCTCGATAAGTTCGTCAACCGATCCTACGCCTAGATAGGCTAACATTTCTTGGACTTCATTGGCTCTAGGGCCATTGTGCCGATCCTGAAATTTTTCTTGATAAAATACGTTGCTCATTTTTGCGCTTAACTTTTTCATTCAATTCTTTCTAAAGCACTCTCATACGCTTTAAAAAGCATGCGTTTCTCAAAATACCTTTTGAAAATGCAAAAATACGATTTTATACCCGAATTAACACCTGTTCGTTCGTTTCTTGAGAGTCAAAATTCAATCAACCGATTGCACGTTAAGCAAAATCACAAAAATTCAAAAAAACCCGCTCGATATTTTCTCTAAATACTCTGGAGACCAAAGGAACGAATTGACACACAACGCTTCTCATTACGCGTAGATGATTCGGAAATTATCCCATCCTCCCTCGGAAGGATCAATGAAATTGCATAACTTTGAGTTCCAATATTAAGCTAAAAAGCATGATTAAACTACATATAGAAAATGAGACCGCCAGACTTCGCTCAGTAATACTAGGAATCGCCAATGAGAATGGACCAATTCCTACTCCCGAGGAAGCGTACGATCCCAAATCGTTAGAACATATCCTTGCGGGCACCTATCCCTCGGAATCTGACATGATCTACGAATTGAATGCCTTTCAAGAAATCCTAGAACGTTATGGAATACAAGTGTACCGGCCCCGCATCATTCCAGAGCTCAACCAAATATTTTCTCGCGATATTGGATTTGTGATCGGCGATAAATTTGTAAAAGCGAATATCCTGCCTGATCGTGCGCAAGAATGGGAAGCCCTTGGCACGATCCTCAATCAAATTGACCGTCAGAATATGCTTATTGCACCACAAAACTGCCACATTGAAGGAGGAGATGTCATTTTATGGAATGAATACATTTTTGTAGGAACCTATAAAGGAGAGGACTATGCTAATATTAATACGGCAAGAACAAACCAGAATGCGGTGGCCTTCATCAAAGAATCGTTTCCCCACAAAATCGTGAAGGACTTCGATTTAATCAAATCGATGACCGATGCTCGTCAAAACGCACTCCACCTTGATTGTTGTTTCCAACCCATAGGCAAAAATAAGGCAATTATTTACCCTGGAGGATTTAAAAATATTGCCGATTACCATTACCTACGTTCACTTTTTGGCAGTGATAACATTTTTGAAATTACGGATCTAGAAATGTATGAGATGTACAGTAATGTGTTCTCCATTTCCGAAGATATCATTGTCAGTGAGCAGCACTTTAATCGCTTAAACAGCTGGCTTCGTGAAAAAGGATTCCTTGTCGAGGAAGTTCCTTACCACGAAATTGGGAAACAAGAGGGATTACTTCGCTGTTCAACCTTACCCCTTTTTCGCGATTAATCTATGACTAAGCTGCAGCAAACAACCGATACGCTATTCATGGTTCGTCCATCTCATTTTCGAAAAAATGAGGAAACAGCGATCAACAATTATTTCCAAGAAGACGTTTTTGGTAAGGACATCGCATCTGCAGCGATTCGTGAATTTGACAACTTTGTGGAGGTGCTCAACAATTTTGGTCTCAATACACTTGTCCTACAAGACGACGGAAGTCTGAATACCCCCGATAGCATATTCCCCAACAACACCATTTCATTTCACAAACGTACGGCGGTCGTCTATCCAATGTTTGCCGAAAATAGACGCCGCGAGCGGCAATTGCGCCCCGTAGAAGCATTAGCAAAATGGGGACTAACCTACGATGATATAATTGATTATAGTGGCCAGGAGGAGCAGAAGATCTTTTTGGAAGGCACTGGGTGTTTAATATTAGACCGGATAAACCGCATAGCCTATTGCTCGCTGTCAGCGCGTGCCCATGCGACACTTATTCACCAGTTTTGCTTAGATCTTGGTTACGACCCTTTTATTTTTCAAGCCAATCAAAGTGTTGATGGTTTACGCAAACCGATCTACCATACCAATGTGATGATGGCAGTAGGAACCCACTTTGCCCAAATTTGTGCCGATAGCATTGATAACCTATTGGAACGAAAAGAGATATTACAAAGACTCGCCAGCTCCGGAAAAAAAGTATTAACAATTAGTGAAGATCAGATGAACCATTTCGCAGGAAACATTCTTGAGGTTCGATCGACCAGTGGTGCCCCAGGAATCGTCATGAGTACGCAGGCCTACAATAGCCTTAGTACGTTGCAGCGAGATCAGCTGGCCGCTTTTGGTAGTATCATCCATGCACCGTTAGACACCATTGAGACCGCTGGTGGAGGAAGTGCACGTTGCATGATTGCAGAAGTATTCTATTAGTCCTTCTTACGCGAATTGCGCTCATCGTTTAGAAGCTCTCGCCGCACGCGGCTTAAACTTTCGGGCGTAATTCCCAAATACGAAGCAATCATCCATTGCGGCACACGCATCATCAGACTGGGGTAGGTTTTCATAAATTCGAGATACCTATCCTTGGCCGTCATTGCCAACAGTGAACTGATGCGCTTCTGCTGTACATAAATATTGCGTTGCAAGGAATTATCTAAAAAGCAAGCAAAGTCGGAGTTCAACTGGGACGCTTTGGTTAGAAATTCCGGCTGAATAAAAACAATATGTGAGTGCTCAATAGCCTTAATATAATATTCAGAGGCTTTATTAAAATACTGGCTCGCTCTATCGGAAACGATCCAGTTTTCAGGAGCGAACTGCAAAATATGCTCTCCACCCTTTTCATCTAGCGAAAAAGACTCCAGCAGACCGTTCTCAACAAAAAACGCATGGTTACACACTTCGCCAGCACGCAGAAGAAAGGTGTTATGAGGAACCACTTTAAAAGAGAAATAACGGCTCAGTTCAGTAAAATTTGCATCTGTTAAACCTCCTTTTTCCGTATAATAACGGTAGAAGTTACTTTCGTTTAGTATGGTGTCTGCCGTTTCCACTAATACAAGATTGTAAATTTAAATTCCAAGGGGTTAAAATGGCGTTCGAGCTCCGTAAATAGCTCATCTCCATATTTTACATATAAAGATGCAAAATTTTCCGTTCTTTCCTGTAGCCCTCCTGAGGGAAAAAGATGATCTTTCAGCCTTTCAATTTGAATTAGCGCTTCGCCATGATTCCGCTTATCGGCCTTAAGCAGTTTCTTTTCTAAGTTGTTTATCGCTTTTTTCAAACGAGCCTTAACCGCCTCGGCACTTGGTCCTAGAGACGGATCGATTTTATGCGCGCGAAGTTTAAGTTTTGCAAAAATGGAATTAAACTCCATCATCTCATCCCGCAAATTAAGCCTGTGCGTTGTCTGGCGACGTACATAATCGTCCTTTAGTGTCTCGACAGGACGAAATATACTCCTCAATGTTAGGTCTAGCCTAAATATTTTACCAACTATTTTGTCATCCGTAATGATAGCAGAATTGCGTGGCACTAGAATCGGAAATGGAATATCATATTGATCAAAATTAGCTTTCAACTGCAGCCAATATACGATTTCAGCTCCCCCACCAATATAGGCCAAATTGGGCAGGATAACTTCCTGGTATAGTGGTCTCATCACCACATTCGGACTAAACCGCTCCGGATGGCGATCAATAAGCTCCTCCAGTTCCCTGCGTGTGAAATAAATATTTTGATGAAGAACCTCATACCTGCCGTCATCCAAACGAACAATCCGCTCGCGAAACGTATCGGTCAGATAAAAAAAGTTAATCTCGCGGGCATGCACCTGTGTCTTAAAGCCCAGCTTGGAGAGTGCATCAGAAGTATTTTGTACTGCCTGAACACTCTTCTCTTCCAGTACATCGGCTTTAATATATGGGATAAAGGGTTTTTTCAATTTGGCACTATCCGCATCGATAATTACTAGCCCTTGAGCTTTAAAAAGCATATTTACCATTGTCCGGGTTGCCTGCGCGAGGTTCAATCCCGTACGATAAGCCTTTTCGATGATCTTTGTCAATTTTTCCGCGTTAGGTCCTATCCCAAAGGTGCCACAATATTGTTTAACAGCCTCGCCGATATCTTCGGTAGACATACGTCCAGTTCCTGAAATAGTAGGTGTATCCCATTCAATTTTTTTACCAAAAACACGCGTGTGATTAATCTCTGGGAAATCGTGGTCTTCAGTTGCCATCCAATAAACGGGAACAAAGTTGCTCTTGGGATAAGCCTCTTTTAGATCTTTGGCTAAGCGTATTGCCGTAATAATCTTAAAGATAAAATACAATGGCCCAGTAAAAATATTCAGTTGATGTCCTGTAGTAACAGTATAGGTATTATCATTGGCGAGAAGCGAAATATTTTTTTCAACTTCCGGCGACCCTTTCAGTAATTCGCCATACTGTTCACGCAATTGCGTGGTGAGTAATGAACGATGGGAGAAATCTTTCTTTTGCTCCATCTGTGCAGCAAAATTCGCTAGCTCCGCCGAACGATTATAAAACGATTTAAGATTTTCATCATTTGCCAGATAGGCTAACAAAGTTTTTGAAAAGCTTCCTGTGTCGCCATAATCAATATATGTTGCTTTCATCTAAATGTTATTCGATCACCAATTTAACGGTCAAATTCTCTTCTTCAAGGACAAGAAATCGCCCTTGTTCAAATCAAACATCCGGTCAAATTACGGAAATTTCACTTAACCGTAGTTAGCCTTTTAAATTTTAATATTATAATGACACTCTATCAATTTAATCACACCGAGCAGGCCTTAAATAAGAAAAGCTCCGAATCCACCTTTAAGGGACTCGGAGCTTCAATATCTTACTAAAATTGTTATGCTTTAGAACTTACGATCTTTCCATACAAATCAAAATCTTCCGCCCTGTCAACTTTTACATGAACGAAGTCACCAATACGTGCATAATCTGTTCGTGCATCTAGCACAACCTCATTATCAACCTCGGGTGAATCGAATTCCGTGCGGCCGATGAAGTAATCCCCGTCAACCCGGTCCACGAGTACTTTATAAGTATTTCCTATTTTAGTTTGATTAATTTCAAAAGAAATGCCCTGCTGCACTTCCATAACCTGCTCCACACGCGATTCTTTTACCTCTTCAGGAACATTATCATCTAAGCTATGTGCATGAGTTTTCTCCTCATGAGAATAGGTAAAACAGCCTAAGCGATCAAATCGCGTTTCCTCTACCCAATCCAGCATTTCATTGAAATCTTGCTCTGTTTCCCCGGGATAACCGCAAATTAACGTTGTTCGTAGCGCAATATTAGGAACTTTGTCCCGGATTTGGTTGACAAGGTCGATTTGCTTTTGCTTTGTTGTACCCCGTCGCATCGATTTTAACATCGGGTCGCTAATATGTTGTAAAGGCATATCAAGATAATTGCAAATATTCGAACGCTCATTCATCGCATCTAAGATATCCATCGGGAAACCCGATGGGTAGGCATACTGCAAACGTATCCACTCTATCCCATCCACATCCGATAAGTGACGCATTAAGTCTGAAAGATTGCGTTTTCCATAAATATCAAGCCCATAATAGGTAAGGTCCTGGGCAATAAGAATTAATTCCTTTGTGCCCCCTGCTGCTAGAAATTTTGCTTCCTTCACTAAATCGTCTATAGATTTGGACACATGCTTGCCCCGCATAATGGGAATAGCACAAAAAGAACATGGTCTATTACACCCCTCAGCTATCTTAAAATAAGAATAATGAGAAGGCGTACTTAACATACGTTCTCCTAAAAGTTCGTGGCGATAATCAGCACCAATTGAAGAGAGAAGGTCTGGTAAATCATTTGTTCCAAAAAACGCGTCGACCGCCGGAATTTCAGCCGTAAGTTCGGGTTTATAGCGCTCCGAAAGACAGCCCGTAACAATAACCTTATTTATTTTACCTTGCTCCTTAAGAGCAGAATATTGCAGGATAGTATCGATAGACTCTTGTTTCGCGTTATCAATAAAACCGCAGGTATTAATTACGATAATATCATTTTCCGCAATATTAGATGCTTCGTGAACCACATCAATTTGATTGCCTTTGAGCTGCCCCATTAGCACTTCCGAGTCATGTATATTTTTCGAACAGCCCAGTGTAACGACGTTTACACGGGGTTTGATTGCCGGAGTGGCAGCCTTAGCATATTTTGTTTTCATTCTATTTCAATCTTTAATTCTCCGCTCCATATATTCAAGATACATCTTGCGGGCAGAGAATTACCATCTCTAATCATCTGGATGTGATCAACTTCTCAAAAATTATGATCTACCAGCAACCGGCGTTTCGCTATTTAAACAAGCTATCTACAAATTCCTTTTTGTTGAAAAGCTGTAGATCACCGATTTTCTCCCCAACACCAATATATTTAACCGGAATTTTAAACTGATCGGAAATACCAATCACTACACCTCCTTTAGCGGTACCATCGAGCTTCGTTAGCGCTAACGCGTTTACATCGGTTGCTTGAGTAAATTGTGTAGCTTGTTCTATCGCGTTTTGCCCTGTGGAGGCATCTAAAACAAGTAAAATTTCGTGCGGGGCGTCGGGAATTACTTTTTGCATGACGTTCTTTATTTTCGTCAACTCGTTCATCAGTCCCACCTTATTATGCAATCTTCCCGCCGTATCAATAATTGCGACATCATCACCATTGGCCACGGCCGACTTCACCGTATCATAGGCAACTGAAGCTGGATCTGAACCCATTGCTTGCGCTACAACCCTCACTCCGACACGCTCACCCCACAGCTGTAGCTGTTCTACCGCCGCAGCGCGAAAAGTATCCGCAGCACCTAATACAACTTTATTTCCGGCTTGCTTTAGCTGATGTGCTAACTTCCCGATTGTTGTTGTCTTTCCAACACCATTCACCCCTACAACCATAATGATATAGGGCTTGTGCTCACCGTACTCAAAATTTTCGAAATCTGAACTATTATTCTCTGCAAGCAGCGCCTGAATCTCTTCCTTCAATAGGCGATTTAGATCATCTGTACCCAGATATCTGTCACGAGCAACACGCGCCTGAATACGCTCTACAATCTTTAGGGTCGTACTCACGCCCACGTCAGACATAACCAATAGTTCCTCCAGATTATCGAGCACCTCATCATCGATAGTCGATTTTCCGACAACAGCTTTTGTTATTTTCGAAAGAAACCCCTCTTTGGTCTTCTCTAAACCCTTTTCGAGCGCCTCTTGAGCCTCTGGTGTTTCTTGCTTTTTCTTAAAAAAATCGAATAATCCCATAGTATGTTCTCTGTGTGGAAATGTTTTGATTACAACGGGGCAAATATAGTTAAATTCAACTATACTAAAAAAGCCCTTTCGGCGAGTACCAAAACGGCTTTTTACATTCTTAAAGAAAAACTTTAAAAAGGAAAATTTCTTTGCCCTACTTATTTAGTAGCTCCAGCAAGAACTTCTTTTACTTTGTCGTTGTGTACCATACTTTCTTTGAAAGTATAAGCTCCTGTTTTTGCTGACTTCGTAGTAAGAACAACTTTTGTAAATTCTTTACCACCACCTTTTTGTAAGGACGCAACTGATTTCTTTGCCATTATCTTATGTTTTAAACCGAGTTAAATACCCGAGTGGTTAATTACTTAATTTCTTTATGAACAGTAACTTTTCTAAGAACTGGGTTAAATTTTTTTAACTCCAAACGCTCTGTAGTGTTCTTTTTGTTTTTTGTTGTGATATAACGAGACATGCCCGGAAGACCACTTTCCTTGTGCTCAGTACATTCTAAGATTACTTGTACTCTATTTCCTTTTTTAGCCATTGTTTTACTTTATTATAATCTCGAAAGATTAGATTTCATGAATATTTTGATAACAGGCGATACTATTAAATTGATCCTTTTTGGATGAATTTATTGATTACTGCTGTAATACCGTTTTTGTTAATCGTCTTGATTGCTGATGTTGATACTTTCAAAGTAATCCAACGATCTTCTTCTGGAATGTAGAAACGCTTAGTTTGTAAATTCGGGTAAAATTTACGTTTAGTCTTAACGTTTGAGTGCGAAACGTTATTTCCTTTTAATGCCGCCTTGCCTGTTAAATCACAAATTCTTGACATGATATTTGAATTTTAATGTTATCTGTTCGTTTTTGTCTCTTTTCACAAAGAGTTTGCAAATATCTATATTTCTTTTGTGATATGCAAGAATGGGGAGAATAATTTTTCTTTTCTAGGAAAGATTCTGGCTTGGTCTAGCAAAACTACACTTTTTCGTTCCTTGGACGCACATTTTCTTCCCAAATAGTTTTCAACAATTCACATTCGCCTGTGTTGCGATAATATTTTTCGCTTTCGTATCTTTGCGGTTTATACAAGACAACATGCTGCACAAAACAAACGGTATTGCCTTAAAAACAACAAACTACTCCGAGAGTAGCATCGTTGCCCATGTATACACAGAGGCCTTCGGCATGCAGGCATATCTAATAAATGGAGCAAAAAAAAGCAAAGCAAAAATAGCGGCCAATCTCTTTCAACCTTTACACCCCCTCGACCTGATCGTATACCACAAGGAAACCGCCGGACTAAACCGAATTAAGGAGGTGCATCAGGTTCCCTTACTGCGTGACATTCCGATTAATATCCACAAGAGTTCTGTCGCAATTTTTATCAATGAAATTCTCTACAAGGTTCTTCGCGAGCAATCCTCCGACCGATATCTTTTTCATTTTCTGCAACAATCCATATTGTGGCTTGACGAATCAAAAAGCTCCCTGGCTAATTTTCACATCATCTTTCTTATTAAGCTATCCCGTTACCTGGGTTTCCTACCCTTGCAACCTAGCCACCAGCGTTATCCATATTTTGATTTAATGGACGGCACGTTTGGAAACACCCTGCCAGCACATAGCCATGTTTTGCAAGAACCACATACCTCTCTTTTCTATTCATTTTTAGGCACCAGCTTTGAGCAAGCCGCCCAAGTGAAGATCAGTAAAAATGATCGAAAAAACTTAGTTGAAAAAATTCTCGAATTCTATAAACTACATACCGAGAATTTCGGAACAGTGAATTCACTGTACGTTCTGGAAGAAATTTTTCACTAAGATCCTTTGTGTAATGTTTTTATTACTATCTTTAATTTGGAAAAACACCGAATTTAACTAACTAAAACACTACTTTATGGACTGGTTTATAAAAAATCTAAGAGAAAATTACGCAAATTTTGAAGGGCGTGCCCGTAGAAAAGAATATTGGACATTTATACTATGCGTGTGGTTACTATCTATTGCGATTGGTATCGTAGCCTGGTTTATTGGGCTTATTAGTGATACCCTAGGAGGCCTTATATCCATGCTTTCAGGACTGGTATCGCTTGCTTTGCTAATCCCTGTGCTGGCCGTGGGTGTACGCCGGTTGCACGATACGGGAAAACCAACATGGTATATTGTCTTTCTATTTATCCCATTGATAAACTTATATTTTCTCTATCTGATGCTTATTGAAGGAGACCGGGGCCCTAATGAATACGGCCCAGACCCAAAAGCCTTCGGAGGAAATGAGCAGGGTAATTTCACCAATTTCCCGCCGACACCTCCCAATGACCCTTCTAAAGGAGATGTGTTATAACACACAAAAAGCCAGGTTTAAAAACCTGGCTTTTTCACAATAAATATATCTTGAATCTATTATTAGATAAGCTTTACATTTACCGCATTAAGACCTTTACGGCCTTGCTCAACTTCGTAAGATACATGGTCGTTCTCACGAACTTTGTCAATTAATCCTGAAACGTGAACGAAAATTTCGCTCTCGCCTGAATTTGGAACAATGAAACCGAAACCTTTGGTCTCATTAAAAAATTTTACTACGCCTTCTTGCATTTTATTAAATATTTGTACTAACATTAAAGGTATAAATTATTTTTCAATGTTTTTTTATATTTCCATAAAAATTTAAACGAATTTTGATTGCCACAGTCAAACAAACAAGTAACAACTTTGTAATACTAAACATTAATGCGTTAACACTATGAAAAAACTAATTTGTCTTATGCTAACTATCTATATGGTAACACTTGCGAGTGCACAGTCAAACAATTACGAATACAGTCGAAAAGTATCTACAAGAGGAACCGCAGAGCGCGAAGTGACCCCAGATATTCTGTACTTATCTGTTTCTCTAAGAGAATATCTTCCCGATGGGAACAGCAAAAAAAAGGTTACAATAGAAACCCTGGAAAAGCAGCTTTATGATGCTGCTATGGCGAATGGTATTAAAAAAGAAGATTTCACCATTCAAAACGTATACAGCTATAACAGTAACCCAAACAAAAAGAAAGATAACCCGGAACTGTTGCAAGCCAAGCAGTACAATTTAAAAGTAACAAACTTAAATGGGCTTAACGAAATGCTTGACAAGGTGGATGCAAAAGGGATTCAAAGCACGTCAGTTAACGGCTATGACCATAGTCAGAAGCGTCAGATCGAAAAAGAGCTGAAAATCGCAGCCGTAGAAGATGCCCGTGCAAATGCAGAAATTATTGCTTCGGCGACTGGTGATAACATTGGGAAAGCCCTAGCAATTAATGACAACACAAACTTTAGCTGGAACGACCTAGTGCCACAACCTCGGGCATACAGTATGGCTAAATCGTCCGTGGCAATGCAAGAATCAATGGACGAGAGCCTAGACATTAGCGTACGTCCACTTAAGCTAACTTGTAACATTGATGCCGTCTTCGAATTAAAATAATGTAATGGACAAACACCCCCACCCACCTCAACCTCACGATCTTTCGGATCAACAGCGAGATCGCGAATTTCGGTGGGTGGAGCGTTTTGCAACACTCTTAGATAATCAATTTAGCATCGGGGGCTTCCGCTTTGGTCTAGACCCTATGCTAAATTTTATACCCTTATTTGGGCAAGCGGTATCCTTTAGCAGTGCGCTGCTATTGGTGTTAGTCATGTATCGAAACGGAGTAAGCCCAAATGCCGCCAGTAAAATGCTACTTAATGTCCTTTGGGATGCCATATTGGGAAGCATTCCTTTTGTAGGAAATGTACTGGATTTCTTTAAAAAGGCAAATGAAAAAAACATCAAGATACTTAAAGAGTATTATTACCAGGGAAAACACCAAGGAGGTGCCAAGCGTATTTTTATTAGTCTTTTTATCGTCATCATACTAGCAGCCTTTCTATTCATCTATTTGCTATGGTTATTGGGAACCTGGATCGTCAGTCTATTCTAAATTCGTTAGACTAAAGTGTAATTCCGTATTTTTGCATGCATATGAGTAAAACAAGAATTTTTGCACTATCGGTTGTCGCTTTCATGTTGATAGCGGTATTTACCAACCCTTCAGCCGAAGAGCATCACAAGGCCGTTCAAGCAAAGGTCACCGAACTTCTAAAAAAAGAAACTGGTGATGCTGATAAAGGTGTCGTTGAGTTCGGAATGCATCTATTTGGTAACACACTGGTTCAACAATTCATGGAACAGCACGTGAAAGTTGAAAACTATTACCTGTTTTCACTTACAAAAATTAGTTGGCAGCGTAAAGAAACGGTCATCGGTGGTGGTGCCTTCAAGCATATCTTTCTCAGTCCAAAAATTGATGAGAAAGCAGCAGAGATCGTACGGATAATAAAAGAAGGATAGTTTGTGTTAGACATCCTTTACCAAGACGACTACATCGTAGCCATTAATAAGCCACATGGACTATTAGTTCACCGCTCTCCTATAGCAGCGGATACTTCGGAATTCGCTTTACAGCTCTTAAGAGATCAGATTCAACAATCTGTACACCCCGCTCACCGGATAGATCGAAAAACCGGCGGCATACTTCTGTTTTCGCGCAACAAAGAAATGGACGCAAGTCTGCAGCAGCTTTTTGCAAATAAAGAGGTCGAAAAATGCTATTGGGCTATTGTTCGTGGATATACGGAAGATGATGGGACGATTGACTATCCGCTACGCAAGGAAAATGGAACCCTTCAAGATGCCCTTACACACTACCGTACGCTCGCTAGAGCGGAAATAGACCTCCCCTTTGGGAAACATACAACTTCTCGGTATTCACTCGTGGAACTTCGGCCTATAACGGGCAGAATGCACCAGCTCCGCCGCCACATGGCACACATTCTCCACCCTATCTTAGCCGATAGACCCCATGGGTGTAACAAACAAAACAAACTGTGGAAAGAGCAGTTCGAAATGGATACCATGCTACTGCACGCCAAAGAAATTAAGTTTAAACACCCCCGAACAGGGGCGACCATCCAAATCCAAGCCCCTTTACAACAAGAGTTTAATCGCGTTTTGGGAATTTTGGGCCTAGACATTCACCAAGGCTAGACCCTATGTGGTAAAATATATGCCTGATATTATTAATTCGCGATTAATTCGCGCGCAACAAAAACGCAATTAAACCGATTGCGCAAATTGAAAATATCATAAACTGAGGGTCGCTTATGGTCTTTATTTTGCGTATTTTTGAAAAAATTGATCTTATCAAATTGTTATGATTAAAAACACTGCGCTCTCTGAGCATCACGCCTCCCTCGGTGCGAAAATGGTACCGTTCGCTGGATTCAACATGCCCGTTCAATATTCAGGAATCAATGACGAACACGAAACCGTTCGTACTGCCGTTGGTGTCTTTGATGTTAGCCACATGGGTGAATTTATCCTAAAAGGAGAAAAAGCACTAGATCTTATCCAAAAGATTTCCTCCAATGATGCCTCGAAGCTCTATGACGGAAAAGTACAATATGCTTACATCCCCAATGAAACTGGTGGTGTTGTTGATGATTTTCTTATTTATCGTATTGACGAAAAAACATACTTCTTAGTCGTAAATGCCTCTAATATTGAAAAAGATTGGAACTGGATAAGTAAATACAATGAGTATGGAGTAGAAATGAAAAATATCTCTGAGGAGACTTCTCTATTCGCCATCCAAGGACCTAAAGCCGCAGAAGCGTTGCAATCTTTAACAGATATTGAGTTAGCCCCAATGGAATACTATACATTCCAAAAAGGAACTTTCGCTGGTGTGGAAAATGTATTGGTATCTGCCACAGGTTACACTGGGGCGGGAGGTTTTGAAATATATGTTGCCAATAAAGACGCCCAAAAAGTGTGGGATGCAATCTTTCAAGCAGGCGCAGCCTACGGCATCAAGCCTATTGGGCTCGGTGCGCGAGATACGCTACGTCTAGAAATGGGCTTCTGCCTTTACGGAAATGACATTGATGATAACACCTCTCCGTTAGCCGCAGGATTAGGCTGGGTTACTAAATTCACGAAAGATTTCGTAAATGCAGACAATCTAAAAGCAGAAAAAGAGCAGGGGGTGACCAAGAAATTAGTAGGTTTTCAGATGATTGACCGCGGTATCCCCCGTCATGATTATGAAATTCTTGACGCCCAAGGAAATAAAATTGGTCGTGTGACCTCCGGAACCCAATCTCCTTCATTGAAGAAATCGATCGGTCTTGGGTATGTCGATACGGCTTTCGCTAAAGAAGGAACAGAAATTTTTATTTCTATTCGAAATCAACCGGTAAAAGCTGTCGTAAAAAAACCTCCTTTTGTAAAATAACTTAGCCGGATATCTCCATGACTATCTAATAAACAGGCCTGTATAAAAAAATACAGGCCTGTTACGCTATATGATTACAAAGCAATTACTTTTTTTCCTTCTTTCCTGGCTTGTTGCTTGTCGCGTTCTTCTTTACTATTTTAAGCATGACGACCTTTAAGTATATCAATACCACCAGAAGTGCAATTGCAATAAATAATATCGTTTGATTACCCATTTGATAGGAAACAATACCACTGTATACAACAAAAGCTATTGCAAAGTTTAAGACGATATTTAGTATAAAAAATTTTGTCATTATTTTCATTTAATTGATCTTCCTAAAACAAATGAGCGGAGAAAGTAAAAATATACGATCCCAGCGAAGATATTCCCGAAGATAACAAAAATTAATAAAGCGAAACGTTGCAGATTACCAATCCTAGTAGAAATCATAACCTCCCGCAAGACCAATACAACCCATATGAGCGAGACTAACAGTGCAATACTAACCAAAATACCGGCAAACGAAACCTGCAACAGCTTAAGTACTAAAGCCAAAATATAAAAACCCAAACTAAAATAAAACGCTTGTGTAGTTTGATTTTGTAAGTCCCTCATAGTACAAAAATACATATTATCTTTTACCCTGCACCAAAAGAGG
>JAALOO010000530.1_pt1 | contig 33563 bp, 34 predicted proteins | sample 7257641 | NCBI WGS metagenome assembly JAALOO01 (sample SAMN14085613, study PRJNA598686) | mite metagenome | biome: ENVO:01001000; feature: ENVO:01001002; material: ENVO:01001226; isolation source: single female mite from University of Michigan culture on fish food culture... ...
AAATCTGGAAGGGGTCGAAAAGGTGGCATGGCTGATTATGAGATATTTGGGTCAGAAAATTAGCTTTTAAGGGGTTGTTGCTTCAGCTGCTCAGGACACAAAACGAGTGAAAGAACTGTTCGGAAGAGAGTGACTCGAAGTGCAGAAAGTGCATATGAGCTCCTCTGGGATACTTTAGTTCTCCTGAGGATTTGCTTGTTTTAAGATAAGTAATATATTTTAAGTTAAAATGATAAAAGCGGGATGATTAAAATGGCAACGGCAAACAAGAAAAAATGCACAAAATGCTCATGATATGCGATGAAGTGCTGCTTGTGGTGGTAGTAGTGATGATCAAGGTAATGATATCCTGCTCTGAGATAAGAAGTTGGTGCAATACTCTTTCACTACGGCGGTGAGTAGCAGCAGAAGAAAAGACAGACAGAAAAGGAGAGAAAGAGAGAAGACAGCAGCGGCAGCCTTAAAAAAGATGATATGGAGAATTGCACATTTCTTCTTTACATGTTCCCATGTGAGTAGTGAAAAGTGCACATTTTTTCTTGTGCTTTTTAAGAGCACGGTTGCGCACGTATTCCTCTCCACAATCACATCTTTTTTTTCTTTTCACTTTTAATGAAACGCGTGAGGAAGTTCCGCCACCCCCACCACCACTTGCACTGCCGCCTCTTGAAGAGCCTCCGCCATTGACACTGCTGTTGCTGTTCGCAGAGGAGTTGACGCTGCCAGACTGATTGGCGAAACTGTTCACCGGCATCACACTGGCGCTGTCATTGTTGGAATTGTTCGAGGAGTACTCGTCGTCCATGAGGAAGCCCTTTGAATTATCTGCAAATGAGAATTGAGCGTTATAAACTCCCATTCCAACTCCATCATCAGCACTACTCTTACCTTCTCCCTCCTCCTCATCCCCACTTTGCACCTGTCCGTCATTGTTGTTCTCAGGCAAGTAGTTGACCCGGGTGTTCTGAAATAAGTAGTAATGAATAATCATCATCATCATCAGCAGCAGAAAAAGAATAAAAAAGCTCATACCTCCAGAACAGACATTGACTGCTCGAACAATTTGCTGGCGAACAGCCTCCACGGCTCAAACTCCTCTTCATCGCTTTCATTCTCATGTTCAGCAATGTTGTTGTTGTTGTTGTTGTTGCTGCTGCTGGTGCTACTGTTGTTCACTGCCGCAAGGTCCTTGTAGCTGGGCGAGTTGGAGTAACTCAATGACTTGCTTGAATTGTCATTGCTGTTGCTGTTCGCCAGCAAATTGACACCACCAGCACCAGCATTGGGCGTCTCATCGTCCTCCTCATCGCTGGTGTCACCGGTGTCGCCGTTGGTGGCCGCCAACTCGGCCTTGACCTGTTGCTGTTGCTGCTGCAAGCTAGCAGGATTGCTGTTGCCTCCTCCAAAAGCTGCCGCCATCATAAGGCCTTTGTCGTCGTCGTAGTTGTCGTAGAGGTGAATGTTGTCGTCGTTCTAGATTTGCTGCTGCTGCTGACAGGCACAAGGGGGAGAGATGAAAATGACAGCTTGGGTTCTGGTGCTGCTGCTGCTGGGTTTTTAAGCTGGAGACGGTGGTGGCGCTGGTGCCTTCTACTCGGTGCTATTTTGACGCATGGCCATTTTTGAGAAGGGCTGGGAGCGACTTGCTGGGCACCACCACTCCACTCAACTGCTAAGGTGAAGAGGGAAAACACAGAATAACACAAAGCAAAGCACCAAGGTGAAGAAGAGATTATGAAGACAAAGAGATTACACCTGTTTGACTGTTACTCAGTCGAAACCGTTGAATAAAAAGGTGATAAGTTTTTGAGATAGTTAAACTTTGAGTTTGACTTTTATTATAATTTCAGCAAATTTAGTTTAACTATCATTAGAGAGAAGATTTTGAAATCCTCATCAAAAGGTCAGAATGCTCAGAAGGAGGTTGTACTTTTGGTTTAGTGAAGAAATGAGAGTGATGATGATGATGATGATAATGATACAGTTTAAAGGATAAAGTTAAAGATGAACAGTAAACAAAAAACTAGAGTTGAAGATTGCAGTAGGAGGTGATAACGAACAAAAAAGGTTGCAAAGTATAAAACATGAGGTGTGCAAATTAGAAAGTAGAAAACAGTATTTCAAAGAAAAATAATAGTTTTTTGTAATTATAAAATTATGTCAAAATAATAGCATGCGTTTCATTGTGAAAAAATTAAATTAGAAAAAGAGAAGATAAGATGTTAAAAACAGTCGTCAGTGTCAGTGTGCAAACAACCGATTGAGAGTACGAAAAATAATTGCGCCTAACGATTGATGTGTGTTTAGTTACAGTGTAAATGTGAATAAGTTGGGCCAGAGAAAGGGGAAAAACTCAATTAAATTAGAATAACAGCACCGGAAAATTGTGAAAAATTGCAATCCTAGGGGAGGGTATAGGTGGTGTAGATGTGTGTGGAAGTAGAGCAGAGAAGGTGAAGAAGTAATGCACGAGTGTGTCGATGAAAGAGGAACATTTGCCAGAGACAATAATTTGAAGGTAAATGAAGATAATTGCTTGCTTGCTTGCCTGTTCTGGTAGTGTATGGACTACTTCCTAAAAAGTAATAGTAGTCCGGTACACGCGATTAGCCAAAATAAAAGTATCTGATCTACCAACCGAAATAAACATTGAAAAATAGCGTAACAAGTGGTGACCGATTCGGTGCATCGTGTGCATCGACGGCTGAAGAAGGAGAAGAAGAAGAGGTTGTGGTGGTGATGATGAAGGGGGTGGTGGTGATGCTTTGAGGCACTGAAGGAGGTGAAGTTTTCTCATTTGAAAGTTATCAAAGGTCAAGGGCAGAAGAGGGTGACGAGGTCAGAGCAGTTGGTGGTGGGTGGTGAGCACACAGACACAGTGCACTTATTCATTGTAGAGGTCGAGGTGCGAGATGTGCTGGTACTGCTTCAGCTGGCAGTTCAGTGCATGCCGCTTGCACCAGTCCTGGGTCGTGAACAGCTTTCCGCAGAAGACACAGCTAAACTTTGGCCTAAAGTCGCTGAAGTGCGTGTGGTAGTGCCGAATTAGTTTGGACTTTTTGATGAACTCCTTCGAACAGATCGGGCAGATGGTGAGGTTCTTCTGTTGGATCTCCGCCAGCAGTTGCTCGTATTCTAGAGAAGAAGAAGAAGCACACATTAGTTTACAATGATCTGCAGAGGATGCACTAAGATGCACTAGGAAAAAGAGTAGAAGAAAAGACGTACTGCGTGAGGCCATTGCGTCCTTACCTCTGATGCCTTCAATGGAAGTTCCGCCACCACCACCACCACTTGCACTGCCGCCTCTTGATGAGGCTCCGCCATTGACACTGCTGTTGCTGTTCGCAGAGGAGTTGACGCTGACAAACTGATTGGCGAAACTGTTTACCGGCATCACACTGACGCTGTCATTGTTGGAATTGTTCGAGGAGTACTCGTCGTCCATGAGGAATCCCTTTGAATTGTCTGAGAAGGGAATTTGAGCGTTAAAAAACTTCCATTCAAACTCCATCATCAGCATCACTCTTACCTTCCCCCTCTTCCTCATCCCCACTTTGCACCTGTCCATCATTGTTGTTCTCCGGCGAGTAGTCGACCCCGGTGTTCTGAAATAAGTAGAAATTAATCATCATCATCATCAGCAGCAGCAGCAGAATAAGAGAGCTCTTACCTCCGGCGTGGACATTGACTGCTCGAGCAGCTTCGTCGGCTCAAACTCCTCTTCATCGCGTTCATTCTCATGTTCAGCAATGTTGTTGTTGTTGTTGTTGTTGCTGCTGCTGGTGCTACTGTTGTTCACCGCCGCGAGGGCCTTGTAGCTGGGCGAGTTGGTGTAGCTCAATGACTTGCTTGAATTGTTATTGCTGTTGCTGTTCGCCAGCAGATTGACACCACCAGCACCAGCACTGGGCGTCTCCTCGTCCTCCTCATCGCTGGTGTCACCGGTGTCGCCGTTGGTTGCCGCCAACTCGGCCTTGACCTGTTGCTGCTGCTGCTGTTGAAGACTGTTCAGACTGTTCACCATTGACTTGGCGTACGTTTTAACGCCGCTGTTGACGCTGTTATTGATGTGGTTGAGGTTGATTGCACTGGAGTTAGGAAGGCCGCCGCCGACGCCGCCCTGGGCACTGAGAGCACCAGAAAACTGCAGCCGTGGCCTTTTTCTCTTCTTCCCAAAAGCCGCGTACAGCTGGCTCGAGTTGGTGCCGTAGTTGACCGGTATTGCCGTGTTTAGGCTATTTTTCAGCGAGACGCCTGTCGACGCACTGGGCACCTGCTTCTCGGCGCCAAACTCTGACAACCCTTTAATCTTCAGCGTCTCGGCGGTCTTCAGCAGCGAGTTGAGCTGCTCCTGGGGAATGTTCACCTCGCCGCTGTAGATAAAGTCAATGATGGCTTTTAGGTCGTTAAATTTGACGTCCTTCAGGATGACAATCGGGTGTTTGCACGGGTTGGTGGTGAAAAGTGTCAGGAAGTAGTTGCTACAGGCGGCCAGTATCATCTTGTGCGTCTTGATGGACTGGCCCTCGCAGGCGAGCGTCACATCGACGAGGTTCTCGTGGATGAGCATGGTCTGGAAGAGCTCGCTCATGTTGTTGTGGAAGCTGTTCCACTTCAGGCAGTATTGCTGCTGCTGTTGCTGCTGCAAGCTAGCAGGATTGCTGTTGCCTCCTCCAAGAGCTGCCGCCATTCTAAGGCCTTCGTCGTCGTCGTCGTCGTCGTGGAGGTGAATGGTGGCGCCGAGCTGTGTGTTCTTTGCGTCTTAAGCTACAAGAGAGAGAAAGAGAAAGAAAGAGAGTTAGTGAAGGATCAACAAGCAATGAAAGAAAGAAAGAAAGTCAGCTCAGTGTTGTGGTCAGTCAGTCAGTGAGCCAGTGTGTGCGCACGGCGACAAGGCCGGTGGACACACACTTAAGTGGCAGGCGCCAGGCGCGATTGCATCAGCGCGTCTCAAGCGCGCCTGCTAGAGCGCCTGCACACGCGTGTTAATTATGCCTCGAGCTGCAGTGGAGGCAGAGATGGATGGAAAGAGAGAGAGAATGGAGGGAGCGAGAGGATGGAGAGACTCTAGCTGCTGTTGCTGTTCACTCTTGCTGGCTCGGAGCGATACAGAGGCGATATTGGCTGCCTACATTGGAGCTGGTGGCCTGGTGGCATTGGCTCCTCTCGGCTTTGTCTTCTTCTACTTCTTCTTCTTCTCTTCAGGAGTTGCGCCTTTTTCTGAATATTCTGTTCGGGTGGGGGTGAAGGCGCGGGCACTGGCACCGCCGGGTAGAATATGCTGCTTCTGGTTCTGGTGCACAAGTGGCGGGAGAGACGACAGAGACGGCGTGTATTCTAAATGAAATGTGGTGCAGCTGATGCTGTGATTTTTGGCCAGCAGACGGTGGTGGCGCTGGTGCCTTCTACTCGGTGCTATTTTGACGCGTGGCCCTCTATGAGAAGGGCTGGGAGCGACTTGCTGGGCACCACCACTCGCTCAACTGCAAAGGTGAAGAGGGAAAACACAGAAAAACACAACACAAAGCAAAGCACCAAGGTGAAGAGGAGATTATAAAGACAAAGAGATTACACCTGTTAAACACTGGTGGGGTACACTGTGGGCATTGTTGAAGGAACGAAAGGTGGGAAGGGGTGAAGAGCAGTGTGGTGTGTGCACTGATGACGGTGATTTGTTTGACGGGGTTTTGTTCTCTACCAGAGAGAGAGAGAGTGCACAAAGCGGACACAAAGCGGGGCTTCGGAGTGGTCGTCGCGGTGGTGGTGGGGAGAGAGGAGACAAAGCAGCACTGCACTGGCCTGCTAGGCCCTGCACGTCTTCTTAGATGAGAGAGAGCGCGGCGGGAGAACAATGAGGAGAGCGGCCGGGCAGAAGAGAGGAAAGAAGAGACCGAGTGAGGCAATGCAGGGACGAAGAGTAGGAGACAGAGTGAGGAGACGGAGAGAGAGAGAGCAGACACGTCGCAGACGGACCCAACACACCACAGACACATGCACTTAATCAAACAGGGCCTAGGTGGAGGAGGGAGAGCGACCCCAGACCGGCTAGACGGGGGAGGCCTAGAAAAGTGGCCTGGGGCACTTGTCGAGACGAGATGACCGAATTGGAGGAGGATGAGTAGAAGAAGGCTGAAGATAAGATGCTGAACACTTGAATGAAGAGGCAGCATGAAAAGGCGCCAGGCGTTGTTGCTGTTGCTGTTGCTGATGATGATGCTGATGGTGTTGTTGTTGTTGTTATTGTCGCTGCTGCTACTGTTGCCAATACTGCACAGCTAACGGGAAAAAGCACAAATAAAAAAATTTCTTACCTTCTTTGGGAGTTTGCAGCGTTGGAGTTCAGGACTTAAAGAATTGAACAAAAGTCTCTTCGCTGGGGCTGCAGTCTGATCGTCGCAAGTGAGGACAGGAGAGGAGAGGAAAAGACAAGGCAAGGCGAGGCCGCTGCTGCTGCTGGCGTGACTGGGCGCGAGGAAGCGAGTGCGGAGCTGGCTGGGGAGCAGGCTCGGCGGCGACGGCGACGACGAGCAGAAGAAGTGCAGAAGAAGGATGACGGTGCATGCGGTGCATCAGAGAACACACATGCAACGCTGCTGCTGGTGGCGGCGGTGGACGCACACGGGGACTTAGCCAACGCCTAGCTGGGAGAGAACGCACTAGAGCACACACGCTCTCAGGCTCTGTCTCTCTCTCACATTGGGCAAAGGAACGTGGCAGCAGCAAGAGCAGAGGCAGAGAGGACTGACTGGCTGACTGGCACTGGCACTGGCGGCGGTGGTGGTGGTGGTCGTGGTGGCCGTAGTCTGAGGACTCTGACTGCGCCTCGCTGGGCTGTGGGAGAGAGAGAGAGAGAGGAGAGTGCTGCTGGTGGATAGTAGTGTGGTGCTGAGGTGCCTTCAGCAGCAGCGTACCGAGCGGCGTCGTAATACGAGAGTACAAGTTGCCTCAGTGCCGCAGTGTGTGGCTCCAGTGTGGTCGTCGACGACGAGTGCTCCTGCTGCTGATCAGAGCGTCGAGGAGACAACAACGAGCCTGGAGAGAGAGAGAGAGAGAGAGAGAGAGAGAGAGAGAGAGCGTGGATAGTGGGGATAGGAACGAGGAGCGAGGAGAGCGGGGAGCCGCGCTGCTCGTGCTGAGCCCAAATACTCGGCAGATAGTTGGTTGGTTGGCTGGCTAGCTGGCTCCACTGACTGACACTAGTCACACAGTCAGAGTCGCCTTCGTCTCGTGTGCAGAGGCGGGCTCTGGAGAAAGAGGGAGAGTGGCGGTGGTGGTGGTGGTGGTGGTGCAAGAGCTGCCAGGAGCAGTTGGAGCTGCTATCATCGACGACGTCGTCGACGACGTTGTCGTGGTCGTCGTCGTCGTCGTTCCTGCCACCTCGGGAGTCTCAGGCTGCTGTTGAGTGCTGGTGCTGTGCAGGAGTGTAGGCACCATTCTCCCCATTGCCACTAGTCAGTTGCTGCCTTTCCATTCGATTTCCTCCCTCAGGCCTCAGTAGCGGCAGCAGCAGTAGTAGTAGTCGTAGTCATTCAGGCCTTCGACCATTCCTTAGCATCAGCATCGGCAGCGCATTTATTGTGCACTCACCCTCACTCTGGGCCACTCCTTCAGCGCGGGGGCTGCTGCTGCTGCTGTTGTCAGGCAAGCTGGGACCGGATGTGTGCGAGCGGGCGAGCGAGCAGCGCACACGAGAGAGCGAACGAACGAGCGAGCTGCCAGGGAATTCGCAAAGGGATGCGGCCAAAGCAGCGGTCGTTCAAGTCACTGTCCAGCAGCATCAGCAGCATCGGCCAATTCGATTCTCTCTGTCTCCTGCCCCCCCTCTCTCTCTCTCCTGTCAAACCTCTGACCGGCCATGCTGACCTCGCGTGAACTCGTCCACCAGCACACACACACTTGCTGCCTGTTTCCCTTCTCCTTCTTCTTCGTTTGCGTCCTCAGCGTGACCAGCGAGCCCTGGCCTCGCTCCGAACAGCAGCAACAAGAGAATGAGGAGAGGGCAGCAACAGCAGCAGGAGAATGAGAAGAAGAAGAAGAAGAAGCTGGCCTCGCTGCGCGCCATTAGTTTGCAAAGGCAGCAGGCTTCAATGTGCTCTCCTAGAGTCTCCCCGAGAGTAAATGCCTCCACTCACTCACTACCATTCGCTGTGCACCTGTTCAAAAGGCACAGAGAAGACGTGGTGGTGGTGGTGGTGGTGGCGGAGACCTGTGCACCGAGGGAAGTCGCCGAGCCGCAGCAAAGAAGGAACAAACGAACGGACGAAGAACGAAGAAAACTGCACAGACAGACACACTCTCTTACTTAGACACCTGTCACTTATAAGGTAGAGAGGCAGCAGCAGCAGCAGCAGCAATTTGGCGTCCCATTCGTTCCCTCCATTCATTCATTCTTTCGTTAGCAGTGGCAGGCGCACTGTGCGTTTGTTCCTTCGCAGCTCCCACTCCGAGCAACAGCGGTGAACAGTGATCAGCAGTGGCAGCCTTAGCCTCGTGCCCAGCCAACGCCAAGTGCAGCAAGTGCAGCAGCAGCAAGTGCTTCGCTGCACCAGCAGTTGCGCCGCGCGCAGCGAGCATTTGCGCGCCAGGGCGAACAAGATAGAGGGAGAGGGAGAAAGAGAGGGGAAGAGAGGGGAGCGACGACGGGCGAGGGCAGTCGGCCGTCACAGAGCAGAGTTGCAGGGAGCGAACGAACAAGAGAGGCTCCAAGAACGAGCGAGTCAGCGAGTCAGTCTGTGGCGCCAAGCAACATTGTGTGCGCTGGATGGCTGTTGCTGTTGCTGCTGATGATCATGGTGCAGGATGATCAGCAGCATGTGCTGCCTGGCGCCAATAAGTGCTCCTGCTCCTGCTGCACTTGGCCAGTGTTCGCTGCAGTCCTCACTGGCAGGACTCGCCGCCAGCTGAATCCTCCTCAGCGCGCGGCAGTGATCATCATCATCGTCATCAGCCGCAGTGGTGATCGAGGAGACTCGAGGACTAACTCTGCCAGTCAGTCTCATTGGTGCTATCATTCTCCTTTGCTTTCGCTTTTGCTCCCCTCCTTCTTCTTGATTTTATTTGCCATTTCGAACAGTGCGCACAGGCCCCCACTGCTGTGCACTTCAGCAGTGCATCTTTCAGCAATCTATCTCTCTTTCTCTCTTCTAATCACATCAGGCCCGATTGATAGTGCCACGGCAGCGGCAACAGCAGCATCCGAGCAGGAGCAGCAGTAGGGGCATCGACCTAGCTGCCGCCGGCGATGATGCTGACGTGATGGCGATGTCGGTGGCGGTGGTGGGGGCACTAGAATAGCACCGAAGATCACCACCACCAAAGAGCACCGAGCCTGTGTGCTGGTGAATGGATGGAGAGGGGGAAGGAAGGGAAAGGGAAGGGAAAGCAATGGTCGTCGCTGGAGCGAGAGTCTCTCCCAGCCGTGTTCTCCACCAGCGGACCCAAAACCTGTTTTTGCCAGGCTGGTGCGAGCGAGTGCCAGCGGAGACTGCGAGTGAGTGTGTGTGTGCATGTGCCTGGGAGCTAGTAAGTAATTCGCAATTGAGCAGAGTCGGCAGCCAGTTGCGAAAGGACAGAGAGTGCGGCGGCAGTGACTACCCAGAGCGGAGCCTCGCTGGCTGAATGCGACCACGACCACGACGACACAGACCGAGTCGAGCCCACTCGGAAAACGGGTTGCCCAGAGAAAGAGAGAAGGAGAATTGAGCTGCCTGACAGCGACCACGGAAAGCCGACAGAGAGCACGGACGGACGAGCTCACGGACAAACCTCAGACAAACTCACGGACAGACGGGCGCGCATGCGAAGCCAGGCAGCAGCAGCGGCGGCACTTAGGTCCAGTGGAGAAGGAAAACTGAAGGAGAAGAAGGAGAACTGGAGAAAGAGCAAGTCACGCTGAAGCTTGAATATTGGGCAGAGGGAGAGAGAGAACGGCAAGGGCACGATCAATCTCACCTGGTGGTGTCCACTAGACTAGTGAGCTCACTGGACTCCAATTACCAGTCGACGGGGGACTCTCTCCGCTATTGAACAACTACTGAAGGCGCTAGCCGGTCGGCCCTGCTGCTAAACTTAATTCAAAGTCGCGGGCGCGGCGTCCCTGGTGTCAGTGCTAGCCTGTGCCTTCTCCCGAGCTAGAGCAAGCAAGCTCGGGCACTACCACTAATAATAAAAAGGACGCCACCGAGGCACAGACACAGCAGCAGTCGGAGACTCTCGGGGGGAAGAGAGGGGATCACGACGAATAGCACCGAAATAGAACTGCCATTTGTGCTGTGCTGTGCTGTGGGAATGACTGCAGCGGCGGTGGGCAACTAATGCGCTCGGGTCGGTAGGAAGGAAGGAAAGAAGGAGGCAGCGAGGGAGAGAGAGAGAGAGAGAGAGAGAGAGAACAGGCGGGCGGACAGGGCACCATCGAACGCACTTTTAGTAGTTTGTGCACTAGTAGTGGTGCCAGGCACTGCACAGTTTACTCTCTGGTTAGCAGCAATGGCAAAGTCGGTGTCTTCAGAGTGCCTGCAGGGGCGAAGGGAGACTAGAAGAGAGAGAAGGAGAGAAAGTGGAAACTACGATTCGGTGTGCTGCTGCTGTATAGTGTGGACTGCAGCACACCACCAGCACACTCTTTGGCCAAACATTTTGCTCTTTTTCTCGCTCTCTTCTAGGGAAACTGTGTGGGGGCTAGGCTCTGCTGCCTAGGCTGCCTCGAGCCGAGCCGAGTTAGTGCCTTGCTTCTAGGGAAAAGGCACAAACACACGCTGACAGGCGGCACTGATGGAGAATAGACCTCGCAGACTAATGTGCTGCTAAAGTGGAACTTGTGTGCAGTTGTCAGCCTGGTCTGTACTTGTGCGGTTGCCGAGGAGCTAGCTCTATGACTGTCATCTCCTGCAGCTCATGTTCCTGCTGCTGCGGTCCGTCACAGTCACAGAACGACCAGTCAGACAGTTTGGGCTGCTGCTGCTGTTGCTGTGTGTACACACATGCACACCACACTACAATGCTGATTTATATGGTCGGGGGAGGAAGTTGGCAAGGGGGGGGGGAAGGAACACTATTTCGTTCGGCTAAAGGACACTGACACTGAGAGGATAGAAAACAGGCACCAGGGGTGTGGCAGGAAGTGGAGGCTAGCATTGACGCTCGCTCACTCGCTGTGTGCTGCTGCATTGCTAAGTTGCAGTGTTGCAGTTGTCACCAGAGACCTAATGGTGGCAAGTGCAAGTGCAAGTGCCGCTTCAGTGTCAAGTGTGCTGCCGTCGCTGGCTGACTGTCTCCTCTCTGAACGTGTTTTCCTCCACCGCCAGCAACAGTTGATGCTGATGAGGATGATGATGAGGCAGAGGCAACAGAAGCGGCAGCATCAGTTGCAGCAGTCGCAGTAGGGTCGCCAGCAGGCACGCGTGAGCACAATCATTGTGCTCTGCTCTCTCCAGTGCTTTCTCTTTTCTCTTTCGTCTCTGAGCACTGCCATTTGCACAGCCACTTTTGGATTGCCCATTGCGCAACCAGTGAGAGCAAATAGAACAGCAAGGGATCAGAGTGGGAGAGGGAGGCAGACCAACCAGAAAGAGTCAGTCATTCAGTCAGTATTGAGTAGTAGTAGTAGTAGCCTTGTCACACAAGCTCTGCTGGTGATGCAGGCCGAAAACAGGCAGAGGACGTGGAGAAAAGGGCGCCACCGGATCACAGCCAAACTATGTGTCAGTGGCAGTGCCTGCTCGCTACTACTACCACCACCAGCAGCAGCAGCACGACCAGCAACAGCACCAGCTGCCACAATCGGCGACCAGAGCGCACAAGAGGCAAAGAAAGAGAGAGCACATAGCACTGGACTGACTCTCAGCTACACCCAATGCCATATCAAGCAAGCAAACAAACTAAACGTACAGAAAACGTAGTCTGTGGTCCGAGTGATAAACGAGGTTCCTGTCACGGACAAGGTCCACCCTCCACACTGATCAGACCAGCATCTTTTATCGCAAGTTCCAAGTAAAAAGTCTCTGCTTTACAGTGATAAAAAATCATTCGCAGAAAAACGACAAACAGCGCACACTTCCCCCGCCTAGGTCTGCTCCTGTCGCTGCTGCTGCTGCTTAAGACGATGACCCGAGGATGAGGATGAGGAGGGAGAGAAGAGCTGGAAGAGCAGCCTGGCAACGAGCATCGCCTCGGTGAGCATCGGCAAGAGGACGGTGAGGGCAAAGAGCGCCCAGAAGAGGCCGCACTGCCAGCCGTCGGCCATGAAGCAGGCCAGGCCCAGGCTGCCTAGGCCGTGCTGGCAGCAGGCTACAGCAGTAGCAGCAGGCGAAGGAGATGGTCAGAGAAAGAGACAGTAGAGCACCAGCAGCAAACAGCATTTAGTCGTTGATCAATCAGTGAGTGAGTGAGTGAGTGACACCAGCCCGGAGGAGATGAGATGATAGGAAACGATAGAGGACAGACAAGAGAGAGAGAGATATGTGGGCAAGGAAATGGGGGAAAGAGAGAAAACGAGAAAGGACCGGTGAGAGATGGCGAGTGGGGATGCTATGCCTGCCTGCCGCAATGCCCGTCATGCCTGGCCGCCTAGGGGCCATGGGCCGTGACCATTAAAGGAAGGCACACTAGAGCTGGCTGGCAAACAGCAGCAGCAGTGCCACACACACTTACAGAAGAGACTCTGCCGACGATGGAGCATGGAGATGCCGAGCAGGAGAAAGGAAAGTGACTCCAGGCTGAGCAGCACTAGCGAGAGGATGAGCCCTACGAGTAACCTGCGAGGAAGAAGCAGCAGAAGAGAGAGGGGAAAAGAGAAAGTGATTGCAGAGCATTTAGTTAGTTAGCAGTAGGCTGTGAGATGCGATGATGACGAGTGCCAGGCTCGGTCGGTGCACAGGCATTTTACAGCAGTGTCGTCCCTGGCAAACACACAGACTGACACATTCACTTACTCGACATCCTTGCTGCGGTACTCCTCCTCGCTGTACTGCCAGCCGACGCACAGGCGGACATTAAAATCCTAGAATAGAAAACAGGGAGGGAGGGAAAGTACATGTGTGGGAAAAGAAAACAAACATGGTCCGACGATGGTCGTTATTAGGTTTTCACAGAGAAAACCAGAGGGACACCGCCCAAACACGTACCCGATTGACGAGCAGCAGCGCACTGAGGACCAAGTGAGTGGTGAGCAGTGCGAAGCGAGCAGAGAGGAGACAGTTGGCGCTGAGCATCGTCATCGCTGGTGGTGATGATGCTGTCGCTGTTGCTGAGCAGGTTTAGAGGGCAAGACCAAAGGGCCAAAGTTCTGCTCTTTCTGTGCTGCTGGCAGAGGCTACATTACACACTGGAAAGTTTTGCAGTGCACCGTCCGTCGCTCGTCATGACAACCAACACAGAAAAAACAAAATGAACAGACAGACAGACAGAATGCATTAAACGTGTCTGGCAAGGACACTGAGGCCACACACATCACACCGAGGCAGAAACAGTGACAGCCTCGACGGGCACTAAATGGACTTCACCTGGTGGAAAGAATCCTTTTCTGAGCAAATCACTGCGACCCTTCTGTTGCTAACAAGAGCAGCAGATGCAGACATATTCAACACATGGCTCGATTTATGTGCAAAGCAATGTGAAAAGAAGAAGAAGAAGAAGAAGGGTAAAGAGAGGAATGAGAGCTCATTACAAAGGGAGAAAAAAGCGAGAATGATGACGATGACGAGACGGTGGAGAGATGTGTTACAGAGAAGGCGACAGGAAAAAGGCTGTGAAGAGATGTTATATCCAATCATCATCATCATCATCCTCATCTTGGAGATGTTGGTGTTGTTGTTCTATACAGCAAATACAAAAGGTGGTGGGGGAGGGTAATACACAGCCTAGCGACCTAGCCATAACCATCCTATCCTCTACTGCTGCTTGCCCTTGGCGGCAGCGTTCCGCTTAATGAGACCCGAGAGAAGGGAGTGGCCGGAGAGGTAGGCGAGCAGGCCAATGCCCGCCAGGTACTTCACCGTCTGGAACATGTTCAGCTTCACGAAGAAGCAGCCGTAGAGGAGAAAGATGAGTGCCAGACTGGTGTGAAAGAGAATCGCCGAGAGGGACAGCTGAAAGGAGGAAAAGTTGATGCCGATCTTGGCCCACTGTGGTGCACAGTGAAGGAGTTTGGGGGGAAATGGAAATGGATGGGGAAAAGAGAGAAAACACAGAAAAACCAGAAGTCAGTATAGATCATCGTCAACAACAAAAAAGCAACTAAAACTCTGCAGTTCTAAATGCGAGCACTCAGACACAAACGCAAAGCACTCACGGCAAAAGAAGAAGAAAAAGAAGGCGAACTTACCATGACAAAGAGGGCAAAGAAGGGCAGCATGACGAGACCGGTGAAGAAGTTGGACACCAGCGGGTGCGGGCGCTTCTCCTGCTCGCGGAAGATGTGCTTGATCTCGGGCTTGGCGACGTACTCTGAGGCGGCGGAGGAGGCCTCCTTCTGGGCGACGCCATTGTTGAAGGTGATGGCCACGGTGGCCAGCTTCCAGTTGACCGAGTTGGCGACCAGCGCGTCGCCGATGATCAGACTGACAGCGTACTGCCCGGAGAGGTAGTTGAAGTCCTTGGAGCGGACGCCCAGCGCCAGGTCCACCTTGTAGCTGGCGCCGGTGGAGTCCTGCTCGGCGATGAAGACGATCTCCTGGCGGGTGGAGGTGGCGGCGAAGCGGACAAAGGCCTGGTGGACGGTGAGCGGCTCGCCGGTGGCGCGGTCCTTCAGCTGAAAGCGCAGCTGAATGCGCTGCGAGTTGTCCACCTCGAGTGTGCCGGTGTGAGTTGACGGGTAGTTCAGCCTGTTAAATAGAAACGAGAGCAAAAAAGTAGAACATTTAGTTGGCAACACTTTTAGAACTTTTAGAGCACTGCTTACTTGGTCGTCTTGCTGCCGACGTCCACGTCGGAGATGATAAGTTCGGCGTTGACAATGTCCACACTGGTGAGGATGTTCACCTTGAGCTCCGTCTGGGAGGGCGAGCCACCGCTCTTCTGGGCGCTCACCACCAAGGTGTAGTAGCCGGCGGGCAGCGGCTTGGCGAAGAAGTCGTAGGCAAAGAGAGCGCTGAAGGGGAGAGAAATATGGAGAAGTAGAGACAGGGCCGATTTTGAACCGAAACGATTTAGCAAACTCAATCCTCCACACTTACCTGTCACCGGTGACCGCCTTGAAGGCGACATTCTCCAAGGCCGGACTCTTTTCGCCCTTGCGCGTCAGTGAGACGCCCTTGACGGTGACAGCGCCGGTTACAGCCTTTCCCACCTCGTCGGTCACCCTCACCGTAAGAACGGGACTATCGGCGGAAAGGGCCGCCGAGCCGTACTTGGCCACCGTCAGACCACCTGCAACAGGACTAGCAGCGGCGGCGGCAGCTCCAGATGATGAAGAAGAAGCAGTAGAGGTAGAAGAGGCGGTACTCTTCTTCTCCGCCGAGGAGGCCTTTCCAGCCGACGAGGCGGCGTTACCCTGTCCGGCGACACCGGCTGACATCAGCAGGCTGACAGCGCAGGCCAGCGTGACCACGGCGAGGACAGCTCGAATGGGACTCATCTTTTGTCGGCTTCGAGGTCACAGGTGAAAGAAGAAGTGAGGATGTCAGGTAGAGGATGGTGGTGAAGATCGGTGCGATCCGGAGAGAGACAGGCTGGTAGGGGATGTACGACACGTGTGCTTACCAACACCACTGCGATCACAAAAAGAAGTTGACGCTGCTCTGCCAAAGAAGAGAAGAGAGAAGAGCAGCACCCGGCGACGACAAACACAAAAAAGCAGAAAAAATGTTGGCAAATCTGCTCACTCACCTGCCATCTGCCGCCCGTCTTCGGCCTTTGCTGAGAATTTCGATTTTGAAAACCGCGCAAGTTTTGGAGACTGGCGAACGGTTGCTGGTACTTTAAAGCTTTTGAAAGTTAAAAATTCTAACTTTTGTTGCCATTAATTCATTAATTTGATTGTAATTAGTTTTATTAACCTAGCTGGCTGCTTTTATCAATGTAGAATTTAAAAAAAGTTCAATATTTTTTAAAAGCAAAAATCGAATTTTGGCAATTAACTGCCTGATTCACACTTTCACAGAAAAACATTATTTAATTACTAATTACCACAAGAATAAACCTACCTAATTGTTACCATCATCAAACACCCAAAATCTCCTCATTTAACTTTTTTCTGGCTCATCACTTGCTTTCCCTCCACTAGATGCCTCCTGATGTGCCGCTGCTGCAGTGGACACACACTCTCGCAGCAGCAGAAAACAAAAAGTGACTGCAGCAACTTTGGCAGAGAGAAAAAGAGAGGAGAAAGGGCGAGCACGACCACCGCCTAGCTGTCATTGAGCAGAGCTGAGGTAGAAGAAGGGAGACCACAACACACACACACACACACTCAGACTGCAGTGTCTACCTGTTCACAAGTGACTAGTGGTAGTACATGTGAGTCAGTGAAGACCATTGCATGCACCACTCGGCGACGACGACAGCGACGACCACCACTGACTGGCAGTGAAGAAGGAGAAGTCTTGTGCCTATGCTTGTCTGTCTAACTTTCTGTCTCTGACTGCGCCTGGTCGTGTCGTCGAGTGAGAGAGAGAATACCACTGCGACAACCACCGACTCCGAAGGAGAGACAGGAGCAGCACCAGCATTACCAGCAGTACCAGCAGTGCCACCACCACCACCACCACCATTACCACCGATCTCGTTTCTTCTGCACCCCGAGAGAAGTGTGCAGGCAATCTGGTCACCTCGCGATCGCCCACTCTTCAATAGTTTACTCGCTCGCTCACTCTGCTGCAGTGTTTTGGTGTGTGTGTTATTTATTATTCTTTCACATCTTCTCGCACATACACTCACTCACACACCTCAGTTCACTCCGAAACCACCTGCCTCATATTCTTTCAATCCCCATTGTGTTCATCATCATCAAAGTGTTCTGAAGCATCAGCTCCTCTTTCTGTCGTACCTCATCACATACTTCTTCTTCTTTGACCTCCTTCTTTGATAGCATCACTTCTACTACTTACCACCACCACCACCTAAATCATGGCCACCCAAAACAACGCCCAGGGCTCACTGTTGGAGGTGCTGAAGAAGAAGATGCGCGCCATGAAGGACGACCTGGAGACGACGCGCGAAGAGGCGGACGAAAACCTGCACAAGTACCAGACGGAAGTTCGACGACGCGAAGAGGTAAGTTCAATTTTTCTCCCAGGTTTTCATTTGAAAATCCCATCCTCTTTTTCTTTACTACCAGCGTATGATGATCATTATTAGTGCCTACACTTGACACTCTTAAGCCCATGAGCTTCTTTTTATGACACACACTCTGCTCTTGGCACTTCTAATCAATCAGCAAACACACAGGGAGAGTGAGAGAGCAGACAAGGAACAGCAGTCACACTTTCACTTTTCTTACTTTAGCAGCTCGCCAGTTCCGTTTTTGGGTTAGGGCGCGGCTACAGAGGCCACCAGAGCGGCTGCATTTGCAATTGCAATTGCTGCTGCTCCTCTTATTCAGTAAAAATCATTTGTTGGTGATGGTGGTAATTATGGGTGCCAGTAGTGGCGGCAGGGCAGTGATGCAGTGTGTGCATCTCCAGCCTTATCACAGCCTTCCTCTTTGCTTGGAGGGAGATGATGATGATGATAAAAGAAGCCAAGTCATGGCAGAAAGCAGTCTTGATTGGTTTGCCTGGTTTGACTTGCTGGCAGTCGCTTCAGTTGTCATCCCAACCATTCCCACCACCACCACCGAGTGCAAAGTCTGAAGGTCAAATGTCAACAGTCTGTCTAGCCAGTGCTGCTGCTGTTGCAGTCAACTTTGCCGTGTCAGCCCTTTCAGCTCGATGATTGCGCCCTTTTTCCCGTCTATAGGCTTCCCTTTTCCCTCTTTCTTTCTATTTGTCTGTCTGTCTGATTGTCTGTTTGTCTGACAAGAAGTGTGTTACATCTCTTCGTTCAGTCAGTTTGCATAGTGTTTTTGCTCAAAAGCAGCAAACTAAATTTTTCGCACTAAAACTCGCATCACTTTTTTTCGCTAGTCAGAAAATGTGTCTGTTTACTGCTAAATTGTCACTGCCGTTGTTGCTGATGACGGCTCTAAAAGGCAATTGGAAAAAGGGATGGAAAAGGATGAAAAAGCCGCCGCCGCCGCCGTGCAGGCGGACAACGAGAATGTCAACGGATGAAACTCACACATACACAGAAAGGCGACAAACGATGTTTGTGCTTTTAGTCAGAACGAAAAAGCAAAAAGAACCAGGCAGGACAAAGTATCAAAGCAACCACTTGTTTGATTGAAGCGAGTTGCCGTGCTTTGCTGCACTCACTAACAAAACATTGAGAGCGCGTGATTTGAGTTGGTGCTAAAGCTTGGAGCGAGTGCTCATTAACGGTGGAAAAAGAGAAACACCTAATTTAAAAGCAAAAACACAAATTAAAACAAACACTGAATGTCAACTTTATCATCCATTCATTTTTGCAGTTCGAAACCGAAGTGGCCACCCTCAACCGGCGCATTCAGATGATCGAGGATGACCTGGAGAAGAGCGAAGAGCGACTCCGCCTGACGACGGCCAAGCTGGAGGAGGCCCACCAGGCGGCGGACGAGAGTGAACGCGTGCGGAAGATGCTGGAGAACAAGACGAACATGGAGGACGACCGAATCGCCTACCTCGAGTCGCAGCTCGCTCAGGCGCGCACCATTGCCGAGGAGAGCGACAAGAAGTACGAGGAGGTAAGTGAGAAGGGGAGATTTGCACAAATACCATTAGGATTTCAAAGTCACGGCTGGTCAAGTGTGTTGCCGTACATTGCACATCCTCTCTCTCGTGTTTCCGGTGGCTTTCAACGGATCGCCTTTTGGAGACTCTTTGATAGGCAACTGGGCAACACAGAGGATTGTACTGTACAATTTGTACACCATCTGCTGCTGCTGCCTTTGTCGTTGTTGATGTTTGTACGGCAGCAGCAGCGGCGGCGGCAGATTTGAAGGCCAGCAGACCGCCTTTTTGTTGTTGTTGCTGCTGCTGTGGGGCATGTTTTGACAGCAGAGTGGTAGTGGCAGTAGTACACAATCGATTGGTTTTGGGCATTGGAAAATCTACTGGAGAGAGAGAGAATGAAAAACAAAATGATCACGATCTTCTCTTCTGTTTTCGGCAGATGGCTCGCCGCATTGCCATGCTTGAGGCGGATCTGGAGCGAGCAGAGGAGCGCGCTACCAAGGGTGAAAGGTAAGCGGCTGAAGTGAATTTAAACTGTGAATATCACTTTCTAAAACCCGTTGTTATTGTTGTTGCCCAACTGTAGCAAAAGCCTCGAGCTAGACAATGAGCTGCGAATGGTCGGCAACAACCTCAAGTCGCTGGAGGCCAACGAGGAGAAGGTATGTTTGCTGATGAAAGAAGTACAGCTGCTCATCAATTTTTTTAATTTCTATCACACCTACCACTTTTCAGGCACAAATGCGTGAGGAGGTCTTTGAGCAGCAGATCAAACTGCTGAATGGCAAGCTGAAGGAGGTAAGGGAAAAAAATGATTCGAAAGCTTTTCTGAAACTCAAAGTAAAACTTTTTTAGGCGGAAACTCGAGCCGAGCTGGCGGAGAGATCAGTGCAGAAGCTGCAAGCTGAAGTGGACCGTCTTGAAGGTAAAAAAAGTTGGTGATTTTTTATAATAACTTATCAAACGTTTTTACAGATGAACTGAGCGGCGAGCGAGAAAGGTCTCACCTGCTTCAGGAAGAGGTGGAGACGACGCTGAAGGACTTGCAGTCCATTTAGAAGTCGGAAACGATTGGCGAAAATTGAAAAGAATATAAAAAATAATTTCCCCATCTCCATCTCCTTCTTCCTGATTTCCAAGATACATTCGCAACCAACCCTGTGCATTCATCCACCAACATTCAGTCAATTCCCCGCTCTTCTGCTCTTTCCAGTTCTCTCTCTCTCTCTCTCTCTCTCTCAAACACACCCAAACATTTACGTTCCAGCCACATTCGCTCGCATTTTGCAAAACATTCTTTTTAACCTCTAACTGCCAACATCTTTTCAATTCATTATAATGATGATGATGATTTCCAGGACGAGAAAAGCAATCCTGAAAGCATTCCTGGCGATGATGATTATATTTTTAAATTACTATTTAATCTTTTCTCCTCTTTTTCTTTTGCAGCGTAAATTTTATCGTTTTCCTCTGTTTTCCCCTTGTTTTTGTTCTTTCATTATGATTATTATTCGGATGGTTACAACACACCCACCCACACTTACACTCCACATAACACCGTTCAAAATGCAATTAAAAAATGAAGCTGATTCATTTTATCAAAACATTTTTAATGTTAGAGTTGTTGTATGAGCAAAAAACTTACCACCTCCTTTAGGTGTGAAAGGGTGGCGGCGGTGGTGGTGGGCGTGGCGGTCGTGCTGGTCCCCTTAGCTGGTAGTTGATTGAGGGGTGACAGGTGCTGGAGGTGAACTGCACTGGAGGGGGAAAGCGGGGAGCACCTGATGGGGGGTGAGAAGGATGAAATGGTCCTCCTCGGGGCACTGCAAACCGGGGACTGTATATCCTCGTCACCCGTCCTCTCGCTCCGAAGTGACTGTTCGGGAAGAAGCCGCAGCCACGACCGCCGACTCCTCCTCGCTGACTGTGTTTGACGATGCCTCCGCCGCCTCGAAGTCCAAAGGGCCATCCTTTACAAAAAGGTAAAGAATGCAGAGTTTTAATAAACTTTGGCTAGAAGATGAGCTTCATTTTTATTATTTTAAAGGAAAGAAGGGAAGGGCAGAAAAATTCAAAATCAAGAGCGGCCTCGTGCACCTCGAAAGCCACCACCTCTATTACCTCTTCCCCCGCCGCTGTTGGGTCCGACACGCCCGCCACGATCACCTCCACCTCCACCAAAACCACCTCCATTGAAATCTCCATCAGGACCACCCCCTCCCCCTCTTCCTCTGCCACGACCTCGGCCACGTCCACGGCCTCTGCCGCCTCCTCCCCTGCCGCCACGACCTCCGCGGAAACCGCGATTGCTCGAGTCGGCGTTGTAGTGAATGCCGCCGGCGCCGTCACGAGCACTGTTGGCGGCGAAACCGCTGGAGTAGTTGCGAATGGCCTCCCTGATGGCGACCACCTCCTCGGCGCACCACAGGCAGCCCTTGAACTCGGTGAGCTCGCCGGGCAGGCGGCCCTTGCCGGGGGGAAACTTCAGCCTAATGAGGCGCAGCTTGCAGGCGGAGCAGCGGTCGGCGAGGACGCTGACGCGGCTGGCGTCCTTGAAGAGTGACATCGTAAAAGGGCACCGACTGCAGTAGACCTTCCAGGTGGGCGGGCCGCTGCCCTGGTCGAGCACCAGCGAGGCGCCGTTGGCCGTGCAGGCCGTACAGGGGCCAATACTGTTGGAGGGCGCCGAGTACTGGCAGTCGGTGTTGGTGCACCGGTTGCAGCCCGACCCCTTGGCCATGTCCTCAAAGGCGGGGTTGGTGAAGCACAGCGGACAGAAGACGAAGCCCTTCGTCGGGCCGCTGTAGTAGAGCAGGTCAAAGTTGTCCAGCGGACACTGCACGTCCTTCCACGTCTTGATCGTCCCGTTGATGGGCACATTGTACGTCTCATTGCAGGTGGGACAGACGAGGCGCTCCGGCTTGGCGGTGATCAGCTTCATGAAGCGGCGGCACTTGCCACAGCTGTGATGAGGTGTAATGAAATGAAATGAAATGAACTTTAGTAAAACTTACAACTCATCAACAAAAGGATAAAACTCACCGCGAGAACGGCTTGCCACTGTCCACCAGCGAGGTAAAGTTCGACTCAAAGAGCTCATCCATCAGGTGGATCTTCTCGCAGAAGAAGGTGAACTTGCCCCGGTAGTACTCGATGTTCTTCTTCAGCACCGTGCTAAAGTCGAGCTGGCCCTTGGCAATCTGATTGAGCTCCTTCTCCATGTCGGAGCGCATGGTGGGCGCCACCAGCTCCCGGTCGATCTTCTGGTAGCCATGCACCAGCATGATGCCCAGCTTCGTCGGCACCAACGTCCGGTTGTTGCCCAGCTGGACGTAGTTGCGCAGGCAGATGTTGTTGATGTGCGTCGGAATGGAGGCGTCAGTGCCGATGCCGTGCTTCTCCATCAGCGTGATCAGCTCTGCAAGAGAAGAGGAAAGTGATTGGAGAAATCTGTAAATAACTCAAAACTATCACTTCTTACCTGACTCAGTTAGGTACCCGGGCGCCTGCGTCATGTGACTGTTGATCTTCACCTCCGAGACGAGCACCCGGTCGCCCTCCTTCAGCGACAGCGGAATCGACTGCTCACTCAGCGTGGAGCTGCTCTTGCCCAGAAAGCGACTGAAGCCGGGCTCGACCACCGTCGACGTGGTGGTGCTGAACTTCTGACTGCCAATGGCCACCACGATGGTGGTCACCTCGCTGATCATGTCCGGCGCCAGAGAGGCCATAAAGTGGCGGGCAATGTACTCGTAGAGGCGCCAGGCGTCGCCCAGTAGCTCGTTGAAGTTGGCACATCGCATCGGCGTGATGGGCGGGTGGTCGCCGGCGTCAGTGCCCGACTTGGGCGCGCTGATGCCGGTGCGCAGCAGCTCGCTGACGTCGGCGCCCCAGCTGCTGCTGCGCTCCTGCTCCTGCAACACCTCGATCAGGTTGAAGTTCTTCGGGTACTGATTCGTCTCCGTGCGAGGGTAGCTGAAAGGTAGAAAGAGGGTTAGGAAAAGTTTACAAAAATGCTAAAAATCAAAACAGCCCTTTAGTTTACCTGATGTAGCCCTGTGTGTAGAGCCGCTCCGCGTTCTGCATCGCCTGGTGCGGGCCCATGCCCAGCTTGCTCGAGGCGACCTTCAGCATCTCCACAGTGTTGAGCGCCTTCGGCTTGGCCGTGGAGCGCCGCTGCTTCTTCACCGACACCACCGTGCCCTGCTTCGTGTCCTTCAGTGTGTTGTAGAGCGACTTGATGGCGTTGTGGTTGAACTCCCGCTCGCCCATCCACTCCAAACTGAGGTACTGGCGGGCACTGTTGTCCGAGTCGGGGGCGACCACCGCCGCCAGCGTCCAGTAGGGCGTCGGCCGGAAGCCCTCGATCTCGTCGTGCCGGCCGACGCAGAAGGCGAGCGTCGGCACCTGACAGGGGCCGTAGGAGATCAGCGAGCTGTCCAGGTCACCGTACTTGCCCTGTAGTTGAGGTGAAATTGTTGTGGTTAGAAAAGGTGAAATTGATAAACTCAAAACATACGTGAAAGAAGCGCGTCTGGTAGCGCGTAAATGAGCAGCCGATGACGAGGTCGAGCTCCTGACGAGCGGTCACCGAGAGCGCCTCCAGCTTGTTTGGCAGTCGCAGGTGGCGAAAGGCCTCCTTGATGTCCTTCTCGGTGATGGCGCTAAAGTGGGCGCGGTAGACCGTCTGCGGATTTTCCATTGACACCTGGAACACCTCGGCGATCGTGTCGAGAATTTCGAAGCAGATGTTCTCGCCTTTGTGAATTTAGACAGTTAGATGTGCTAAATAAGAAAAACCACTGCATCAACTCACCTTCCCTATCGCAATCCAACCAGAGGACGACGTACCGGGCGCCTCGGGCCTCCTTCTGCAGGAATCGCACCAGATTCATGTTTGGATTCGCCTCTAGGCGGACGATCTTAGCGTCATAAAGCTCCGCCGGCTCGCTCTTGTCCCAGCTCTTGAAGCGGGCTTCAAAGTCGCAGTTGAAGACGTGGCCGCAAACCGAGGTGAACTTGAACTGAATGTCCCGGTGGTGGAGAAAGGAGCCGCGGTACTCGTAGACGGCACAGGGCCCCGTCTTCCGAGAGGACATGTTGCCATTGCTGAGGATGGTCGCCAGTGACTGCGCCAGCGAGGGCTTCTCGGCGATCATCAGCACCGACATGGTGGCGGGGTTGTCACCGTCGGGTTAGGGAGTATTAGACGGGAATCAGGGCCTAGAGAGATGAGAGGATGCTTCGGCTTTGGAGAAAGCAGTGCAGCAGGCTGTGATGAAGAGACAAAAAAAGTTCAGTGCTGCTTTTTGCAGTTTCTATTTTGCCGGCCGCTGCTGCCGCCTATGTTGAAACAGCGTCCGCGTTTTGGGACTGTTTTTCTTTGCCATGTGATTTTTGTTTTGGTGATCTTTTTCTGAGAAGAGAGATCTTTTGAAAGAGAGCTTCTTCAACGATGATGCCCGTTCTCAAGTTTTCGAGGTAATGTGAATTAAAAAAGATAGTTCTTTTGCAGATACTAACTTTTCTGTTTCTCGTTTTCAGATTGCTGGCCACATTCGCTCGAAGTTCTCTTCGGGCGCACGATGCGGCCACCAGGACCACCATCATCACCGGCAGCAGCAGAGCTTTCTCTAGCATCCTCCTCTCATCTCCCAACAACAGCAACAACAACAACATCTCCTACCAACTGCCTGATCACATAAAACCTTTTACCGGCATCGTCGGCGACCAGAAGCTGAAGAGGTCGCCCCTGCTTGACGGCGCGCTGAAAGACAAGAGGAACAACTTTGCAATACTGCAGTCGTCAATCAACGGCTCGATGACCGTCTTCTACAATCCACCACCGCCCACCTTTGACCACCCAACCGCGGAGCTAGACCTGAGCATAGCAGGCATCATGCGCAGTATCCTGCAGAAACAGCAGCAGCAGCAGACCAGCTACGAGCTTCCGACAGCGGACGGGCAGGCGAAAGAGAAGCTGGCCGACTACTACAAGCACAAGCACAAGCGCTTCACGCACCTCCTCTGGGTCCGCCACCGAAAGATGAAGAAGCACCAGCGGCTGAAGTGGCGCAAGAAGAACCTGGCGATGATCAAGCGGCGGCTGCTGGAGCGGAACATCGCCAAGGAGAAGCACTTTCGCGCCGAGCTGCTCGCCCAGGTGCGCGAGGCGGAGAACTTCAACGCGGAGGAGTACGTGGCGAAGATACTGCGCACCATCGACAACGTGCCCAAGGCGGAGACGCCGCAGGAGAAGTACCAGCGCTACCGAGATCTGATTCGCAAGAATCGCACGCAGACGAATCTGGTCATGCCCAAGTTCGATGACTAGGTTGGCCAGAAACTGATTGAATGATTGATTGAGATTGTTTTGTAGAGTTTTTCTGAATCTTTTTCTAGATTTATAATCAAATTAAAAGTAAAATTATTCTCTCTGAGCAAAGGATTTTGTGGTCTTTTGAGTCTCAAATTTGGTTTTCTAAAAGTAATCCGGAGACTATTTAGACACTGAACAGACGCTGCTGTTGTTGATTATGTTTGAAAAATGAAAACAAACCAATGCTTGCTTTTTGTTGGACAGGCTGATGATCATGTTCATCTTTCGAAGTACTCTCCTTCCTAGACTACTTCAAAATGTCCAGCTTTTCCGCCTCTTCGAATCAACCACCACCACCAGCTTCGCCGCCACCATCTTCGCCCTCTCGACGAGCATCAAAAACACCGGCAGCGCCATTGCCGTAGTCAGGCTTTCTGGGCCAAAGACGATGGCCGTCATCGGCGGCCTGACCAGTGATCGAACTGTCAACAGCCTTCAGCGGAATCCCCGAAAGGCCACTCTAGTCAGTCTGTACGAAACTGCTGCTGGTGGTGGTCAACAAAGACGGTCTCTGATCGACCGAGGCATGCTCCTCTGGTTCCCCGCTCCAAATAGCTACACCGGCGACGACATGGCCGAGTTTCATCTGCACGGCTCGCCGGCAGTCATCTCGAAGTTGCTCTCCGAGCTGGCCACCTTCTCCGGCTGCCGCCCGGCGACGGCGGGCGAGTTCACCAAGCGGGCGCTGGTCAACGGAAAGGTGGACCTGCTCGAGGCGGAGGGCGTCCGCGATCTGATCGGCGCCAGGACGGACGCCCAACGGCGCCGGGCGCTCAGTGCCCTCTCCTCAGCGGACTCTGCTCTGGCGGAGAAGTTTGAAGCCTGGCGAAAGGCGATCATCGGCGCCATGGCCCACCTGGAGGCGTACATTGACTTTGCCGAGGAGGAGCTGATCTCCGAGGACGTCCTGGCGGAGCTGAAGACGACCATTGCCGGTCTGGCCGGCCAGATTGAGCGGCACATCGCCCGGACGCGGCTGCGAAGTGAGCTGATTCGAGACGGCCTGCGGGTGGCCATCATCGGCGAGGCGAACGTCGGCAAGAGTAGTCTCATCAATAGGCTGTGTAAGTTTTTTTTGGGTGCAAATATTTTCTAAAACTCCCTTCCTTTTTTCCTTAAATAATCTAGGCGACAAAGAGCTGTCCATCACCTCACCGGTAAGCGGCACCACGCGAGACGTCGTCGAGTGCTGGATCGACTTTGCCGGCCACGCCGTCTGCCTCGCCGACACTGCCGGCATCAAGGACCTGGGCGGTGCCGAAGACGTTGCTGACTCCATTGAAAGAGAGGGAATCAAGCGGGCAATTGAGCGAGCCAAAGGCTGCCACATCGTCATCCTCGTCGTGGACGCGCAAAAGTACCTCCAGAGCTCCAAGGCCAACTCATCCCCGGCCGTTCCCGACTACCTCCTCCGCCTAATTCAAGACCGCTCCGAAACGGAGCTGCTGCTGGTGGGCAACAAGGTCGACCTTCTCCTTCAAGAAGAAAAAGGAAGTAAATTGCAGGAGGAGCTCCTTCGGGCAAACATAAACTCCGAAGACATCACCTGGGTGAGCTGCCGCAGCGGCGAAGGCCTCGACGACTTTACCGCGCTGCTGAGGCGAAAGATTGAGGCCTACGTGGAGGCGGACAGTGGTGGTGAGGACTCAAATGATGGCGAAGAGCAGCCGACGCTCTTCTTCAATGAACGCCACTTGGCGCACCTTCAGGCGACCACCGCCCACCTGAAGGAGGTGTTGAAGGCTTTGGAAGGTGATGGTGGTGGTGATATGGCCATCACCGCCTCTCGCCTGCGACAGGCCGCCCACCAGCTGGCCTGCCTCACCGGACGCATCACCACCGACGATGTCCTCGACGTCCTCTTCAAGGACTTTTGCATTGGAAAGTAGTAGGGGTGTTTCGATTTGTACAAAGCTTGTATTTAGTAAATGTTGATTAGATGCAAAATTGAAGAAGAGAAAACGAAAACAACACAGACGCTGATGATCAAGTAGTGTTGGTATTGCCTGTTGACCACTTGGCCGCCTAATAGACGTAGATGGAACCGTCGCTGGGCTTCAGGTAGCCGGTGGCGATGAGGATGACGTCAATGAGCGTCCAGATGCCTAGACCGCCGAAGCTGAACAGCTTGCCGATGCCCTCCTGCCAGTTGCCCAGGTAGAAGCGGTCCACGCCGAAGCCGCCCACAGTTACGCTGCAAAAAAATTAGATTTAGAAATTGCATCACCGGGTTTGACAGTTAGAGACATTACCTCAAGAGCAGCGCCGTCGACCACTTGTACCCAGAGACGAGTTCACAGCGAATGTTTTTGTTGAAGCTGCGCCGGCCCATGCAGAGGACGTTCTCGCCGACGACGCAAGTGGTCGGGTAGCGGCTGTGAAATGCACACTGACTGCGCAGTGAGCAGTTGTACTGCTCCACCGGCAGCTGGTAGCAGAAGGCGCAGAGGTGGGTCATCGTGAACTTTTCCCTCTTGCCCTGAATGTTGGGAGGTGGGGGAATTAGAAATTGGAAAATATAATTGGAAAAATGACCATCTTCCTGGCCTTACCTGACAGGTAGCATCCGGGAGGGGCTCGCAGGTGGTGTTCACCATCGCCCCATAGGGACAGGAGTAATTGAAGTGGCACTTGAGGCAGTCGGGTTTCAGCTCGGAACAGGGCCCCTCGGTGATGCAGGCGGGATTGACCATCGCCGGCAGCCGTGCTTCACTGAAGACCATCTCCTGTATCTGAAGATTCAGCTGTTGCTGATGCTGCTGTTTCTGTCCATCCCCTTCACCTGAACTTGCAAAGTTGGCAGCCGACGAAGCCTTTGCTATAGCTCCCTCCTCTTGAAACTCCTGTTGACCGCCCACACTTTGCGAGCTGATCTGCTCGCGAAGCAGGGCACAGAAGAGACAGCAGACCAAGTTGAGCAGTACTCGATAGTGGAATCTCATTCTGCGGCTGCTACTGCTGTAGCTGGAGACATTCTTTGAAGATGAAAAATGACGACGACGACTGTTGCTGTAGCTGCTGTTGGCGATAACCAGAAAAGAATGATGAGCTTCGAAAAAAATGATGAAAATGCAGCACCTTCTCAATCACAACAACAAAACAGCAGCAGCTGTCTGCAGCATGTGTTTCCCATAGTGACCGCTTACGGCGACGGCGGCAGCACCTCCAAAAATAAAAAATCAACTTTTTTATTTCCCGATTTCGATTTCAGACAACTCAAAATCATCAGACTTTGGTGCTCTAGTATTTATTAAACATTTTAGTTTTGTGAAAAAATGTCAAAAAACAAAAAAGTATTATTTTACTTATTTGATTTACAGTTTGCTAAACATTAGCTAAAACTGAACAAGGAGGTAATGGAGAGTAGTGTGACAGAAATTTCACTCAAAAAAGCATTGAATTCAGGAGACCTGCTCCCGATTCTTCAGCTGCTGCTGTTGCTGCTTTCTAAATCGCTTCTGCTGCTGTTTGTTGGTGGCGGCCCCCGCCTGTCCCCCGTGCTTGCCCAGACAGACCTTGGTGATCGTCTTGGTCGGCTCACAGTCGACGCTGTTGGGCGTCTGTCCGGTGCCGCCCTCCACCAGCGTCAGCGTCTTCGTCTTGACGCCGCCCTCACAGATGCTCCACTCGGACTTTTCGTAAGCGCATTCTATTTTGGTTGATATGTAAAAAAGGTTGGTTATTCGATTCATTACTGTGATTACTAGTTGAAGACTTACGTTTCTTGCACTGCTTACTGATCGCCTTCTCCGGTTTGCAGCCCGAAGTGGACACCTCAGCCTTCAGCTTGTCAACCCGCTCTTTGGCGCCGTTGGTGCACTCGCTCCAGACACCCTTTGAGTACTTGCACTCTGTGGAGATGGAAGGTGGAAAAGGTTAAGGAAAACCTGTCGGTCAACAGTTTTTAAAACAGCTTTTACGTTTCTTGCACGGCCGCTCGATGAACTTCTCTGAGGGACAGTCACTGTTTACCGGCGCACCGGCACTTCTACCTTCACCACCGCCAGCAGCACTTCGCATTGTCAGAATTCGTTTCTGCTTTCCTGTGAATTTAAGGTAAAATTCAGATTGTCATTGTGCTAAAAAACAAGAAAGTTACCAGTGAGCGCATCGCACTCCTGCCAGGGTCCCTTGTCGTAGCGGCACTCTACCGGAACAATAAAAAAGGTAAGATTAGATTATTTTTGCTAAATTGACCGCCACCCAAAACCGCCTGACTGACCATTATCGGCTACCGCCCGGTATCCTCGCTGAAGGGCATTCTGCTGGTGGTGATACTGGTACTGGTCGTGGTGGTGGTGGTACTTTGCCGAGACCACCGAAAGCTGCCAACAGAAGAGCACCGAACAGCAGAGGAGAAGTAAAAGTGAAGAAGTGCTGGTGGTGGCGGTGGATAAACGGTGGTCAGAAAGAAGTCGAGTAGCCATCCTCGGTGCAGGGCTGCTTCCAGTCAAATGAGTTTGCCTCAGTGAGTTTCAGCGAGAAGAAGATGGAAGTGAAGAAGAATCAGTGGAGACTGCTGCAACAACTGCTGAAAATCAGCAGTCAAAGTTGGATGCTAAATATAGAAGCACACTAAGGAAAGCAGTAAACAAGGCACACAGAAAGACAGACAGACGTTAGGAAAGAAGACGGCAAAGAGAGTTGTCAGCCCGTTCAGCTTTCCGCTCTTATACCACCACCAGCAGCAGCCCACAGCCGCCTCGGTAAGGCATTTGGAAATGCCTCGATGAGCAGCAGCAGCAGCAGCTGTCGAAAGAAGCGAAGCAGATGCTAATGCAGCAGCAGCTGAAGAAAAAGAAATAAAAGAAGAAGAAAGGGCAGACTGAGTGCACTGTCGTTGGGGAGAACCCGGGGACACATTTCCGGTGGTGGCTGACTGACTGACTCTGACTCTCCGTCACCCCCGCAGCTAATGAGGAAATTGCACTAATTTTTTCTGCTCCAAGTCAGATGCCACTTGCTGATAGGCAGTAATAAGGTTGTTGTGGTGGTGGTGACCGGCCAGCCAATTGCCACCAACTGATCGCCCTCTGTTACACACAGACCAGAGGCCACTTCCTAATTGTGCGGAGAGGCAGGCAACCCGGCAACTCTCAATGTCATGTCCTCTTTACCAGAGAAAGAAACAGTCTGAAGCTGGCTGGTCACTGCCACTGCACTGAGTGAATGAGCTCCCCAATCAACAACAACATCACAAGTTCGGTTCACGCTAAGAAAGTGGTTCTTATTTACAACAGGAAAAGTGGTGGTGGTGGAAGTGGTGATGGAAGTTTGTGTGGTGCACTGCTGTCAACACCGACAGCACCGCCACCACCAACATCGCCATCATCATCATCAGCAACAACAACATCATCGACTACTTCTTCAGCTACATCATCATCACCATCGACAGGAGGGGAAGAGGAGGAGGAGGAGAAGGAGGGGTGCACAGCAAAGATCAAGCTCTAGCTAGCTTGCTAGTGTAGCCTACATACACGATGGACGCGATGATCATATGATGATGATGACCGGGCACTCAGCACACAGTTGAGCACGGCGTCAAACGAAAGGAGTCAGCGGTGTCTGTAGTTGCAACAACAACTGCAGACAAGCAAATGAGTGCAAACATAAATAAAGAGCGGAGATGAGAATTTTGCGTAGTGGAAGCGGTGCTGGTGGCGGCGGCGGTGCCAACGATGATGAAGAGTTGTTGTCTTTTGATTGTACAATGTGATGGGTCTGTTAGTGAGTGAATGAGTGAGTGTGAGTGTGGGTGTTTGGTGTATGTATTGTTTGGTGCTAAGTTTCTACCGCCGGCAAGTCTTGACTGCCTAGTGAGGGTGATGATGGCGGCTCCACAACGTCCACCACCACTTTGCTGGTGCTATTGCTATTGCTGCTGCTGTTACTGTTGTAGGGAACAAAGATGCGAATCTTTGAGGGCGATGTCTGACTGTTGGTGATGCTCTCCCCTGGCTGACTACCGTGGTGGTGAGAGGAGAAGACCTTAACCTGATTGTTCTCGCTGCTGTTGATTGCTGGTGTGCTATGGTGATTGTGAGTGCTGCTGTTGCTACTGTTCACCACCACCACCTTCTCCTCCGAGGTAGAGTTGATGGAGATGTACGTCAGCTGAGAGTTGCTGTTACCGTCTCCCAGTCCTCCTCCCTCGCCGCTGAAGCTCTTCTGCAGCTTCTTCTGGACAAACTTGTGGTGCTTTTTACTGCTGCCACCACCGCCGCTCTTGCTATTGCTGGCGACGTCCTCGACGATGATTGTCTCCGAGTGGTGGTGCTCATAGTGCTGGCGGTGGTGGTGGTGGTGGTGGTGAGAGGAATGAACTAACTCGTTGGCAGTATCTGGACCACCGTGTCCGTTTCCATTACTATTGCCATTGGAGTAGTGATTGTCAGTGATTGGCGGTGATGAGGATGATGATTGCCGGTGCGGGTAATTGTTCACCACCACCTCACACTTGCTCGTGTACACCTTCTCCTGTGTACTGCTACTGCCGGTGCCGCTGCTGCTGCTGCTGCTATTGTTGATTATCACCTTCTCGACGACGCGTGAAGAACTTGTCGGCGATGAAGCAGGCGAAGATTGGTGGTGGTGGTGGTGATGGTAGTGCGGATGATGGGGGCTATTGTTCTGGCTGCTGCTGTTGTTGGTGTTGTTGTTGTTCGACTTTGGTGAGCTATTGTTGTTATTGTTGTTGAGCCTTGCGCTGGAGGTCTCATCGACGAGCGGTGATGAGCTTCGATGAGCCTCTCCGTCACCCTCCTCGCCACTGACAACCGAAGGCGACGACTGATGATGATTGTCGGCGAGGTTGCTGACCGCTGCCGCTGCCGTTGGCGTCGGCGTCCTCGGCTCGGGACTGGAGGTGGCATGTAGTCTGCGGTGGTGGTGGCTGTTACTTCCACCGGCCACAGCCACCACCGGCGATGACGACCTCGACGAGGGCGACTTGTTGTGACTGCTGTGGTGACTGTGGTGACTGCGACCCGAGGGAGACATGGCCGCCGCTGACACGGCCAGCGCCTCGGAGGAGGACTTCTTCGAGGAGGAGTAGTTGGACAGACGACTGCTCTGCCGCTGCTGCTGCTTAGCTGCCTCAATGCTCTCCGTCAGTGAAACGTTGTCGTAGAGGGACAGTGACCTGGTGGTGGTGGGAATGGGTCGGGGATAAAAGAAAAATATTTGTTGTTTTTATTATTATCCTCATCAATTGAGTGATTTATTGATCAATTGCCGCTCTCTCAATTGATCCACCCCCTTCCATTTCCTCGCCATCATCGCCGCACCTCAAGTCCGTCTGACTGCCCGCCTCGCTGGTGCCCCTCGAGGTGGCCACCGAGGAGGTGTCGTTGACCTTCAGCTTGACACTGCCCGCTATGCTGTGGTCGTCGCTCAGGTGGCCCAGCTTCTCCAGGGCCAGGTAGCCAAAGGGCCGCGAGGGAAACTCATTCTCGCCAGGCTTCTCCGCGTTAAGCATCTTGTATTTCCTGTTAAGGAGAACACACAGTGGTTTTTAGTGATGATGATCAGCTATGAGAAAAAGAATTAAGCCATTTCATACCTCAAGTCGGCAATGGACGTCTGCAGTGCCTGCACCGCCGAGTCGTCGTGGTACCCAAAGTCCTTCTCCAGTTCAATCTGCAGAAACTCGATTGTCTCCTCCATTGATTTTCGCAGTAGTGTCCCTGTTTAGTGTTTTAACTATAGGTGTTAGTAAATGCTACCGACAAAAGTGAACAAAAGGTGAGCACTTGCTTTTGTGGAGCTTGAGAAGTGTGTAGCTCATCCCCGTGAGGATGATCTCCCCGTCCAGGAGAAAGACGTCCCAGAGTCTGGTGGGGGAAGGACAGAAAAAGTTGACAAATCAGTCTTAGAAAAGTAGAGTTTTAAACAGCAGCTTACCGTAACGTAAGGGAAAATGGAACTCGGTCGAGGAAGCACTGAAAGAACCACTTGAGCGTGTAGAGCGTCGAGTCAATGTCGAATTTCTTAATAAAGGCAAAAACGCAAGTTAGCCGGGAAAGAGCTTGGAGACAATCAACGAGGTACCTTAAAGTGCTTCCAAACTTTGGGCAGAAACTTTTGAATGATTTTGTCGTGGTGCTTGGCAAAACGAAGCAGTTTTGGAAAGCCCGGAATGAAGAAGCCGTGCATGGCGTGCCGCTCGTCGGACATCAGCGCAGAGACGGACCAAAATGCGTCCTGCGTGCAAACAAAAACATTGTTTTTAAACATGAAAACCATCACCATCCTAATCAACTTTACCTCCTCGTCCATGTACATGAGCAGAAGGGCGGCTATCTGAGACATGCCCTGACAGTAGCCCACCTCCTACAAAAAAACATGTGTTTGAGAAATATAACAAACAACACCAAACCGTTGCACCCTTTCTCTCTCTCTCTCTCTCTCTCTCTCTCTCTCTCTCTCTCTCTCTCTCT
>JAALOO010000531.1_pt1 | contig 33445 bp, 21 predicted proteins | sample 7257641 | NCBI WGS metagenome assembly JAALOO01 (sample SAMN14085613, study PRJNA598686) | mite metagenome | biome: ENVO:01001000; feature: ENVO:01001002; material: ENVO:01001226; isolation source: single female mite from University of Michigan culture on fish food culture... ...
GAGAGAGAGAGAGAGAGAGAGAGAGAGAGAGAGAGAGAGAGAGAGAGGGGGGGGGTAAAGAAGCGGGAGAAAGGGGAACAAGATGAAAAGTGTAGCACTTGTTCAGCAGAAATCATCAGCTAGTAGGGTTGTACAACAGTACCACACTTGTACAGCAGCAGCAGCAGTATGTCTTTAATGCTTCTTAAGAAAAACAAAGGGAAAGAGTGCTTCAATCACTGCTGTTTGCAAGGGAAAAAATAGGCAAATGACGAATGACAAGAGAGTGGTCTTTTTTGGCATGCAATCAAAGATCAAAGGTGAAAGTGGAGAGCTTTTGTTAGAAAGGATGCAAAGAATGAGTTTGCCCTTAGAGAGTGCAGCACTTACAGCTCATTGTTCGACATTTTCCATTCACTTTCTATGCACTCGCTTTATTCTCGATGATTCTCGAATCGATTCAGCGTCAGCTTATGCACTGAGGCACACTCTGTCAATTCAAGTATGTCTGTCACCTTTGCCTAACCTTGTCTCTCTTCCTGTGGCCATTCAGTTACATTCTAGCCATGGCTGTCACCAGCAGCAGCAGCAGCAGAGCCCCGAAATTCTGCTGTTGCCATGTTTATCGGCAGTTCTGTCTGAGGGAAAGAGAACAAATTTGTAGACTGTGTGGGCGATGACGTACTGCTTCTGCTGCTGCTGCTGCTCGGTGACCAGTGAACAGTGTACAGTGGGGTGCTCGGTGTACGGTTTTGTGTACGATCAGAAAGCGCCATTGGCCATTGAAGCGCGCGCACACACCACATATGACAGGGACGAAGGAGAAAGAGAGAGAGAGAGAGAGATTTAGAAAGATGCAGAAGAAGAATCGGGCGCAGCAGGGGCAAGGGAAGTGGGGGAGCCATTAGCCAAGCACTAGCAGCACCAGCACCAGCACATATTAGCTGGCAGTGAAAAGCTAATGAAGATATATACTGGGAAGTGCAGCTCTGGAGCCCAGCACTGTCAGCCAGCCAGCAACAGCCGCCTACGCAAAAGTGGCCAACACACTGCTGGTGCGGTGCGGTGCTGTTCAATGCTCAATGGCAAATAGATAATTAAACCACGGTGATCCGTTGAACGACGACCAGCACCAGCACCAGCACCGCCGACACCACCACCGCAACGACCGGTAATCAGTCTTGCTCGGCCCACCACTGAAAATTGGCGGTGCTGGTGCAGTGAAGTGCAGTGAATTTAAAGCATTACATTTGCTGGGCCTTCTCCTTACATTCACTCTTAATGCCAAGAGTTGAATTCTCGTGCAGAAAACGAAGAAAACGGAGTTGCTGAAAACTGAGAGGGGAACTGTGATTCTAAGAACTGCGGTAATTTCGCGCGCCCGCGAGTTCGTTTGAGCGCAGACTGCAGTCGAATTTGATTTGCAATCAATTTGCAACTCAAATGAAATATTAATGACGCACTTGCAGGCGGCAGTGAGTATGTCATTCAGGCTGCTGCTGATGCTGCTGTTGGTGGCAGTGATGAAGCAGTGTGTTCAACAGCACTGTACGGCAGCTGTTGTACAACAAAACGAGAAAAAAAGAGAGGCGAAAAAGCAGACCAACAACTGCTGATGCTGCTATTTTCATGGCTTCCGCTGCTGATGCTGTTGCAATGAGACACGATGGCCTACGCACGATTATTTGATGCTCACTGTTTTCAGTCTGTGCGCTGCTGCTGCTGCTGCTAATCGGTGCCCAATGAAAGCAGCCACTACAGGATGAATGTGCACAGTCTGGGTGTGTGTGGTGTAGTTGAAGTAGTAGTTGTGTGAAATGGTTCCAAGAAAAATAAAGGCAAAAACTGCTAAAGATAAAGGCAAGAATTGCGTGTGTACAGCAGCAGCAGCAGCAGAGGCTTTGTCTGGCGGCGGTGGCACTGGAAGTGGAACTTTTTCTCGAGAAATTCTGCATGGGCAGTGCCCGATTGCCTGCGCCCCAAGCAGGCAGATCTTTTGCTCGGTATTCCAGTGAATACGCTCACTTACACTTAGACATTACGATGCTGCTGCTGACGATAATGATGATGTGGTAATGGGTAGCAGTGTAGAAACAGCAGCAGCAGCGGCACCAGCAATCATAAGGCGCACTAATGAGCGGCAATGTCAAGCGGCATTCGCATCCTTCCTCCCTCCCTCCTCGCTACAAGCATATGCAACTTTCTTCTAACCCCTAATTTGTTTTGTTCTGTTCTTTTCTTCTCCTCCTCCCTGTGCAGCCACCCAGAGCGAGCTCTTCCGAACGGAGACCATCAAGCGCTGCCTGAATCCGGTGTTCGGGAAGACGGTGCGCAGTGAGCTGCTGCCCCGGTCCCTGCTCAAGGAGGGCTGCCTGAAGCTGCGAGTCATGGACGAAGAGCGGTACGCAAACGACGTCTGCCTGGGCGAGGTGGCCATTGCCCTGCGCAAAATCAGCCCACTGGGCAAGGGCGAGGAGTGCTGGGAGGCAGTGTCCGCGCCAGAAAAGATGAAGAAGAAGGACAGCACCGACTCAAAGATGATGGAATGTGAAAATGGCGAATCATCCTCCACATCAGCCGTTCCGCAGATCCGCGTCAACGGCGCCGAGAAGAGTCTCGATGAGGAGCTGGTGGTGGCCGAGGCGGGCGAGCAGCCAGGCAGCCAGATAAGCACCTACACCTTGTTTCCCATTAAGGAGGTAAGTGAAAAGGGGGGGGGGGAGAATGGAAGAGAATGAGATTGAAAAGAAGGGATAAAAGGAAGGGAATTAAAGTTGTAGAATGTACAGCGGTACTGAATTGAAAAGAGGAAGGACACAAAAAAGAGAAGGCCGAGTGCACTGGCCGGCCTAGCATGACAGCAACAAAAACCCATAGCAACAATATCTTTATCCCCTACTCTTCGGTGCAAGCGTGCTTTTGCCATTCTTTTCCTTATTTTTCTTTGACAAATGAAATTGGCTTACCAAAAATAGTAGAGGAAAATAGCAGTGGTATCAATGTACAAATGTGGTTTACTTCCTCAGTTTTAGCACTACTACTTACGAGAAGAGCCTTCACGCCTACGTCCAGTTGCTCAGATCGTTCGAGCAAATGTCAATTAACTGGCCACTATTAATTTAAGTAATCTTCAGGTCCTAGCAAGTCCTTTTGCAGAGAGAAGTTTGGTTAAAAGCACCACAAGCCTAAATGTACCGAGTCTTGGCGAATTGGTCATCAGACTAATTGCTGCACCGATTCGGTTGTTGCTATTATTGTTAGCAGTAGTAAACAGAAAGAGAGAAAGAGAGCCCTTAGCGACTAGTGCAATCTCTGGCAAAGCAGAATTTCTTAGCATCTCCAGCCTCTTCTCTCTCCATTGATTCACCCGAAACCCTCAGCAAAAGAGTGCTTGATTTTCGGTGAAAGAGGGAAGAAAGACGCTAACTTGGAATTGCTTGCTTGCCTGCTCGCCTTTCTTTGCCTCCCGCTCTCATTCTCTCCCAAAGAGAGTGCCATGATACTCAAAGTGTGTGTACGTAAGATGAACTTCTTTTGCTTCTTCTTCTCCGCCTTTTCTCAGAGGTAATCAGCAGCAACAGAGAATCGGGCTGGGCAGCTGAATGAACATTTTTCCTAGCTCCTAGCAACAACAACACATGCCACAGAGCGTCAGAAAGAATCTTGTGCAGAGGAGAAGGAGGCGGAGGAGAAGGAAGAGAAAAGGAAGAAAAAGTTGAAAAAGTGATGTACGAACGCTGACATGAAAACATGTGCACTAGTGGCAATAATAAAAATGTCATTAGCGAGGAGGACATGTCCTACTCACATGCTCATGGCAGTGGTGATTATGATCATAATTATGATTGAACTTGGAAGAGTGGAATTTTCTTTTGGTGCAAGTGCAGTACAGCTCACCATCATCTTGACTTGTTTTGTTTTGGTTTGTTCACCTGCAGGTGATTTGAAAAAAAATAAGAGCAAAAGAAAAGGAACGAGTGACATTGTACAACTGCGCAGCAGTGACAATTTTTTTCTGTTTGCTGTAAAGCACTTTAAACTTTTACCACCAGCAGATTGGCATTTCTGAGAAACATCAGCAGCAGCACTAGCAATATATTTTTGTGAAAGTTCAATCTTCTTAAATCACACACACAGAGCCCTCTCTGTTTTTCTGTCTCTCCAGTGTGATCCCCTCGCTAATTCCTCGAATGCCTCTTTTCTTCTTCTTTTCTTCCCCTATACATTCTCTACTATACATTTGATTGTTAGGCCAAATACGTCTTTGCAAAAGAGAATTTGGGAATACAATAGAGAGCGGACCGGATCTAAAAATAGCCACCGCCAGCAGCAGCAGTAACCGCACACTGCAAATCACATCTTTTTGTGATCACGCTGCGAATCTCACTTACCAAACAACAGCGTCCCCCCTCCACAAAAAAGGAAATCTCACTCAACCAAACAATTTTTGCTTCATTTCCTCCATCAGGTAAAGGGCGACATCTTCGTGGGCTTCTGTTTTTTACCCACCTCAAAGCGAATCAACGTGACCGTGGTGAAGGCAAACGTCCGACCGGGCATTGTGCCCGCCAACAGCAGCACTTCAGCCACCTCAGCGACGGCGACGACCACAACCACGACACCGAGCCCTGCTGTGCACCACGGTAAGTCCACCACCACCACTTGATGATCGATGAGGCGAGAAGAGGAAAACCTAATTTTAGTACACACACATCCATTCAGTTTGCACACCCTGCTGTACTGCATTTTCTCCCTTTTCCGCTGAACTAACCTTTAAAATCTCAACTCTCTTTCTCTTTTTCTTTCTCATGTACTCTTTTCGTACCTGTGCAGCCTTCTACGCGCGCATTCTGCAGTTCAACAACGGCCGCCTGGTGAAGAAGAAGAAGACCGGCCTCAGCGTCCGCCTCTCCTGGGGCGAACACGAGACGGTCAGCTTTGATCTGATTGGCAACAGCGACAGCGGCACTGGCAGCTCGACAGTCGTGTCGGCCTGCGAGCCCCTCCACCTGATGTCCTTCATGCTGGTGCTCTGCTGCAAGGCGCAAAACTCGACGACGCCCTCCTCCACGGAGGGCAGTCCGCAGGAGCAGAGCACGCCCGAGCAGGATCAGCAGGTGGGCGGCGGCAGTGGTTCTCGAAAGGGAAGCAGCGGCGGGGGCAGCAGTCGCAAGGACCGCATCGTCGGCCACTTTGTCCTCGACCACCACCTTTGGATGGAGGAGATTCTGCGCAAGCCGAGAAAGCAGATCATCAAGTGGCATGATCTCTTCTAAACTGACTGGCTAATTTATGGCTAATCAATGACTGATTCAATGATTCCCTTCTCTCTTCTTCTCTTTATTGAAAGCTTCCCCATTGTAAGCTGCTGTAGCACTTCTATGCTGAAAGCTGCTAAAACACGGGAGCGACTACCAAAGAAACAAACACCAAATGATTTTGATTTGAAGAAGGAAAGGACTATGAAATGAAAGTTTGAGTTTTCTTTTTTCTTTTTGTTCCATTACATCGTTCTCTTCTTTCTGGTCACCACCACCACGTTTTTCCTGAATCTTGAATCATTTTGGCATTCACGAAACACACACTCATTCCGCAGCACTCACATCTACTCATGCATGCACACAAACACACACACACTCGCGTCCACAAAACTACTGACGATGGCTGATTCTCTCTTCACCGAGTTTTCCTTACTCTATCACTCAATCACTCCTTATCTCTCACCACAATCTTTCATACTCCACTATTTTTGCTACATCTTCTCGCATCTTCACCACTCTCAAAGACCACTTTCCTTCATCCTCAACCTCGGCGTCAGCAGCGAAGCAGACGGTGTCACTCATTCCAACAGATTCATCAGGCACAAACACACACACACACACACACTGACACACAATTTGAAAACAACCAATGACATCATCCGAGATGAAATCATATTGAAATAAAAATCAGACAATTGCTAAGATTCGAAAGTGCTCTTTATTGTTTTTACAAGTAAATTCAGTCTAAAAAGTATGAGTTTGTACAAAAAAAGCTATAGCTTAGGAACAGGATAAAGAAGTTTGTAAAGGTGAGATGAGGTGCGGCAGCATGAGTTGAGCGACTTGGGCGACTACAGCAGCGGCGGAGACCAACTTGAAACTGGGAAAGCTCGAGAGGAGGAGGAGGAGGAGGACTGGCAGCGATGACTGGAAGCGGTTGATTGGTAGTTGGAGAATAATGTAAACAAAGCAAATGTTCTTGCCTACTGGAACTTCTCTCTGATGGCCAGCCGGTGCTCCATCGCTCGCATGTCAGTGAAGAGCGTCAGCGTGAGATCGTGCAGCGCGGACAGCTCCGCGAAGACCTCCTCCATGTTGTGGCGGGTGGTCGCCTGGAAGCGCTCCGAGCCGGTGTCGGAGATTGCCCGCTTCACCACCGGTGATCGTCTTCGAGTGGTAGTTGATTGCTGGTTCTGTTGTGGCAGTTGCTGGGCGTCAGCCACCTTCTCCAGATGATAATCGGAGGAGGAGGAGGAGGAGTAGCTTCGGCGAATGTCATTCTCTGAAGACGATTTGCCGCCGCTTTTCGACAGCTTTGCCCGCTTGATCAGGTAGATGATCTGCTTCTGCTGCTGCGAGAGGAGGCTGTGGTCGGCGCGCAGCTTGGTGAGGTCCTCCACCAGCTGGCGGTCCTTCGCCTGGCTGGTCCGCTCGGCGGCGTCCAGGTGGGCGGAGTAGTCCCGTTCCAGCTCGCTCATCTCCCGCCGAAGGCGGTTGATGTTGTCGATGAGCCAGGCTTTGGTCAGCAGCCAGTTCTTCTCGGTGGTGGTGGTGGTGGTGGTCGCTGTGGCAGAAGCTGCTGATGGTTTCACCATTTTAGAAGTGGTCATTGTGATGGTGCCTTTCTTTGCTGGTAGTGAGGCGGCAGCAGCAGCTGAAGAGTGCGAAAAGGAGAACCGGTACGGGCTGAGGACACTGGAGAGAAGCGTCTTTGGGTTCTGCTTTGGTTTCAGGTGGTTCAAGAGCGAGGTTGGCGAAAGGGATGTTTTAAGTGAGGATGAGGAGGCAACAGGAGAAGCTGTTGTTGTGGTGGTGGTGATAGTCGAAGCTGAAATCAAAGCCGAAGTTACTGACGGAACAGCAATCGGCACAGCAGCCGAGCTGCTGATCATCACCACCGCCGCCACCAGAAAGGTGAAAGAGATCATAGTAAAGTGGTGAATCATTGTTGTTGCTGTAGAAGGTGCGTGTGTGTTTGTTGGGCAGATCGTCAAAGTGGAGATTGAGCAAGTTGAGAGAGGCAAAAGTAGTCGAATGATCAGGCAGTTTGAGCAGTGGTGATCAGCACCTCAATGACCCTCTGTCGTCGAGTAGAGCGTGTGTGTGCCGTAGCTGGCGCAGCTGCACTACCTTTTATATCTCGCTCCAGCGGTGAAGCGTGTCCCTGCGCAGAGTGAGTGAAGCTGGCTGGGCACTTCTTCTGCAGTGCTCGGGTGCCCCCCTCAGCCACTAGTTCCAGTGTGTTGCTGCAGGCTGTGTGGCACTGTTGCCCTATGACCCTCCTCCTCTTCTTCTTGCTCAAACTATGATAGCTGTGTGCTGTTGCTGGTCGCGTGTCCAAAGTCTGTCCAGAACGAGAGAGAGAAAGAGAGAGAGAGAGAGAGAGAGAAAGCTTAGCACTTGGAAGAGCGCAGTGCGCCTGTTGGTGACCTCGAGCAGAAGGCCAACTGCTACGGCTGCTGCTTCATTGGCATCACAGCCACCACATCGACCACCCGTTCCAAAAGGCACTAGTACTACTACTACCACCACCCCCTCAAACGCTAGTATCGGAGACAAACATCGCAGTGAGTCTGAGTCTGAGTCAGAGAGCACTCGGAGAGCACCTGGTGCTCGAGGGCTCCTGCTGCTGCTGCCGCCGCTTCGATCACTTTCTGCAGTGTTCCAACTCATCGGCAGCACCAGCAGGCACAGACAGAAAGTGAAACTGTAGCTGCAGCATCTGAAAGGCCAATGATTCGCAGACACAGTTGGCCACGCGACCAGACGCGTGCGAGAATGAAAGTGCTAGACAGAAAGTGCTAAAGTGCCAGCGAGAGAGGATGCGACAAAGAGCGAGAGAGGATGAGAAGACAAATTCTCTCTTTTGGCTTCTGCTCGGCTCGGTTCGACTGCACTAAAGTAAATGTGTGTACGCAAGCAATGAATGCCACTGAATGGGAGGCTCATTTTGTCCTCTCATTTCGAATGCAAGCGGAAATTAATTAGGCAGGTAGGTAGCAAAAGGCGGAGGTATTAACTTTGGCCAGCAGCAGCAGCAGCAGCAGCCAAGCCAGCACTACTTAACTCATTAGCAAACATGGGCAGAAACGTAAGCGTATGCGTAAACGCAGTAGGAAGACTCTCGCGAGAAGACTGTCGCCGACAAAACGCCCAAAGGAAAAAGAAAAGGAGAAAGAAAAGCACAGTCAAGGGCAAGGCAGCCAAGGCAAGGCGACCTTGCGTAATGTCAACTCAGGGCGACGACGCGATTGACCTTTGCGCTGGCAGGCAGGCAGTGTAAGTGAGTGAGCGAGGGGCACCACACCTTGGCCCACTCGCTAAGAAGCCCAAGAAGCCTTGCTACTAGTTGGCATCAACTTAGTTGTAGTAGTGAACTACTTGTCGTCGGCATCAGTTCGGCAAAAGGCGATAACATAGCACACACAGTGTGTGCACTATTAGTTGACACCGCCCTGAGCTGATGTGCAAACAGTGACTGTCAAACGGTAGCCGAATTGGACACACACACACAGGTTGCCTTCATTTTGCTCTTTAATTATACTTTTCTTTTGACTTTGTCGCCACTGCGCTCGACTAAATGGCCGGAAAGGATGATGATTACAGAAGTGCGACGACTGCTGATGATTGAAAACGTAGAAGTGCCGCCGTCGCCACCGCTGAGTTGACTTCCGACTGAAAATTGAGATCACACACACACAGGGCGAGTGAGTTACCACCACTGAATGGGCCGACCGGCAAAAGCGGTGACAACTATTCATTCCGCCAAATCTTGTGCTGGTCTCATCTTATTTTATTCTTGAAGCTCTTGTCGTCTCTGCTACTGCGCTTGAAGTTTGGCTAATTACTACTCTAGTGCTTTCTTTTTCATTCATTCAGCGCTGAACTTCTGCAGCACATCTGGCAGGCACTTAGGCACTGCTGAAACTGGAGAGAGAGAGCCTGAAGACATTGAGTTTTCCTTCCGTCGTCTATCGTCTGTTGTCACTTCTTCAATACTTAGAGGCACATATGGTTGCAAGTGGAGAAGAAGCTGCGTCGGTTTCAGCAACAGCAGTGACAAGAAAGTGTGACACTCGCTTAAGCTCAGAGAGGAGGCACTGGCACTGCTTCATGCACTGCTGCTCCTGCTCCTGCTACCTTCTGAAAAAATTTCTTAAAGACAGCCTTAAATAAGTAAGTAGTTAAAAGGACATGTGGCACGTGTCACAAAAAGAAGGGCTAAAAAAGAAAGACCAAGCCCTGCTTCAAAGAAGGAAGGAAGAAAATCGAGCAGGTTTTCTGAAAACAGTGTGCCAGTTGGTGCTCAACAATAACAAAAGGTGTGCACTTGGCACACTGCTGCCGGCTGCTGCTGAAATGAAAGGTGCTTTCCAAGACAGGGCACCACCACCACTACTGCCACACAATCTGTCGCTGTCTTAAGAATAAGAAGACAAAGAAGAAGAAGAAGAAAGTCTGCTGGCGGTGGCAGCAGGCAAGACGCGTGGCTGCTGTCCACTGCCGTCGCACATGTCTCCGGGCCCTTGCACTTCTGCTGCTGCTGCCTGCAAGAGCGGCAACAGACGTCCAGTGCTCGCTCAGTGTGTGTTGCATCTGCCGCTGCCTGTGCTGCTGCAAACTGTTGAGCAGAGCGAGTTGAGACAGGAGGTCAGAGGTGAACTGGTGGTGGTGGTGGTACTACTGGCAGACACACTGCTGCTGCTCTTGAACGTGTTGATGATGATCAACAAAACTGCTCCAGTGCCGATCTTCTGCCCCTGCTGGCCCTGCTGGTGGTGACGCGTGGCAGATGCTGCCAGTGTTCTACTCTGTGCTCTACTATTATGTGCCACGAGCCACCAGTCAGTCAGTCAGTTAGTTAGTTGGAGGAGACCATTGCACTACTACTAGGCCAGACGGAGCACTGTTAGGCGATAGCAGCAGCAGCGGTAAAAGCACCGTACCACCACCAGCAGCAGCAGCAGCCATTGTCCACCTGGCTGGCTAGCGGTTAGTGTGCAACTGCTGGCACGCGTCACGAGGAGTGCACTAGGTGCCGACCATATTCTTGCCAGCAGTTGTTTCGGGACAGAGCTTGTTTATTAGTGCTCTCTTTTTTATTATCAGTGCCTCTACACTAGGAGAATAAGTGTTGTGCACTGTAATTCTGTCTCACAAAAGGGGCCCAATTAATTGGTGTGGTTTAGCAGTTTTGCGGCAAGAAGACAGGGAGAGAGAGAGTGCACTGAAAGTGCGGCACCACCGAAGAATTGATCCTAAGCAGGCGGCTGCCACAGCGGCAAATGACCGAAAAAGCACTTTGAGGGCGAAATTGTAAATCAATAGCAACTTAGTTCTCTGCTTTTGTGAGAAAGTGCGGAATCTATCTTTAGTAACACCAGAGACCAGAGAGCTGCAGTTTTCGGTTTTTCGGTCCAATTGGTGCGTTTCAACTTCTGCTGCTATTCTTGCTGCGTCTAATGACATGCAAGTTGACAAGTTTTTTTTGCTGTTCTTGCCTTTTTAAAGTTTTTACTCTAAGTAAGCAAAAGGAGGAGAAGAAGAGGAAAGAAGACACGAACATGAACATGAGCTATGACATGTAAGCGATGACGGAATTCCGGCATTTCCAATAACACAACAAAATGGCATAATTTATTGATTGAAGAGCTGATTTTCCGCTGCCGCTGTTTGGTGATCAGTGTATCGGAAAATCGACTAACTCCTCTCTCTCTCTTTTGCAATTCCTCGCTTTTCATGTCTTCACTTTTCCGTGAATACTGTCGAGAGAATGAATTAGATTTAAAAATAAGCAGACGGAAAGGGCAAGCGATGCTCCAGTCAGATGATCATTGAGCTGAGCAGCTTTCTCTCCCGAGAGAGTTTAGCAATTGGTTCTAGAGAATAATAATGCAATAGTTGCAGTTGCAGTTGCAGCTGATTGGATTGTTACAGCAGCACGACAACAGCACCCGACAATTGCCCACAGCAGCAGCAACAGCAGCAGAACTTCTGGCGAATTGTCAATGAATATAATAGCAATTGACAGCAGCAAGTCATTGGCCTGCCATGCCATGCCATCATCATCTGCCCACCGGTGTAAATACACTCACTGCTGCCTGTGTGCAGATGATGATGAGGTGCTAGTGCTGCTGCTGCTGCTGGATCAATGGTGATGAGTGCAACAGCAACAACAGTCGGCGAACTCTGAGAGTGCTCATGGTCAGTGACACCACCGTTGAAACAGTCATAGTGGACAATGACTCCGGTGGAGAGTGCAATGAAATGTGTGTGTGTGTGTGTGTGCTTGCACCCGTCTTTCGATGCAGCAGCCAAAACAGCAGCAACAGTAGCGGTGGCTTGTGTCATCGACATCGTTCTCCCTTGCAGAGCCAATACTGACTTCCACACTCGAACTGGGATTTGAGGTCAAAGGCACTAGTGTATGAGGTCAGTAGCACATGAAGCCGGTAAGAGCTGAGTGAAGGTAAGAGAGGACCTAAAAGTAAAAGTTAGCGGGACCTAGCGTAGCGGTGCTGCCGGTGACAATGGAAGCGGCGGTGACACACTGGTGCAGCTACTGTGCTGCTGCTGCTGCCGGCGAGTGCATCCAACGGGACAGCGGAGAGCGAGCGGGGGCCCAGCTAGCTCTGTTGCTTCTATTTTTCACCTCAGCCAAAAAGAGCAAGAGGTCTCCGTTCGTCCGGTGTGTGGGGGCAAAAGAAGTGCGGTATTGTGCGCAGGCAGACATCCACCGCCGATGCACAATGGCCATAGTGAGAGTGCGATGGCCGGCGCTAGGGCTCTGAGCTTGTGCTTCAGTGCTGCAAAGGTCTCTCTCCCTCTCTTGTCAGTGCTGGCCACATCACCAGCAGACTACTACTCTGCCAGTTAGGCAGGCAGGCAGTCAGTGCCCGCCAGGTGTAGGTGGAAGAGCAGATGAAGCTGCTGCTGCTGTTTCTGCCTCTTCTGCTGCTGCAGTAATTAATTTGTGACCTTCGAGCAGTGGGTAGCACCAGGCACGTGCCCCAGCAGCCAGGCAGATGTTGCCATCAACATCGGTAAGGCAGATGCACCGAGGGCAGATTGTTTCACTGCAGTGAGCAAATAGATGAAGAAGAGGTAGAATCCCTCACTATTAGAATAAGAAGAATTAGTGACAGTAAAAAACTGCAAATGGTCAGAGGTGGCGAGAAGAAAGGTGTCTTTTTATACAGAGAGTGAGATTTATAAATAAAAAGTCAAAATACAAATAAAATAGGGGTGAAAAGAAAGCATCAGTAACAAGAGAAAGAAAAGAAAGAGAAAGGCAGTGAAGAAGGAGTGGAAAAAATGATGTCATTTGGTGGTCGTAGTTTTGGTAGTGGTGGCGATGGCTCGGCTATGATTAGCCGCTCAGCAGTGCTTAGAGCAACTTTGGCCCCTTGGCATTGTTCGGATCTAGAAGAGCAGTGGCGCACTCCTCGACATTTTCCGGCCAATCGCAGACGTTCTCCTTGATGTTGAAGACCAGATTCTGCGGACAGGGCATGTGATGGCGGCGACTGCCCTCGCACATGTAGTACATCGTACAGTCCGTCCGGTCTTGATGGTAGCTGATGTGCCCGTCCGCCTCGTCGCACTTTACCTCGTCCTTGGAGGAGGCATCCCCTGAAGAAGCTGATCCTGAGGTGCCCAGTGAGAGGGCGTCCAGGTTCTCCACGTGGTAGCCCTTCAGCTCCTCCCGGGCGGCGTTGATGAGGGGAAACTTCTGGCCGAGGCAGCTGCCGCTGAAGTCCTCCATGTCCACCGACCAGATCATCACCCCGCCGAGGCCCTTCTGCTTCAGCCACTGGGCCTAAAGGTCAAAAGGGTATTAATTTTTCGTTTTTAAACCATATTTACCCCCAAAAAACACCTACCTTAACCTTGAAGCTTCGTGGATCATCAAAGCCGACCCACTGGTCGTCCAGGTAGGCATAGGGGACCATCTGCTCGTTGTCCCACACCAGCGTGGCGCCCGACTTCAGTAGATCACAGATCTGAGGGCAGAGAAGAGGTTTAGAAGGAGAAAAAGGAGAAAACTATAAACTTTAAATCGCCTAAAAAGGGAAGAAAGCCTCCGTATACCTCAAAGAAGGCGAGAAAACCCGTCTCCTTGGTGAACTTGCCCGCATTTCCGCCCTTGATGGCGGGCGCATTGACGTCCGTCAGATTAGGACTGGCCAGTGTGAAGGAGCGGCCGTAGGTGGGAAAACCTACCACCAGCTTCTCCTTGGAGGCGCCCTTGTTCAGCCATTCACTGATGCTGTAGTCCTGTGGGAGAGGGAGAAAGAAATTAGAGAATAAAAAGTGTGATAAAAACTTGGCTTGAAACATCAAACACATCGAACATAAAATAACACACAATCGGCCGTTATATCCGATTGAGTGGAAGAAAACAACAACTTTTGCAGCTAAAAGGCCCATTACACATTACACAAGCACAGACATACACTTTCTATCCGATCAAAATTGGCGCGCTAACGGGAAATGCGCGAACAAATACGCGTAAAGCACACACACACACACCAACGCACCAGCTCGGCGGTAATTGCTCTCTTGGCGGTACTTTAGCAGCACTGCGCTCGTCAGAGTTGATGGACAGGAAAGCAGAAACAGGGAGAGAGGGTGGGGGAAAGGGAAAGGGAAAGAGAGCGTTGCGGAACACTGAGAGCCAAAGAGAACAGTACACAACAACAGAACAGCAGCAGCGGCAGACGCAAAAAGTGAAACCCGACAGCGACAGCGCTTTTACTTTTTTACCCATTGCGGAAGTGGTCGGTCAGCCTGCCAGACAGGCAGTCAACTCAGCTCAGCTAAGCCCCCGCAGTTGGGTAAAAAAGAAAGAAAGAGTGGGTGCTTTGCACAGAGAGAAGTGTGCAGGAGAGAGACAGTGCGGAACACACACTGAAAAGTGCTCGTCAGAGGTGAAAGTTCAATCTGCAAACTACGCAACGAGTTGCACACCAAAGCTGAATAGGTGACAGTTAGACGGGGCAGGACAGACGGTGAAACCACAGACAGTTACACTGTCACTCTCGGTATACAACTTTGAACTGAGACTGAAAGGCAGTGCAAGCACTCTCACTTCCTCGTTTGGCGCGTGCGGGGGCCTAGAGTGGCCAGAGTGCTTGTGCTGAGTGGTGAGGGCTAGGGTTTGAGGAGGAAGAAGAAAGAGAAGGCGAAACGGGCTAGGTCTACTCTAGTCGACAGAAGGTGAGCCTCGACTAGACGACCGTCAACAGCAGCAATGGCAGCAGCAGCCAAGACAAAGAAAGGGCACGCGTAATGGAAGATGGAGAGAGTGTGTATTGGAGCAAACCGTTGTAAAAATTTCAATCAGTCTGACCCACAATCAGCCCTAGCACTTTACTCTTCCGTGTTGCCGTTTTACCACCACTTACCACCGTCAGCTTCTTGACGTAGTCGCTGGCCGACTGGAGGGCAAAGAGCGGTGCATTGTGGTTGACGTTCTTCTCCCAGTCGCCGTGAAAGTCGTAGCAGAGGACGCTCAGCCAGTCGACGTGCCGGTTCACCTCGGCCACGTCGTAGCCGGCGGCCACCGCCTCGAAGCTGGCCGGCACCGCTGCAGACAGCAGCAGGCGGCTCTTCTTCGAGCCCTTCGCCTCGCCGTCGAAGGTTTCGCGCAGTTCCTAATTAAAAGAAAACAAAGTTAATCTTAAAGCTTCTCACACAGACACTCTTAAACACACTCACCTTCAGCAGCTTACTAAACCTCTCCTTATCCTCCGCCCCGCGTGGAAACTCCCAGGCAATCTCCAGCCCGTCAAAGCCGGTAGAGCGGAGAAACTCCACCGCATTGAAGGTGAACAGCGTCTGGCGGTAGGTGCTCTCCGTCAGCGTTCGAAAGGGCGTCGGGCCCATCATCCAGCCGCCCACGGCGAGGGACACCCTCAGCAGCGGGTTCTTCGCCTTCAGCGCCAGCACCCGCTCGTAGAGGCCGCCCTTGCCGCCGTCCGCCGGCTCGCTGGGCACCAGCTTGAAGTCGCTGTTCAGGTTGGCGAAGGCAAAGACCAGATGGGTGCACAGCGTCGGATCGAGGTCCTCGGGGCTGAACTTGCCGGCGCCGGGCCTCTTGTGCGACCAGTTGGTGTAGTAGCAGACGATGCGGGCGTTCGACTCGTTGGAGCTTTTGCCGTCACCCAGCTCAGAGCTGCTGGTGGCCGCCTTTAGCAGGGCGGAGGTGGGCGTCGAGGCCGGCTTGTCGAGGATCATGTTGCTGTCGGTGCTGGGGGCGGAGATGGCCTTCGGCAGGGGGACCGCCTCCGCCTTCTCGATGATGGCGCTCAGCGTCGACTTTTGCGGCTTGGCCGGTCGGCCAAAGAGCTCTTCGGCCATCAGGCTGATGAGGGGGTACTTTTTGCCGGCGCAGGTGCCTCGGTGGTCGTCCTGGTTTTTGCAAAAAAGAGGGGAGGGGGGGGGATTTTCGTGAAGTTAGTGATCAGCAGTATTTAGCTACTAGATCCGATCCGATCCGATCTCCTACCATGTCCACCGTCCAGACCATCGCCCCGCCGTAACCGTTATCATTGATCCACTTCAGCTTCTCCCGCAGCGAGCGTTCATCATCGAAGCCCACCCACTGGTCGCCGGCCACCGCATAGGGCACCTTCTGCTCGTCGTCCCAAATGTAGCGGGCGGTGCCGCTCTTCAGCAGCTCACACACCTCGTAGAAGGCGAGGAAGCCGGACTCTCGGGTGAACTCGCCCGCCTTGCCGCCGCCCGAGCTGGGGGCGTTCATGCCGGTCGCCAGCGTCGGAGATGTCAGCGTGAAGGACCGCCCATAGGTGGCCAGGCCGATGATCAGCTTCTCCTTGGGGGCGCCCATCTTCTCCCAGAGCTTGACGCCAAAGTCCTGGTGGGGAGAAAATGATGAGCATTAGAACATTTAGAACAATTAGAGCACCAAATCGAACTCTCTTTCTCTTTTCCAGCTCTCCACTCACCAGCGTCAGCTGCTTCCGCCAGTCCGTCTCCCCGGAGAGGGCGTAGAGAGGTGCATTGTGGCCGGTCTTGGGCTCCCACTTGCCGTGAAAGTCGTAGGACATGATGGAGATGAAGTCGACCCACTTGCCGACGGCGGCCACGTCGTAGCCGCCCTTCACCGTCTCCGCGCCCGCAGAGACGGCCGCGGTGAGCAGCAGCCGCGGCAGTTGCTTCTCCTTGGCCTCCGACTCGAAGGCCTCCTTCAGCTCCTAAAGTGATAAGAGAAGGAAAGGTGGTGATGAGTCAGTAAAATGATCGTCAATGTCAAGTGATGAGGAGGACGCTGGTGATGGCGATGACCACTTGAAGTGCAACGAACAAACAGTTAAGAAAAGGCTCAGGGTGTGTCAGCTGATGGTCAGCTGTGATACACAAGTACAAACAGACGGGACAATGTGTGAAGTGGCCAATCATCTGTTGAGCACGCACTCGAGCGTCATTGACTCATTAGCTCGATCTGGCTGTTTCTTCCTCCTCTTCTGTTATCGACTGATGATGTTTATAGTTAAAGAGCGTGGCTGCTTACCTTCAACAGGTCCACAAAGTTGCGCTTGTCGTCGCTTCCTTTCGGGAACTCCCTGCAAAGATATTCAAGAAGATGATCAAGTGGAAGAGTTAGAAGAACGGGGTTTTGAAGCAGTTTGAAAAAACTCTAAAACAATCTTACCAGTCCAGATCGAGACCTGAGGAGAGAGAAAGCAAAAAGTACGCGGTTAAAATTTGATGATGAAAAAAGAGCGGCCAGAACAGAAACTCCATCTAGGTGCCCAGACTGAGACTGCTTTGCCGAAGGAACACTTTTGTTCCAGGTACCAACAGAGAGCGACACCAGTGCAGTTACTGACGAGGGAACACAAAAGCGGCCATCATCAATACTTACCATCAAAGTTGCGCTGTCGCAGGTAGTCCATGGCGCTGAAGATGAAGACGTTGCGGTTGTACCTCGTGGAGGACATCGTCTTGAAGCGTTCAGTGCCGAAGGACCAGCCACCTGAAGAAGAAGAAGAAACAGAATGGTTATTGGGGTTGACTATAAAAAGTAGCTGATAAGAATAATTGCAAAACTCACCGACGGCTAGCAGAATCTTCAAATCTGGATTCTTCTTCTTCAGGTCAATTACCCTCTCGTAGGTGCCCTTCTTGTCGCCCTTGGTCTCATCGGTAGAGTCGAAGGAGGTCAGTTTGTTCGCCTTCATCCATCCAAAACTAAGGTTTACGTTTTAAAAATAAAAAATGAAAATCTGGTCATTGAAAGATGATGCCCATCCTCCTTACCTGTAGATGATGTGCGTACAGAGGAAAGGATCAATGTCTTCAGGGAGGAACTTGCCCTCTTTCACCCGGTACTGTGACCAGTTGGTGTAGTAGCAGACCAGCTTCTTCGTCGACTTTGAGCTGCTGCCTCCCTCATTGTCCTCCTTATCAGCAGCATTGCTGTTGCCATTTGGATTGGAGCTGAGCTGGTTGAAGAGGCGGGTGTCTGATTGAAAATGTGAAGTTTTGATCAACAATTCAACAACAATGGCTTGTTCTATACTCACTGTACAGCCTCTTGGAGTGGGCAAAGTGCTGCTGAAGACAGGCGAGACAGCCGACGAGGACAACCGCAAGGTACGTGTGCGGCTGACTGCGGCAGATAATCTGGTACGAGAAAAAGAGAGAAAAGGGGGGGGGAAGGATTGCCCGTCAATTTTAGTTTGTAAAAAGGAAAGTGATTGCCATCATCGAGACACACAGACAAGGGAAAAACAAGATAAAGAGTAGTAGTAGTAGTAGTGGCTACTTCAACGACCGCCGATTAGTTCCGGCACACCAAAGAGTGGTGCAGTGGTCAGTGGTTCAATGATTTGCGGTAAAACAGAGAAGAAAAAGGGACAAAAAGAGGAGATAATGAATCACTTAGGTAGCACACATTTTTCACCACAGCTCCACTTCACCACGACTGAATGGAGCCATTAATTGAGCAGTCAGTTGAGGCTGAATGATCAATTCAGTGGAGAGAAGACAGGACAGCGTCACGGCACGGCAACACACACATACACACACAGCCACACTTCACCTGTCACACTTCTCTTGCCATCCATGTGCTGATCACATTGACACCAGACTTGAAGCCACCGCAAAGAAGTCTAATGAGCAGTCCTCATTAGTGTCAGATCTGATCAGCAGCAGCAGCAGCAGCAGTAATAGGGGAAAGTAGTCGCTGATTTGATGGTCGTGGCGATGAAATATATTCCTGCAAGCTAGGGACAGACTGAACTGAACTAAACTAGGCCAAGGATTCCCTCTTTTGAAACACACACTCACACAAAAGTTGAAGTTCACGAAGATTTGGCTGTCATCGCCAAAACACAAACAAAAACAACAGTGAAACATTGCCAGCAGCAGTGCGAGCCGGCATTAACACTACAGCAACAGTCTGAGATGGTCGAACTCTGACAGTGTACAGAGTGTTCAACTGCCCAAATCGATGCTGCATCAGCTTGTGTCTAAAAATACTGCTGCTGCTGCCGTTGATGACCGTCGCACGAAGCGGATCATTTCTAATTGAATCCGTTCGTGAACGAGAAGACGAAGAAGAAGTGCAAAGGACAAGTGCCGGCCCTACGATGGCTGTAACCGGTCACCGGCGTGTGTGTGTGTGTATGCCAGCCGTGACCTCTAAAATCCGTTACTCTGCTCTTCAGCTCAATCAACGGGTTAATTTTGGAAACAGTTTCATTTGAGGGCTGCTGCTGCTGCTTCTGTTGATGCTTTTGCTGTGTCACCGCCACCACCACCTAATGGTGCATCGGCAGCAACAACAAGAAAAAAATTCCCCGCTCATCAACAGGAGTGAAAAGTGAAAACAGCGGCAATGATGGTAATCACGCTTCGGTCAGCAGAAGAAGAAGAATAGAATGAAAGCAATAGAAAACAAAGGCAAGGGACAACAGCAAGAAGAAGAAGAAGGACAGCAAGAAAAACAAGAACAGCAGTAATTGAGGTCAGGTGCTGTTGCACCGGCGGCGGCGGTGGTGGTGGTAATGCACAACATGCCGTGCACAACTCGTGCATTCGGCGGTCATGTCTGATGAATGACCGAAGCGACAGCGAGAAAGAGCACTGCACATTTTCAGAAAGAAGAAGAAGAATTTGCAAGGTCCTCCGAGTAAGAAGACAATGCAAGCAGACAAAGGGAAAAAACAGGAGACAGAAGACGTGCAGAGATGATTCAAAGAGATAAAGACAGCACAGGGCAGCGTGGTGGTTTAACTCGCTGGAATTAAAAGCAGCACAGTTGAAGAAGAAGAAGAAGAAGCAGAGGTAATTGGCCAGTGGTAAGCCGTTCAGACAGACAGACAGACAGACAGACACTCTGGAACACGCCCGATGACACATACCATGGCAGTGAAGGTGGTGGTGGTGATAATTGGCGATGACAAAAGCAGCGGATGACGATGATGATGATGATGATGATGGTGATGAGCAGCAGTGCTTCAAGGAAGAAGAAGAAGTGTGCTGAGTTGCGGGGTGACACTGCTTCAGCTGAAGTGGAGTTGTCAGGTGGTGCTGGGATGGTGGTGATGGTGGTGAATCATCTCACCACTTTGTCAGCAGGAAGGACATGCTCCAGTGAAAAAAAACGGGGCTTGCACAGTGTTCCCAGTGTCCGCAACTGTTGTCAGTAGATTGACAGTAGAAGTCGCTGTTGCTGTGCAGTAGTTACTGGCCAGTATACAAAGTTAGCCGAAACCGGTAGTTGCAGTAATATTTGATGCTAATTTTTCTGGTGTGGCTGATATGGACGGTAGAAAATGGTAGATAATCACAGCAAAAAAGTGGTTGAGGAAACAGAGAATAGATCAGACGTTGATGATGAATAGAATCACAGTTAAGAAAAGAGGGGGGAGAGGGCGTTTCGGACTTGAGAAGCTTGCACAAAACAGTTCAAATTTGGGAAAAAAAATTGCTGCTTGTGTGGCAGAGACAGACAGAAAAAAAGGATTGGCCAGCGACGACGACGATGATGATCGACGGTGATGATCGGTAGCGGTGGTGGTGGTGATGATGGTGATGGTGTTGCGCCGAGTGGACAGCGCTCTGAAGATCAGAGTGTAAAAAGTAGAGTTGCAAAGTAGCACACAATCTCTCTCTCTCTCCCTCGCTCTCTTTCCTTCAGCTTTTCAGCTACTTTTCCAACTGACTCACTTGCCGACTGACTGACTTGCCACAGGTGGTGATGGCGGCGGTGGTGAAGAAGAACGGTGCCACCAAACGTTGAAGGAGATAGAGTGAGAAGGAGAGAGAAAGAGAGGCTTGCAGCGGCAGGTACGGCGAAAAGCGAGTCTGACCAGAATGATCTTCTCATCAGAGACAGACAGACACAGACAGCGAAAGACTCAAAGACTGACTGAGGAGACAAGACGACAGAAACACAGTCAGACCGATCGGACTCTCTGGAGCACTAGAGTGTGGTGGCAGCAACTCTCCGCACTAACTGTACTCGTTCTTCAGCACTCTCAAAAACGCTCCGCTCGAGGCTCTATTCTCTTTCTCTCTCTCACTTCTTGTCCTGTCCTGTCTTGTCCTGCTGCGACTTTGCTCGAGAAAATGTTTGTGCTGCTGAATGTGCTGTATCTCCTGCAGAGGGAGTGTACGTTGCCACACTGCTGCCACTGCTCCGAGTCTGTCAAAGTCAGTCAGTCAGTCAGTCAGTCAGACAGACCACTTTTGAATCAGCGCCTGTTCCTTCGCCTGTTCCTTCTATCTTGTTTCTCGCTCAAGACAGGTGGCAACTCTGGCGGCGATGGCGGCGGCGGCTCTCCGTCATCTTCGTCCAGTTTCTCCATCCAGACAACTATCTCTTCTTACTACTTAGCTTTCTGATCTCCTTCTTTCTTCAGCTTTGCTTGCACAGCTTTCCTCACCTAATGAGCTGAAAAGGAGGAGGAGGAGGAGGAGGAGGAGAAGGCAGGTATGCTCTGCTGGTAAAGCCTGGAAGCCCCTGAATTGGACTCCCAATTGCCCTCCGCTCATGCATTATGCAAGTGACACCGTCTTCTTCTTCTTCTTCTTCTTCACAGTCTGCTGTGCACACCGCCAAGTGCACACTGCCGTCGATGTATTGGAGATACTGCTGCTGCTGCTGATTACTACAGCTGATCAAAACTGCTGCACAAGCTGCAGTCAGCAGAATATGATCGGCAGCACTGCTCTGCTGCTGCTGCTCTAGCAGGAGTGCACTAATAATAGTTGCTTTGAAATCAAAACTTGTCCACAAATCTAGCGGTGCTGCTAAAAGAGAAAGAGGGGGATTTAGGAAACTGAGACGATTGCGGGGGCCAAAAAGGCTGCACTGTAAGCAAGGCGACTGAATGAAAGCAAGTGAGGTGAGCGGCGAGACTGAAAGGGGTGCACTGCAACAGAAAGAGGATATAAGCTCTGAGATGCTTGAGCAGGAGGGAAAAAATGAGGCAGTACTCACTTGAGAGTGATCACCTTCACTCTTGCACTACTCACCACGGCGTGGTGACACACCCACACCCCCTCTTCAATGGCGGCTGATTGATCTTTCACGACTGTAAGCACTGCACTGACTACCACCACCACCACCACCACCTGCAGATCAGGCCTACTACTCGAGCAGAACAAAAAGAACAAGCGAGAGAGGTAAAGGAGAGCAATTCGACCTCCACGGACAACAGCAGCACTCTGCAGACAATTGCACACACTGGTCACACAGTTCACGCATCGGTGAGCAGACTAGTGTACAAACACAAGACTCTGTAGTTTAGAGTACAGCAATTGAACAATGGTCAGCCAGTGGTGGTGGTGGTGGTGGTGGTGGTCAGCAGACATTTTGCTACAGATTGGGCGGCAGAAGGAGAAGGAGAAGGAAAGAGGCACTCTTTGAGGCGATCTCAGCGAGCTGATAGCCTTCGAAAGTGTGTGTACAGACAGTGGTTGATATTTACGAATCAGTGGCACTTCACCAACTCTTTTCCCCCTCTCCTTCCACAGTCTTGGCCGTTTGCTCGCCATCAATCAACTCCAAACGGAGTGAAAAAGGAAAGGACTTTGAAAGACCACCACCATCACCATCACCACCACCACTTGGTCATTGTCTGCCACATTCAAAGATAGAGAAGGAGAGAGGTGAAAACGGCTGCGGTGTTCGCTGTTTGCTTTCACTCGAAGAGCAGAGAGAATGGTTCAAACTGAAACAACAACAGCAGCCGCAGCAGCAGCAACAACCAAACACCTCGACTATATTTAGCTATTAAGCGAGAGAGGATGGAAAAGCGAGGCGATGAAATAATAGTCAATAAAAAGGCCGTTGTCATCGTGAGCCTAAAGCTAAAACAGCCAACAGAAAGAGCGAGAAACAACGGATAGAGCTACTAAAACAGATGGAAAGGATGGATGGACGCCAAGTTATCCTGCTAAATAGGATTACGAGTCAAGTTACCTCATTCCACACCAAAAAAAGAAAAAGGAAAAGAATGGATGGGGATTTGCCAAGATTTTCAAGGGAAGAGGTGGTGCTCTTCTGCAGTGCACCAACTAATGACCCCCATTCCAAATAGTGGCGGACACATTCAGTTGGGCATTTTCCATTGACAGCAGCAGCAGCAGCAGAACATCGACGACGGCCAGCACGCCAGTGCTCAAGCATTGTCTACAGCATCAGCAGCATCAGCAGCAGCAGCAGTGCTGTCGTACCGTACTGTATTGTATAAGAATTCAGCATTGTATAGCAGCCGAGTGGCCTTGGCAATGGCGCCCGCCTGGTGCCTGCATTGTGCTGCTGGCGTGAGTGCAGCACAGCACAAAAGCGCACAGTGCTGGTGGTGCTGGTGGCTGTACAATTGGGCAGATAAGGACGAGCTGGATCTACACTACCACCACCACCACCACCACAGCCATATCGGCAGTAGTCGGGGACCAAAGGCCAAGGTTAGCGGCGCTGTCCCTGAGACTGAGAGAGAGAGAGAAAGAATGTGAGATAGATAGAATGCATTGAGAATATGATATGAGCAGTAAATCAAGGAGGAGTGAGCACATACCTGCAAGAAGTGCTCTTTGATCTGAAGTGCTTGCTCATTTACTGTACTCAAGAACTTGAAGAGTGATTGAGAAAGTTCCAGACAACTCTTTCAATCAGTGTTCGACGACCTTGGATAAAGATGGCAGCGTCCCTGGCGGAGGTGGCGGCGGTAATGGCTGGTGATGAATCCTTGAGATTCTGCACTCACTTGAGCAGACTTACATTGGTATACTGCCAATTGGTACGGTGTCCATTTCATTTCATTTGCACTTGCACTGCACTGCATTCCATTCCATTCCATTCCGACGGTTCAGGTTTCAATCCTCTGCAATATTCCTTCTCTTTCTTTCTTTCTTTCCCTCTTGAAGTTGAAGTGGAAAAGGCGCGCGCACAAAGCGAAAGAGAAAGTGGCCTTGCCCTAGCCGAAGGCCGCAGCGGTGGCCGTGGTGATTCGCACTGCAATCGTACAGGCAGGCCTCTACTACCTCGGGTGAACGGCAGTCAGGGTCAATCGATTTCAGCCTTCTGAACACAACCATTCTACCCGTTTGCTGGTGGTGCTGGTGGTGGATTCACTTGGCAATGAGCACCACCAGCTTGTGTGTATTGAGTTTCTAGGTCACCGACGAGGGGAGACGCAGATCGTACAGTAGAGAACAGAGTACTACTGTACCATGGGCGCCGTCAGCATATAGCCGGCGAGTTGTAGCAGATGAAGAAGAGGGGAGCATTCTGGAGTGAGCGTGCAAAGCTGTAGAGGAGAGATACCGATGGCAGCAGCAGCCGTGGTGGTGGCTTCTTCTGCTTCCCACTGCTAGTGGCAATGGTCGTGGTAGCTGTAGTGATCACTGATCAGCACGCTTAGCATCCACAGGCGGCGAAGTCGGCGTCGGTGGCGGCGGCGGCGGCGACGGCGGTAGGCGACCTTCAAAGCATCACTTCTACTTTTGCTTCTACTACTGCTTTGACGGCGGCGGCGGCGGCGGCGGCGGCCGCAACACAACAACACCATCTTCTTCTTGTCTTGTCTTCTTCCACAGTAGCCTTAGCCTTCAACTTTCTCCCCTCGCTTTTTGGCTGTGGCGGCTTCATCTTCGGGTGGCAATCATCATCCTCTTCAGCTATTTCCTTCCTCCCACACTGGTGGTGGTGGTGGTGGTGGCGGCGGCGCCGAAGACTACGTCGACGACGACTATGACTATGACACGGCGTGGGGTACAGACGTAGAGCAAGCAAAAGCAAGCAAGCGTTAGCAATCACACACTCACACGTTTGCCAGTGCTCACGAGAGGCAGACACAGACCGACAGACAGGCAGAAAGTGCACGCATAACTCTCGCTTCTTCTTCTTCTTCTTCATTCCCTCTCTTCACTCACTCACTCACTCACACACACTCACTCACACACTTTGGCATCGTCATAGACCGATCTGCGTGCTTGTTCTATCTCGATCTCACCAGTCAGTGATCACTTCGTATCACCACTACCACCACCACCGCCACCACCACCAGCAGCATCATTATCATCATCATCATCATCATCATCATCCAGCTTACCAGCTTCGTCGCACAGTCAGTCGCGAGTACTCTCTGCATGCGAGTATCGCTTCATTCTGGTTCATCATCTCATCACTGCAGCTGTGTGCCAAACAGCATCTCACATTTCACATTCATTCCACATTCTGTCTGCTGACACCGGCACCACCCCCTCCTCCTCCTCTTTCGCTTCTTCACTTTTTCTGTAGATGACAATCCGGTGCTGGTGACCTTCCTGTCTTCTTCTTTTAGTTGTGATTGTATCTTGTGATATTACTTCATCGGTTCAGTTCAGCTCAGCTCAGCTCAAGCCATCAATCCAAACAGCTGTTCATGGCAGACCCAAGGATCTTCCTTGCCGTTCACGAAGGCTGGCTCCATCGTTTGAAGGTGAGTTGTTGTTGTGGTTGTAGTTTCTTCTCTTCAATTTCTATTTGCCGGTTTAATATGTTGTACACGTACAAGTGGTGAAGTCTGTTCTAAAATAATCTCTCTCCTTCAGGACTTGGTCGCCGAAATTTCCCCAGCGGACCTGCAGAAAACAATGGCTAGCAGGTTTACGCGTATCACGCCGCTGCTGGCCGCCGTTCGACGATGCGCAATGCAGCAGAACAGTAACAGCTGTGATGTGGTGGAGTTCCTGGTGACGGAGTGTGGCGCCGACGTTGAACAGGTACGAGTTTGTTTCTGCTGTTGTCAACTTCGAAATCATCATCATCATCATCTAATCCATTACCGTTTCTAAAACACTTTTTCCCGTAGACGGGCAGCGTCATGTTCCTGGACGGCGATGAGATCCACGACGCCCCGCCGCTGTGGATCGCCGCCGCGGTCGGCTGCCAGCGCTGCGTCCGCCTGCTCGTCGAAGCGGGCGCCAACGTGAACGCCACCACCAGCACCAACTCGACGCCGCTGCGGGCCGCCTGCTTCGACGGCCACCTCGAGATTGTGCAGTACCTGGTGGAGCACGGCGCCGACATGGAGATCGCCAACCAGCACGGCCACACCTGTCTGATGATCAGCTGCTACAAGAAGCACCTCCCGGTGGCCGCCTATCTGCTGGATCGAGGCGCCCAGGTCAACCGGCAGTCGGTGAAGGGCAACACGGCCATGCACGACGCCGCCGAGGCGAGCCACATGGAGATTCTCAAGCTGCTGGTAAGCGAATTTAGAACCCTCAAATTGTGTTGTCAACAACAACAACGATGACCTTGCCATTACCATTCAAAACACACACACCATTCTCCTCAGGTTCGAAATGGCGCCACCTTTCTCCGCGACTGCTACAACCTGACGCCGCTGATGACGGCCGCCCTCACCGGCAATCGCATCATGGTCCGCTTCCTCAAGGACGTCTTCCAGGTGTCGCCGGAGGAGGAGGCGGACGCCCTGAAGCTGCTGGGCGCCACCTATGTGGACAAATTCAACGATCTCACCGCCGCGTACACCACCTGGCGGGCGGCGCTGGAGACGGCTGGTCGGGTGGAGGACCAGGCGGCCTACCGGGCGCGGCTGCTGCAGCCCAGCAAGGAGGTCAGTGCCGCCTATGGCGAGGGCGCTCGGGAGATTGCCACCGAGGCGGACCTGGAGGAGCTGTACTGTGATTTGGGTAAGTGTGTGAAAATGTTCAGTGTTTGGTAAATGGGACTTTCATAAGCATTTTCTTCTTCTGCTGCCCACAGAGAAATCGCGCATGCAATCGCTGATTCTCCGCGAGCGCATCCTCGGCATCGCCCACCCGGAGACGTTCTACTTTATGCGCTTTCGCGGCGCCGCCTACGCCGACCGCCGCGAGTACCTGCGCACGCTGGCGCTGTGGATGTACGTGCTGGAGCGGCAGACGACCACCGGCAAGCCCTTCAGCGACATGACCCACTCGCTGTACCTCAGCATCCTCGAGATCTTCAATCTAATGGCGAAGCTGGAGGAGAGGCTGGTGGTCGCCGCCGCCGCCATCACCTCCTCCTCCGCCACATCACCGGCCAATGACCCCGCCAACTCGGTCCTCCAGACCTACGATGTCTTTCGCGTGCTCAAGATGGCCCTGCGCGAACTGCTCCATCCGCAGAATGACTTTCTCTTTCGCCCGAAGGACTGTGATAATGACAACAACAACAACAACGACGACGACAACGACGACGACGTTGAGGTTGACAGCTGCGACGACAACTCATCTCCACCCCACTCCTCTTCTTCTTCTTCAAACTCCAGCTCTTCCTCCTCAGGCAGCCGGACCACCAAAAAGTACTGCACTAGGCTGACGCGAAAGTTGCCCGCCCTGCGCGGCCGCCTCCGCGGAGAACAGGCTGCGGGAGATCGGGAGGAGGATCGGGAGATGCGCGAGGAGGAGGACTACCACCTGGCCGGTGGTGAAGTGGTGAGCCCTCGGGATGGTCACCAGCTCCACCGAGTCCCGCTGAACGCCGCCGCCACCAACACCTTCAACACGGAGGAGGGCGGCAATATCATCGACCGGCACTTTCTGCTCATCATTCAGCTGATTGGCCTGCTGGTGCGCCTGCGACCGCAGATGTCGCCCGCCGAGTGGCGGTGCTTCCAGCAGGTCCTCTACGAGTTTGTCTCGCTGGAGCCCCGCTCGGCCACCTCCTACACGCTGCTGCACATTCTCACCTTCATCACGCCCGCCGACCTGCCCGCCCCCACGCTGCCCATTGCCCCGCTGGGCGACCTCTTCGAGGTGGTGGCCGCCGTCAGCCGCCGCCTGGACGTCATCGACCTGGAGGGCAACACGGCGCTGCACCTTCTCTTCCGGCAGATGGGCGAGCAGCAGCAGAAGGAGGCGAAGAAGCAGAAGCTGCTGCTGCTTAAGAATAAGGAGGATGAAAAGGATAAAGAGGATAAGGAGGAGGGGGAGGGGGAGGAGGGGGACAACACCGACAACCACGCTCCTCCTCCCTCACTGGGACCGGGACTCTCGGGGACGCTGCAGCTGCGGCGGAACATGGCCGAGCAGCTGCTCGCCCGGGGCGCCCACCTCGATCTGGTGAATGAGGCGGGCCGCTCTCCTCTGGACTACGTGGAGGCGGCCAGTCTGGGCAATCACTTCAAGGTGAACTGCCTGTCGCTGGCGTGCCGGGCCGCCGCCGTCATCGTCTCCGCCCGCCTCCCTCTGGACGGCCTGCCTGACGATGCTCGGGCCTTTGTGCAGCGCCACCAGCCCAAGGGTTTCTCTGCCAATGTTTACGAAGAGGAGGAGGAGGAGGAGGAAGGTGAGGTTTCCGCCGTCAACCTTGAGGGTCACCAGGAGCTGTTGAACTAATCAGATCGGAGGCGATAATGGCCGTACCACTATGGGTGAATACCACTCCACTGTCGATATTACACCACCACCACCACCACAAACCTCGTTGCCAACTGTCGAATTGCACTTCAACAAGCACACACACACACACACATACCTAAACACACTCAAGTCATCTACTTCTTAGTCAGTATAATAAGTTCAGCAATATATTTTCGCAAACTTCCTCAACTCGACTCAACTCAACTCTACACTACTTTTCTCGCTTTCTCTCTCATTACTTCTGCTTCCATCATCACTACTTTATCTCATCACTTCTTTATCTCGCAGCTCGTTTTGTTTTCCTTTTCTTTTCTTTTTCTTGCTTTCTTGCTTTCTTTTGTCTCTCACTCTTCCACCACTTCTCTGTGTGTGGGGACACTTCTCCTCCCTCTTTCCCTCTTTCTTTCTTGAGAAGGTCTGTTATTCTTCCTTCTTATTCTTTCTTCTCAAGAAGAGAGACACAGAGAAACTGTGAAACGCCGACAAATCTGTGGTACTGTGGGTGAGTGTACTCCCGAAGACAGAGACATTTTATTTTCTATTACTCCCATCCACTCTTTCTCTCTCTCTCTCTCACTCCCTGAAAGACACTATTTTTGTTGATTTACTTTCTCTTCTTATCCACTTTGCTCTGGCACACTCACTTTTACTCTCTCGCACTCCCACTCTCAACTTTCTCTCACCTTCAGACGTTTATTTTACTACCAACTGACACTTGGTGATGATGACGATGACGATTATTATCATTGGATTGATTGACTGACATTAATTAAAGTTAATGAAGAAAACCTGAGCAATTGTGTGATTTGTAATGTCGAATTGGTGCAGTAAGCACCAGGTAAAATGGGGTGCACATCCACACCCTGGCAGCAGCAGCAGTCGGGCCCGAGCCATCTGGAACAGCATCAACAGCAACAGCACCTTCTGGAACAAGACTGCTCCTTCGGGCAGCGACTGTTCCGGCGGTGCTGACAGCTGCACTTGCCCGGTGGCAGACAGGCTGAGGCCAGGTGAACAACTGAACTGAACTGAAGAAGAGGACAGGCAGGCAGGCAGGCAGGCAAGCACTCACCTAGGCTAGGGCCTCTCTGGGCCGGGGCAGCACTGGTGCACTGCTGATGCTGCTGCTGCTGCTGTCAGTGCCGCAGTGCAGCCTTCCTCTCTCTTGTGCCCTGAAGCAGCAGCAGCAGCAGCAGTTCAAGTGATGTCGTGTGCCATACGCGTGCCACCGAGTCAGTCTGTCTGACATCTGTCGCAAATGGATCGTCACTAATGGCGGTTGTTCTTCTTGTTGCTGCTGTTCTGGTCTCCTGTTCGCCGAAGACCGCTACAACCGCTGTGACATTTGAACTCTCTCAACTCTCAACTCACTCTCAGCTCACTGGGCAAGGTCGCTCACTGTTTGACTGCTGCTGCTCGAGTAACAGAGAACACCGCCACCACCACCACCAAATGCCGGCACACATCTGCTCCAGAAGAGGAAAAGCTGCACATCGGGTGACCTGACCAATTTTTGGTTAGGATTGTGTGTGTTTCTTCCCTTTATTCCAAGACATCTTTAGCTGAGCACTACAAATCAAGCGTTTTTGGGCAGCTTTTTGCTGCTGCTGCTGCTGCTGCTGGCACCAACGGAGTGCAGGCATTTTTTCTTTTCCTCCCAATTGATAATCATCACCACCACCACCACTTTGACTGCTTAATGAAACATCCTCGTCAACATCAACATCACATTGCCGATTATTACTGCCTATTACTGCCGTCCGCACACGAACAACTCGGGAAAAAAATGCTCAGGAAGAGAGACTCTGAAAGGCACAAACACTTCACTAATGCGCGCCGACACTGCTGTTCCTGTGCATTGCCAATTAGCAGCAGCAACAGCAGCAGCAACGGCAGCTTCAGGAGTAGCTGAGCAACGAAAAGCACAGGGCTTGTCGCCGCATTGTCAGCCAATGGACAATATGCCCAGTGCAGCACACCATTCAGCACACATCAGTTTAGATAGACAGAGCCAGTGTTCAGCGAAAAAAGTGTGCAGCACATACTTTTTCTTCCCCATTTTTTATTTGGCCATTTTCACTGTTCTTCACTGACTGACTGACTTACTGACTGCTCTCAAACTTGTGCCACACAGTACGCACAGGTTAACAGCAGACAACAGTTCAATTCAACTCTCAGCGTCAGTAACACAGTTTGGGCGCGGTGACCGACGGAAATTAGCGGAGAGGGGAAAAGTGAGAGAAAGAGGAAAAAGAGAAGACAGTGTGCTGAAAGAGCACTAAAAGGTGAAAGTCCACTTGGTGAAGTGAACCGAGTAGATGCAGTGTGTTCATGCACCTAAATCATCACCACCAACTCTGATAATGATGATGATGATGGTGGTGGGGATCAAGAGGATGATGAGGATGTTCCTGGTGGATGTGCTCTGGTGGAAAGCCATCCACCGGTAAAACGGCAGATACCGCTTCACGCCAATCGGAAGTGCTCATTCATCTATTGCTGTTTTACAGCACACTTTCGCAAGAGAAAAGAACCCGATTACTGAATGAGAAAACCAGTCCCTATTAACTGTTTGTAGGAAAATTAGTGTTCAGTCGTTTGTTTGTTTGCAGTAGTAGCGCTTCACATCAACTGCAGCAGACCAGTTTGTGTTACCAGCACGACACGAGCTGGACAGTGTCACACAGTTCTGCCGCCCTTCTCTCTCCCTCTCTCCCCCTCTTCGATGTGTCAGTGTCAGCAGATGTGCACTGGCTCGTGCCTCAGTCACGATTGTTTGGAGGGCTAGGACCGTTACTTATGCTGTTGCTGCTGCTGCTGCTGCTGAAGCAGTAACATTTGCCAGACACACACACTACTCGAGGGTTGAGTAATTACCAATCATGTTCCAAAGACACCGAAGCCGAGTTGCTTTCTGACTGTCGTTGACGATGACCTCAGCACAAAACACTGCTGCCTGCCGCTGCTGTTAAGCTCGGCTGTCTGCTGTCTGCTGACTACAAATATCACATCCTGTTTGGTGTGTCAGTATGGTCACCACCGCAGTAATGTATCACCCTCCACTGGAGGAATGATGATGGTGATGGTGATGATGATGATGCACACTGTCCATTTCTTCAGCTGCTACACTACCCACCGTTTCTATAAATACCACACCAGATTCCTTCTTCTTCTTCTTCTCTAAATTAGTCCCAATTACCAAACACTCGAGCACTGTGGTGCACCCCCTCCCACTTCACTGCCGTCACTGTCTTCTTCCTACTACTCCTCGGTGTTCACGTTTTGCACGTTCTGCCGCAACTGTAAAACTGCAGCTAGCTGTTGATTAGATTAATCGGTTTCGCACAGCAGTGGTCTATCTGTCTGTCTGTGTCTGTCTGTCTGTTTGTCGTACAACAAAACAGCAGTCAACATCATCATCATCATCATCATCATCATCAGCAACAAAACTGAATCAGCTTACTGGCTGCCGAATCAACACAAACCAGTGTGCCATAGTGCTCCTCAGGTTCGCCTTTTTCTTTTCTTTTTCTTTTTTTTTATTTCTTTAGCACACACACACATGCACTCTCTACCTCTGTCTGTCTGTTTGTCTGCCGCCACTCGTGACCACTCGCGCGAGCGGAAATACGGCTGCCGAAGCAGCAGCAGCAGCAGCAACGGCAACGGCACCGATCACCGGAGTGCAGCGCGTGCAGCAGCCCGCGCGAAAAGGGTCAACCGAAAAGGTGCCGGTGTGGTGGTGGTCGTTGCGACACCAACGAACGTGTTCCTAGGTGCAGAGGCAGAGGAAGCAGGGACACTGCTATCGTAGCCAGGTGGGTCGTTCAAAAGAAGGTAGGAGGAGGAGAATAGTAGGAAAGTAATGGCAAAAAGGGCAGCCAGTGGAAGTGAGTGTCTGCAGCAGCAGCCATTGCAGCCATTTCAACCATCGGCGATGTCAGAGTTGGACTCTCTGTGACGCTCTCACGGTGCTCTCCCTCTACTCTCTCTCTCAGTAAGTTGATGCAGACAAAGTTCCCTCTCTTTGTCGTTTCCTCTCCTCTCCTCTCTCTCTCTGCCTCTGCCCGAGCAGTGGTCGCACTCTGTCAATATAAAAACTAGTCGTCGCAGTTGCAGTGCAATCGTCGTTTGCTCGCTGCGAGTGCTACGCACGCGAATACTCCAGTACTCTTTGCAGCCTGTGGAGGCTTCTGCTGCAGGCGCTGCTGCAGTTTGATCTTGTGTGCTTCACATCACATCTCCTCGAGCGGCTGCTGTCTCTTTCGTGGCCACACTTTCTTTCTTTCTTTCTTTCTTTCTTTCAGTGTCTCTGTGTTTGTCTGCAGTGTGCGCGCGAGCGTGTGTGTTCGATCTGTCTGTTTCGTCTTTTGACAACGACGGCGACTGGTGCACACAGTTTGGCAACAGTTGGTGGCAACAGCGGTGGTGATTACTGCACACTTGTGCAGTTTTCTTGGCGGCAAAAGAAGAAGAAGTCACTGTGTCAAACTGAGTTTTGTTCAGCGTTGATGCGAAGTTACGACAAACCGAGCTTTTCGCTAATTACTTGTTCCAAACCAAAGCTTGCCTCTGTATTCACCGCCAGTATTTGTCATCAGCATCTCATCCTCTTACAATCTTTCCTTCATCATCTTGACCTAATCATCGTCAAATTACCTTTCAAAGCTTTTCAAACGCTCAACTCAACTCAAGTCTGCCTAATTAGTATTTCCCTGTGCCGCAATTTTTGTTTCCTTTTTCTCTACACATTCTCTCCGATTTGATCTCACCACCACCACCACCACCACCAAGAGACAGACACATCGAAATGTTTTCACTTGTCTGTGCGTCCAGTCCTCTGTACCTTCAGTATCTTCAGTTCAGTTCGGCAGCATCAGCAGCTCTTTCGTTCTCACCACTTTTTCTTCTCCATTTTTTGTCTTCGTCTTTGATTTCTTCATCACGATAAGCAGAAAAAGAAGAAGCAGCAGCAGCCTGCTCTCGTTGGCGCATCTCATTCCATCGCACTCTTCATCGCCAGTCATTGAATGCCAATCACCAGTGACAGCTTTTGCTTTTTCTCATTTTTCTTACTTCGACTTTACCCTGCACATCAAGGTAAGCTCAGCCAGTGAGTGAGTGAGTGAGGTCTAATCGATAGTGCACGCAATTACACACATTTCCAGCCATTGACACATCAGTTCCTAGTCCTCTCTTTCCATTATTCAGTTCAACCACGGGGAGCCCCCAGCAGCCCTCTTGTTTTCTTTTCTTTTAAAAGTCATTGAAGCTCTCTCTCTCTCTTTCTCTCTCTCTCTCTCTCTCTCTCTCTCTCTCTCTCTCTC
>JAALOO010000532.1_pt1 | contig 33427 bp, 30 predicted proteins | sample 7257641 | NCBI WGS metagenome assembly JAALOO01 (sample SAMN14085613, study PRJNA598686) | mite metagenome | biome: ENVO:01001000; feature: ENVO:01001002; material: ENVO:01001226; isolation source: single female mite from University of Michigan culture on fish food culture... ...
GATTTTAAAAAAATAAAAAGCGGATTGTTATTCATTTTAATAGGGCTTTAACATATATTTTTTACAACAAAATCCGAACCGGAAGTAAAAAGTTCCAAAAAAGAAGTTCTACTTCCGGTCCCGTTAAAATTTTTTTACTGTCAGAAATGAACTTCCCGTATTTAAAAACTATTTACTAGATGTATAACTCAAATGGAAACATTTTTTACAGCACTTTAAAAGCACTGCTAAAATTTGTATAATTTTACTTTTAATCAGTTTTAATTACTTTTTCTGTAATTGTTATCAGATTTAAGCAATCTTATTTTTATTAAATAGAAGCACTTTTCTAGTTAATTTTACCTAGTTAAGTTTAGTAAAAAATAATCAAAAAAAATTTTTATGATTTTTTGTACGGTTAAACTCCTTTTGACCGGAACCGGAAACCCAGGACCCGTTACAAATAAACCACAAATGCCATTTTACTCAGCTTAATTTTACCTTTCCAACGATACCAAATTCGGCGATGGAAACTTTTTTTGAGTAAAATCTGTTCACCGTGCCACCAAAGGCAACCGAGCTTAGCAGAACTTCTTTTTAATAACTCTAAGCTAACATAGCAACAAAACTTTCAAAAACAGTGAAGTTTTTTAAAAATTACTTTTTTTAAAAAACATAATTTTTATGAACTGAAATGTTATTATTTATTGTTTAATTTACGACCATTTTGCAATTTTTAAGTTTTTAGAAACTTCAGTAAGTGGAGTTTACTCGTGTGCTCAGTTTCTTTTGTCTGGTTTTCAAGAATGATTAGGATTAATGTGACAAAACATTCTTTTTCTCGGTAACCTTTAGTAGCTTCTCTGTTATTTAAGGTAAAGCCTGTTTTTGAAAATTTTGTTGCTATGTTAGCTTAGAGTTATTAAAAAGAAGTTCTGCTAAGCTCGGTTGCCTTTGGTGGCTATGCTGTTATATCAAAATAAGGTTCGTTTGCGGGAGTTTATCTGTTCGGTGAGGGTAGGGTAATTAAAAATAAGGTCTTTTGAACTCGGCTATTTTTAGCGTTGTGTTTTTATGTCAGGTTAAGGTTATTCTAAAGTTTGGGCATTTTTAAATATTGATTCTACACAAAAAATTAAACTTTTAAAATTAATTAAAAATTTTAAGTTTTTTAATTTGAAAATCCTTATATCTCTCAAAATACAAATCAAATTTTACTCAAACAAAAAGTAAAAGTGTTTCAATAAAGAGGAAAGTTAAAATCTATAAAGTTCATAAATTTTTATAAACCGGAAGTAGTTTTCAAATTTGGAAGTTCAACTTCCAGTTTTTAAAAATACTTGATATTTTGTATAATTGTAGATTGTATTGCCAAATAATTAATAGAATTTAAAAAATGCAAGCTTGTTAATCTCAAAAAACCGTAAAACAAAGACAAAAATGTCGATTTTCGAACTAAACTCCCAAAAACTCCCGAAATTTTGCAATTTTTTTTTTGGATTTGTTCCAAATAAAATGCATAAATTAGCTACGGTTTTAGGCTTTATTTTAAGATGTTGTTTAGAAGAAACAGTTAAATAATTTTTTCAAAAAAAATTTTTAAAACTTTTTAAAATTGGAGTTTGAAAATCGAACTTTTTTCGAAAACCTGACGTATAGTAATCGAGCTGAAATAGCCAATAGTCTCAGTTTGAGAGGCTCTTTCATGCACACTTTGGTTCGTTTTTAGCACAAGAAATTTTTTTAAAACAACACGCCGTGTTATGTGATATATGTTAATCAAACAACTTTTGTCTCAAATTAGTAATGAGAACTTTATGTTTTGTAACAAAAATGGTAATAAATAAAATTAGATGTTGTTACGTAAAATAAAAAAATATTCAAGTTACACAACATTTTAATACAGTTAATCGGTACAACCTCCACCGCTGTCACAACCTCCTCCACCACCGCCACTGTCACAATTTCCTCCTCCTCCCCCACCACTGTCACAACCACCTTCTCCACTTTCACCCCCTCCACATCCACCTCCACCTGTATCTCCACCTGCGCAGTAATCATAACCTCCACCCAAAACACAGTCATTACCGCCAGCAATACTACTAGAAAAATCATGGCTAGGAAAGCAACCGCCAGTTCCTCCGCCGCCATTGTCGCTGTTGCCAAAAACACTTTCTCTGTGACCACGACCATTGCGAGGACGACCGCTGCGAGGACCACGTTGACCACCACGCAGACCACCACGCTGACCACCACGCTGACCACTATCCCCATTCCCAATACTGGCGCAACAAAAATAATTTTGATCATCACTTTCATGTTTTCGCATGTCGTGGACGTAGAGAAAGACGGCCACCAGAACGACCACTGACAAGAACGGGTACGCCGGACTGCCAAAGATGCCAAAGAGTAGCCAGCAGTAGAGGACAATGGCGGTGAGGAAGATGTGCTGAACCGCAAAGGCAGTCGCCAGACATTTGGCCCGTTTGGCTATGAAAAGTAGCATTGCCACGTTAAGCAGGCATTGCACGATCAGCAGTGCTTTGAAGAACTTAGTGATGTTATGCTAAACGTAAGAAAAAGTCATTAAAACATTTGTTTTTTAAAGAAAAGTACCAAAAGCGCGTTCAACCACTTACTTGATTCCTCACAACACTGTCCCAAGTGTGAAATCTTTTCAATTGCAAGTTTATCGTTTCCTCAGCTGTGAAGTAGGAAAACACAAAGTAGGCAATGTGTATGATGATAATAACGGCCATTAGAGTGTGCTTGCATTTCATTAAAAACTGCTTTGCTTTTTGTTTTGTTGACGGGTTATTGTTTCCCTGTAGATTGACAAACATGACTTGTTGATGCTGAGCAAAAGGTGAGGCGTAATTTGCTGTGGATGAATGCTCATGCTGAAACTGTGTTGCATTCAATCCACCTGGACCTGCCATTGGAATGCACATGTCGTAACTTGGTGGAGCGGATGGCTGATACTCGCTCATATTTTCATCAGTCTAAAATATGTGCTTATGTAGTGTTACATTGCTTCAAATGAATTGAAAATTGGTGCATCTTAAAGACGGCAGTCGATGCACCAAAGCTATGTTTACTTAAATTGACATTCAGATTTATTTTTAAAAATCATGCCGTTTTGCTGTAAAAAGAGTAAGTGAGCTTGTGTTGGGGAGCATCTTTCGTCTGCTTGCAGAACAGAACAAGTAAAAAGAAATTTGTTTATTTTAAAAAAATTTGAAGGTCAGAAACGCCAGAACTCAAGAACTGCATGTGAAATGTAAGCAACAGTCAAGAAAGAATGAAGAAAAATAAGGAAAAAAACGGTATTGTTTACATATAGCAGCTAGTGATCAGCTTGAAACAGTGTTGCAAAAGTAGGCACAGTTTAACCACCAGGATGCGTTATCTCATTGAAAAATTTCAACGTTTTTTACACATTTAGATTCCTTGTAAAATTCTATTTTTCAAATGATCAATTTGTTTTGCAAACAAACGTATTTTAAAAAGGACCGGTAAAACGATTTAAAAATTCAAACGAAAATTGAGAACCGAGAACCATTTCTAACAATACCCCACATGCAATATCAATTTCGTGCGCGAAAACCTTAAAAATGGCGTAGGAGTTGTGCCTTTGACTGTACAATTAATTTTTTTCCGTAAAGTTTCTCTCATTTTCTGAAAAATTTCTTTTGGGGTATTGTCAAAAATGGTTTGACGAAAAGATTTCAAAAATATACTTCATTTTTGGTTGAATTTTTAAGTAGTTTTACCGGTCCTTTTTTCTAAATGTCAAATTTTGTTGTCACTGAAAGCGGTATCTGTAAACCTTTATAAATACGCACTACCACGTTTAATTGCAAAAAATAGCACACTAAAAAAATAAAACTTTACAAGGAATCCAAATATGTAAAAACTTTTGGTTTATTTACCGGAAATCAAAAGTTTCAATTGCAACATACTACTTCCGGTTAGTAAAAGTACATTTAGCTTAATAGAAACTATGAATTAACATCTCAAAAATAAACTGCAAAAAGTTTTAAGTCAAAAACTTAAGCGGTTATTGAGATAATCCTCTGTATTCATGATGCATTTTTTGACCAAAATCAGCACAATTTGGCAAACTTTAAACGCATTTTTCTTGCTCAAAACTCAATTTAAAAAATTTAAAAATCATTTTTATTATATTAAGTGCACTTAATAATAATTATTTTTTCAAACAAAAATACTAAATTTCCAGAAAATAAATTCTGGTTCTGATACTTCCGATTTTCAAAAATGACCAAAATGATAGGCATTTAAATGCCCGAATTTAATTATGAATTTTGACATTAAAATTGAAATGATCTGAACACCTTTTCTCCAAGTAAATTCTATAAAACCAATGATGGGTGTCCAAAGTTCTTGTACTCTTCCTGAGTTACCACAAAAAATTTCAACTCAATAGCTCAACCCGCTCCGGTTTATCTAGCACGATGAGGAGGTTAATGATGGTAAAAACACATAAAGGCCGAAAGTAGCCAAGACAGGTCACAAGGGTTTTGGGAAAAAAGAAAGGGCGTTCTGGATTTAGCGAAAAAAAGTTTAAGAGATATGTGTTTTCCGTAAAAAGATAAAAAAGATCTAATAAAGCTGGCGTGCCTGTTTTCCAATAAAGCGTGATCAACCGTGGAGGGCTCGTTCATTATTCAATTATTAATCCATTGATGGTTGATCGGTTTCTCGAACAATTGCGCGACTGCATTTTGCAGATGACAGGACAGCGGCTGACGTGGCTGCGCCACATTCTACAAAACAACAGGCAAAAAAATTACAAAGGAAACACCTTCAGGGCAAACACTTATACTCATTGATACATAAAACAATTAAGTTTTTAAAATTTTTTTATTTTTTAGTTGTTTTTGTAAAACACAATGCAAATGAGTTAATAAAATCATGCCGTTGTGTAAAGTAAACAGTGTTTTTAATTTAATATACAATTAGTTAAACTGAAAAATTGTGTTTTTGTTTATTTTAAAGATGTCTTGTTTATCATCACATTGATTAATAATCCAATTGTTTATTTGTTCAACTTTATTTCGAAGCGTTTCTAAGTTAGATTTCATAACTAATACATTGTTTGTTTTTTCAAATTCTTTATTAACAGTTTCCAAATTATTTTCTGCTTTTTTAAAACTGGCAAGATTTTTATTATTTTTTTCAAAAAGTTTTACTTGTGAAAAAAAAGCTGCAACTTGCAAACTGCATAGTCCCAAAGAATTGTCAATTAAATTTAAACCAGCACTAATAGTGTTCATTGTAATAAATGCTTTTTGTTCAGTTTGAAAATTTTTTGCATCATTAAAACAGTCAGCTTTTCCTTTACACATAAATTTTAGCTCTTCTATTTTATTTATGGTTTCATTAACATTGATTTCTAGTTTTTGTACATTTTGCGCAAATTTTAAAAAATCACTTCGTTTGTAACTTTGAAAAACAATTTTTTGGTGAAGTGACAGCCATTCGTTTTCTACGTGCTCCATAATTTGAGCAATTAAACCTTTTTCTAGAGTAATGGTTTTTACATTGTTAATTTTTTTTTAAAATTTTGTTGAAAGATTAATGTCATCAGAAAGATCACTAACATGTTTGTACAATTGTGATGCAATTTTCATTACAGAAAAAGCGTCTATAAGAATAAATGCCAGTTCTATTTGACGCATTACTGATTGACTAATGTAAAAATTATTATCGTCACTATTTTTTAATTGTAAAAAATTTGTGTTAACTTTTGAAAAAAAATAATTTGTAAAAGGTAGCTGCTCAAAGGCGACATTGTTATTTGTTTTTATATTAGAATTTAAATTAAAATTTTTGGGAGATTTTATCAAAGTCGGTAAAAAAGTGTTAATATCTAAGTGTTGATTTTCTTTATACAAGATACTAATTGCTGCACAGTAAAAAGCGATGTTGTTTTTAGTATCACAAATATAATAAAATATTTGATCAATATATGGATATAGTTGCTCAAATTTATTTGGATTCCATTTTTCAAATATATTTTCAAGTTTTGTCGTGTTTGAATAAATTTGAATCGCCATTTTATTTGCTGTATGACAATTTGTTTTTAAACTTAAAAAACGTTGAAATTTAAAACATTATATACAATTTTTTTAAAGTTGACAAGTCAATGCTCTAAAAATGTGATTTTGATAAACACAATATCAAATGAACTCTGATAAAAATGATTGCACACCAATTAGTAACGTATTTTGTTTTTATGTGTTATCTTTAAAAAAGTAATAAATTATTTTACTTAAATATTGACATTTTAATCTTAAGACAGATTTTTATTAACACAATAAAATATTTTGTAAAAGTCAATGAACTTTATTTCCAAAAATTTAAAATTTGTTTCAAAAAAAATAAAAAAAGGAGCGGTTGGTAACGTGGCGCGCGGAGAGATTTACAATCATGACATAGTCCAGACTGACTTTTAATGGTAGAGGGAGCAGCTTATAAAGCATTTACAAAGGTTTCGAACTTCGCGTGAGCAAAGCCACGTCACCAGCGGCCTGGTGGCCGCTACTAAAATGTTTTTAAAACTAGAACATAAACAAAAATTTTTAGTTGAAAATAGAAACTCAAAGTTTATTGCTTAATTTTTGTTAAGTTTACTAAACCACTAGTCTGGCGACACATGGTCACCGCTAACATCTGGACCCGCTAATGAGGCCTAGTCGTAAGGCAGCAGTGGCAAAATTTTGACAAAACTTGCTGTTTTAAACTGTGCATCACTAACGTTTTAAAATATTGGAATGACAGCTCAACCTAGTTTTACATGGTCACTTTTTGTGCCAATCGTTTTTAACTCAAAGCAAAAATATGCCACAAAGAATAAGCAAAAATATCAAAAATTTTATTTGTTTTAAAACAAAACTGCTGGCCGTTACTCAATGTAAACTTTTAAATGGCAAACTAAAAAAACAAAAGTTTTTGTTTTTAAAAAAATTTTTTTAATTGAAAAAAGCAATAAACAATGCATATAGTAAAAGTGATTAACTAGTACGTTGCAACAAGTTGGTTTCACTGGTTAAAATACTTCCCATTGTGCTACAATGTTGAAACTTTGCAAGTAGACTCATAAAAATGCATAGGTTTGTGGAAATTTTTTAAAACAATATTTTGGTAACCGGAAGTACCAAAGTCCAATTTGAATTTTGCACTTCCGGTCGATATAAACTTGATTTTTATAAATTCAAACTCCTTGTAAGATTCTACCTCAATGTTGTACCACTTGTTTGTACATTGGACAATCGAATAGAATGTTAGGATTTTCCATTTTGATAACATGTTGAGACAAAAATATATTTTTTTGAAAAAACTCAAAATTTTAACTTTTTATTCGATTGTCCAATGTACAAACAAGTAGTACAACATTGAGGTAGAATCTTACAAGGAGTCTAAATTTATAAAAATCAAGTTTATATTGACCGGAAGTGCAAAATTCTCATTAGACTTTGGTACTTCCGGTTACCGAAATATTGTTTCAAATTAGTAAAAATGTAGTTAAACACGTATAAAAACATATGCAAAAACAAAATTTAAATATTTTTAGTAACTTTTGAGTAATTAATTTCCAAAGTTGACCCAAAAACTCCCTTTTTGGATCAATTTTGAAACTTTTGGTTCAAAATCTAAAAAATTTTTACAAACCTATGCATTTTTATGAGTCTACTTGCAAAGTTTTAGCATTGTGGCACAATGGGAAGTATTTTAACCAGTGAGACCAGTTTGTTGTAACGTACTGGTTAAGTTTATTTATGACTTGGTCGGTTGGCAAGTTTGTTAATGTTATCAGTCACGTATCATAAATTTTTATCATACAATCTATACAAAAGGTTGTTGAACTGAGTAATTTAATTAAAAGTTTTAATAATAAATTTTTTGTTTTTGTACATGTAGATTAAGATTTATTGTTTAAATCTGCTTGTCTTTATAAAACTTTTACAATCACTGTTGCATTTCAAATAAAAAAATACGCAGTATTTGTTTTAAATTTGATAAAAATATCTGATAAAAATAGTTTGAATTTACACATAAAAAGCGTGACACAAAATTAATAATTTTAGTCTAATTATACTATCGTGAACTTACAAAAACAAAAATTCATTTAAAAACATTAAATTAAAATACAAAACTATTTAAAAATGTCTGCCAAAGAAAACTTATCTGGTTCTGAAAATTTTAAAACAATTTTGCTTCAATGGAACTTTTCTGAAATTTTAAATACACATGCTAAAAAAATCATCAATTTTACTGATGTTGCTAATAATTCTAATATAGCATTACTTTGTGCTTCACTTAGTAGTGAAAATTACTCTGAAAATAAAAAAGTTGCTATCGACAACATTTTGCCCAATTTGCTAAAAGAACATGAAAATACAAATCAATCAATTTCAAAAAACGAAAATTTTACAAACTCAACAAACGACGAAACAACTGATTTTACAGGTAAAATTCAAATACATTTTTATTTTTTTACAACAAAGAGTGAAAACAAATTTTTTCCAAATACTCACACACTCAAATGTTTATGAGTCGCACATCTTTATAAAGCTAAAATTTGTTTGATAACTAATATTTTAATATTTAAATGGAACCCGAAACGATTCCTGAGAAAATCGTGTCAAAACTGTACCTTTGGTTGTGCTTTACTTGACTTGTAATGCCATTTAGCGAAACTTTTTTGTTTTTTTTGTTTTGCTAGACGGCATTTCAAGTCATGTAAAACACAGCCAAAGGTACAATTTGGACCCGATTTTCTTAGGAACCGTTTCGGGCTCCACTTAGATATTTACATATTAGTAATCAGGCCATTTTTAGCTTTCCAAAAATGTGCGACTCATAAACATTTGAGTGTGTGGGTATTTGGGGAGATTGCTTATGAAAATTTGTGATCACTCTTTAAATATTCGTTACTTTTAGAATTGTTAATTAATAACATGAAAAAAATAAATCAAGAAAATGGTCCTTACTATATAAACGAAAAAAAAGAAAATTTGTTGATTACTTAATTATTTTGTCTGAAGCGGCCATTTATATGGCATCGGCAGCAAACCTTTACTATTGGTTTAAACTTGCTATAGAAAAATTAAAAAACTCCTATAAAACAACAAATTATCAAACTGAAATCGATTATCTTAACTCTAAAATTGAAGAAATTTCTTTTCATATGACTAGTGTTGACAAAAAATGGCACACGTTAAAGGAACAAATGGCAAAAAATGTGTTTAATCATAAATTCTATTTGATTTTTGAGCAAAAAGTACGAAAATTGGCAAGAATAATTGATGCAACAATTGTCACAACAGATTCTTTGAAAGCCGAAATTGATGGCAAATTAAATCCTTTAGATGGTAAAATAGATTTACTTAAAACTCAACTTAAAATAAATGTTATTAATGCTGCAGTTAACATTGCAGCTTTGATTACATGTATTTTAACTGGAAATTATATTTCGGTCGTTTCTTTTTTAACACACGGCAGTTTTGTTGTTTATTCTGCTTTTGCATTTAAAAATTGGTACGATATATGTTTTACAAAAAAAGAAAAAATAGAGTTAGAAAACCAATTGTTAGTAATTAAAATGATGCAATGCAAATTAAACAATTTTCGAAAACGATTTGACGAAATGAGTGATTGGTATATTGAAAATTGCGATAAATTTGATTCTTCAAATGAAAGTTGTACTAAAATAAATGACTTCAATTTTGAATATAAATCTGCTTGAAAGGTAAATATTTTTGTTGCCAGCTTAATCTGGGCAAATGTTTTAAAAATATTTTTTTATTTTACTAAATTTACAGATTGTTTCTGCCTTGACCAGACCGCCACATATTTTCTTGCCAGCGCAGCATGTTTTTACTCATTTTATTGCTGTTAAGTTAAGTCACTATATTTTCAATTCACCTTATAATCAAGTTCACTAGCCGACTCACTTTTTTAATCACAAGTACACTAGCTGAATCACCTAAATATTACACTTCCTAGTTAGCATGACCAATGGACTTTAGTTGTTCACAGATACTTTTGATTTCAAATCGACTAACTGCCTGATATTACAATCAAAAAAGTTTTCTTCTGGTTTACGTTTTTTTCACATCTGCTGACCACCTTGTGTGCAGTTTCCGTTTACCAAACAGTTTGTTATTTAGTTTACATAGCTACTCTGTTTGACAAAAAAATCAAATGCAGATCACTTTCGACCCACAATCATGTGTTCGCTATTTGTTTCTATTTTTTGTTCATTCTTTTTTTTATTTAATAAAAAGCCGTTAGGCCACAAAAGTTGCCCAAACCTTGCCTTTTCCCAGTTAGTGACCAGTGAAGTTGGTTTAGCCACTGCAAAATAAAAATTATTTTTTTATTTAGACAGCTTTAAACTATGAAGTTCTCACATTAAAGTCGAGACCCAAGATCCCTACTTGTGTATCACCGCACCACTAGCAAAACTACTACACTGTAATGTTTAAAGTAGCGGCCCAAAGCCCGCTAGCAACGTGGCTTTGAGAAGTTCGAAGTTACGTCGCCTGTTTGTATATATGCAGCTACTCTTTGCCATTAAAGTCAGTCTGGACTACGTGCGCTTGTGTTCACTTTCACTCAGCGCTTCTTTAATCAAATAATACATGTTTTTTATATACAGAGTGGGCCAAAAGTTCTGTCACCACTTTTTCCAAATGCGATATTTTTGTAAAAATAAAATTGTTTATTAAAACAAAAAATACTCTCAGTAAGAGTAACTCTTCGACATATTTGACAATTTTAAATCATTTGATTTTGACCAGTAGTTCCAAAGATATCGTCAAAAGTTTGGAGCGTTCCAAAACTCGGTCTATGGGAAAACCATGCATTTCAATGGAGCCAGCAAAATCAATGAGAGTCGATACAAACAAAAACCGGAGTCTGCGCAGAAAAAATAAAAATAAAAATTCTGTTGCATTGACGGTAATGCATTTTGCTGCTCCCATTGAAATGCATGGTTTTCCCATAGACCGAGTTTTGGAACGCTGTCGCTTTCCATTAACTGCAATGATGACCTGTGACTAACAAGTACACAATTGGTTTCCGAAAAAAGTAAAAAATTTTATTTTAAAAAATATAATGTAAATAGCGATCATTTTTTACCACAATGTTAAAAATTTGTTTTGAAAACAAAGAAATAATGCAACAATTTTCCGGATGCTATCTTTTATTGTGATGCACTGCATATAAAGTATTTAAAACTATTTAATCTCAAACAGTATGTTTCGACTTTTTGAAAAAAGCATAAAAGTTATTATGTGCTGTGAAGCTCAGCAAACTAGTTTGTGCACATTTTTTACCCTTTTTGTTATACTGTTTTTCATTGCCGCCGTCTACCTGATCATCCACACTGTTGTCCTCACCACTATTACCTTATTAAACACCTGAGTAAGTAAAATCTTATTTTGTTCATTGTTCATATGTCACTGAAAACATTTATTTTATTGCAGAAAGCGCTCAATTTGTATTTCCTACTCATTAACATTTTTCACATTAAAGTTGACCAGTTAAAAAGGTAGTTAAAGATGTCCAAGTTCATGTACTGTCTACTGTTCTCACTTATTGTTAACGGCATTGTTTTCATCGAAATCTACCTCACTTTCTACGCCGAAAATGTGAGCTACTTCAAGACGCCAGCAGACAGCGCAGCTCAAGTGAATGCCCTGCAGTCGGGAAACGGGCGCATAGTGACCAGCATCTTTTCAGCTATGCCCTCGCCGCAATGTTTTGGCCGGGACACCCGCTCCGACATTGTCTGGCTGGGCCCGGTGGACTGGTGCCGCAAGGAGGCGCCTGGACTATTTCAGAGCAGTCCTCCACCCTGGTTCGCCAGCTCGTGGACCTATGAGCCCCAGTCGGGCCACCTCTTCTACAATGAGGCCAAAAAGGGGCTGATGTGCCTGAGCAGCAAGGACGGCGAAGGCCACCCTTTGCGAGTGGTCAAGTGCGCCGCCAAAGACGCCAGCCAAAAGTTTGCCGTGTTCACTTTCAATTACAAGCAGTCGACCTCGTTTGCAATTGGAAGGCGAAGCCTTTTCACTTTTAACTGCATCAGTAAGTACTACTTGATTTGTGGTTGAAAATGGTTTAAAACTTGCTCATTATATTTTATCTTTTATCATCATCAACAGAAACATCGCCGTCCAGCAAAACGCCCAATTTTGCCAGCCTTTACTGGGACGAGTGTTTGCAGCCAAAAACAAAGTACTCAAAGTTTGAACCTAAAGACATGGGCAAGATGAATCAAACCTTGTTTTCTCTTGCCTAAACAGAAAGTCATCAGTTGGTTTTGTCAATTCACTATATATTTAGATTTGTGTAACTTTGGTGTTTATTTCAAATCAACAAAAAATAATTTTTTATATTATTAAAATAATCAACACAGCACAAAGATTATTTAAAATTGATGTTTTTTAGTAGGTAAACTTCCTTGATCGGTCAACTTTGTACGGTTTCCAGTTTTCAATCTTGCCCACATTGGCGGCATTCCTCACCAACATCAGCCTCATGTTCAGGGCATTGTGATTGAAGAGATTGTCGATGATGTCTTCGTTCATGCGATGCAGTCGGCGTTTGGTCACCAGGCCGTGCAGCTCCTTGTCGAGAAAGTAGGAGTCCATTTGTGCTGTGATTTCAAAAACAAAAAAGTTCAAACACTTATTTAGTAGGCAAATAATGTGTGTGCTTTAATCTTTCTTTGCCAACAAATAATCAGTGAATGCAAAGCATAAAGAAATCATTACTAGAGTGCTTAGGAAAAAGAAACTGTTTTCAGTGTGCAATGCAGAAATATGCTAAAAAAAGTGTATGTGCGCAATAGGCAAATTCTCGCGGCATTTATTTATAGCACGATTTCGGTGACATTTTCTTTTTCCCACATTCAGTGCCAAGAATTTTTTTACAACAAAAGAGAATCACTTTTTGTTGCCCCCAGTCATTGACACAGTTTTCTACTGATTGCAACAGTTACCTAATTGCTATTTGCAATTTCTTTTACAATTAGCTTTTGTACGGTGCAATTAATCGTTTAAAGCAGATTGTATACTTTCTAGTTTAAGGCAACGGCTTTCAAGGGTAAAGAAACATTGTAAAACGGTTTTTTAATTTACATTTTTTGTGTTTACATTAATCTTTTTATTGCTCTTGTCTCTTACTTTAATTGCCACCCCAAACCAGTTTAAGGTCACCACTTTTGGTGACCAGGCTTTTTCTCCAGTGGTCTCCGGTAATAAATCTAAGGTCAAATGATAACATGTCAATGTTTAGTTTGTAGTAGATGCTTATAAAAGTTTGTATTTGACACAAATTAAAAGCAGCATTTTTAGCATTATTTTCATTGTTACATTTTTGCTGACAAGTAATTTAAAATGATGTTTTTAAAATGTTCCCTACTTTTAACCACTGTTTTACTGACTCTTTTCAAAGGTATGTTGAGTAGAATTTGTCAAATATTTAAAAATTGATTACCATTTTTTCCATTTTTCCTAAACTACACATTAGCAATTAGCAGCCTCTCGGTAACCTACCCCGGCATTGGAACTTTTAACTCCACTGACTTTTACCATCCCATATTTCGTCCCTTTTCGTCCGCCTTTCTCCCTGAATCGCCGGACACCATTGGACCCCGATTTTTGCTCTTCACCCGAGCGAACCGCTACTCTGAAGTGATTTTGCCCTTTAACCAGAGCTCTCCGGAGCTGGAAAGGCACTTCAAGGCAGAGTTGCCCACAAAGGTGCTCATTCACGGCTTCCACAACACCGTGGACAATGCCTCGTGGACGGTGGCAATGAAGGACCGGTGGCTCGACTACGACGACCTCAATGTGATCATCGTCGACTGGACCAGGGGCGCCCGGGGCCTCTACCACCAGGCGATCGTCAACGCCCGCGTCGTGGGCGCCATGGTCGCCATTCAGATTCAGTTTCTGGTGGACACTTTCTCGGAAGATAATAACCAGCAGCGGTACCTTCATTTGAGCAGCTTTCACCTGCTGGGCCACTCGCTGGGCGCCCACGTTTCCGGCTACGCGGGAAAGCGCCTTTCCGGTCGGCTGGGCCAGATAACGGGGCTCGATCCGGCGGGGCCGCTCTTCGAAGGCCTGCAGCCGGAGGCGAGGCTCTGGAGGACGGACGCCACCTTCGTCGACGTCCTCCACACTGACGCCCTCTTCGAGGGCAGCATCGAGCCGGTGGGCACGGTGGACTTCTACCCGAACGGGGGCGTCCGCCAACCGGGATGCATCCGCCTGGAGGGACTTCTAAATGCCTACCACTGTAATCACTACCGTGCGTATATGCTCTACGTGGACGCCCTCAGTCGGCGGATAAGGGTGTTCGGGACTCGATGCAGCAACTACCTTCGATATCGGTTGGGTAGGTGTACGGGCTGTGAGGAGGAGGAGGAGGATGAAAGCTCCGGCGGTGGTGGCAATTCAACTCGTCCACTAAACTCCTGCAGCATTCTCATCGGCCCGAGAGCGGTGGAGTGGAGTGGACGGGTGAAAACTGCCGGACTTCGGTACTACCTCGACTCAAGGGCGCAACGGCCGTTGTTTGGTTAAAAGGAAAAAACTCTTAGTTAGCTAGGATAATTATTATTAGAAAAACAAACATGGTATTACCAATTGATTTGTATATGTGATTTCTAAACTTGTAAATAAAGAAACAAAACAGATTTTTTTGGCTTGTTGACACTACTTTAAACGGCTAAACAGAGATGGCAGTTCGGTCGTGCAAGTGAGAGATTTTGTTTGCTGCACAACCAACGCTGAAATCTGAAACAGCACTTTTGCTTGAGCCACTAGTTGACAACTGTGAACTGTTGCCGCCGAACTCTGAAAGACTCGAGATTCCCATCAAGAAAAACAAGCAAACTCGGACCTGTCAAACTCCAGACCAATCACCAGAAAGGTACTGTACTTATACTTTTTTGTTGATTATGCCTAACCATTATCTTGCATTTTACTTTCTAGTCAGTACGTGAAATTGTCTTGAAGAGTTAAACCACACCGCAGCACCAGTATTCCGGTCACGATGGCTCATGTTTACAGCCCCGAAAACCTAACACATCTCTGCCAGACGGCCCTCATCAGTCAGATGGACGCAATGGAACGCCTCAAGGCCTACCACCAGTTCCCTAACTGGCAGCAACGCGTGCAGGAGGTCAATCAGAAAGTCCACTCGTTGAACGTCGTTTTTGATTTGGTGGAAAACCTGCAGAAAGATCACCCGATCACCATCTCTTGCAAAATTCTTTGCAAAGTTGACACGCCTGACAATGATACTGATGACAATGGCAACGGCAATGGCAATGACAATGACAATGACAACGGCCCAACAGTACTGGGCTTTAAAAATGCATGCATCCGCACTGATACACTGACCAAATGGAACTGCCTGCAGTACCCGAATATAGAACAAGACGGCATGACATTGAAGACTCTTATTGAAATTCTCATCATATTCCCCAATTTGCAGAAGGTAGTCTTCATCAAGGGAGGCGGATCATACTACCCGTTGAGACCAAAAGGACTACTGAAACGCTTCCGGCCTTTTGCCGTCTTTGACCCTGAAACGGTGTACTTGTCAGCAAAGGTGGACGGCCTGGCCATTCCTCATCTGGTGCTCTCTCAAGAGGGCACACCGGCAGATTTACCGCTGCGCCACAGTGTCACCCGGTTCTGGCACCGCAAGATCTACTTTTTCTCTTACTCGATTTTGCCGCTCATCGTCGCCGCCTTTCCCAATCTGTGCACTCTGTTGCTCGAACGACAACTTCGCTTTTGCCACGACCTCTTTCCGGTGCTGACCACCCTGGCCGCCCTGCCCCGTCTCTCTAAGCTCAAACTGGACATTTCTCTTATGGAAAAGGATCGCCGTACGTGGAATCGACTGGAGGCGAGCATTGATGCCCGGCCATCCTCTTGTCTGCAGTCGCTAAAGTCTCTCGAGCTGAGCATCGTCGTCCTGGAGCATGACACTCTGGCAATGGTCCTTCAAAAGCTAGAGCTGCCCAGTCTGGAGGAGATCATTTTGAAGCGCATAGTTTGCCAGTCAAACAGCTGTAATATTGACAGCAATTATGAACGACAAATGGAGGGAAAGGAGTTTGAAAAATGCGTCTGGAACGCCCTGCAAACCCTTCATCGACGCTACCCGAGCGTTCCGTTCAGTCAAATAAACTATCGAATGCGCCAACACTACAAGAAGGCAAAATTCTGCATGCCCGGTTGAAAGGCCAGTGCAGAGAAGTTATAATGTAAGTGCAATGTCCTTCTTTTTTATTTCTAAAAATCAGTGTCAGCTTTTTAAGCATTTTTTATAATTAACTTTTCCCTTTTGCAGTTTGCATGTCTTGCAATTTTGAAAGCCGGTTCCTAATCAGCATATTTTATCATTTCCATCCTTCAGCTCTTTAATCAGCACTAAAATTTCCCTTTTGGCAATTTGTGGAGAAAAAGTGTACAGTCAGTCTGCTTGCTATAGCTTTTTTGCTTGTTATAAGTACAGTATCAAATATCAACAATTTTTGTGTAATATATTTTTGTATAACACTGAAACTTTGGTTTCATATATAAAAACATTTTGAAATTTACCAGATTTGTACATTTAACATTTAATTTTGTAAAAAAAGATGCCATTTTGTATGCTGATAAGCAAAATGGAAATAATTTGGCGGAATAATACAAGTTAACTTTTTATCTTACTTTTTATACTATAATACTTTAAACTAATTATCAGTTTGCATGCCGCGGAAACTGTTAATTATGTGCTCACAGCTTTATAAGTGTACATATCGTTAACCCTAGGTTTGCAATTAAAATGTAAACAGTAGTACTACTTCACAAGAAAACTGCATTACTTTTACTTTAACTTTTTTGCAAAGAAATACAAAAAAGATGCTTATCTTATCAGAGGCACCGATTACTTGTTACTCGTTTTTAGCATAAAAAGTTTGCAAAAACACATTCACTTGGTGGTGAGTCAGTTCCGATGAAACACTAGCACAAAAACACACTAGTGATATTTATCTGTAAAAAAATTGTTTGAGATATCTTTTCTCTAAGCAACATAGCAAAAAACAAACAGGCTTTATTGACTATCACACAAACTACATGTAAACGCACAACAAGAAAGCCAGTTGATCATTGTAGTGTGCTCTGTTTACAATACCAAATGATTCAAAATGTTTTACAAAACATTATCACTGTTGTTTTCATTTGTGTAATTGAATTTTTGCAAACGCAAATTTTAAAAATTTGCATATTAAATGACACGTTTAGCAAGTCAATATAATAAAAAACGTACCAACATTTTATGCATTCAAAATGAACTCTTTTTTTGTCATTATTTTTATTTTTACCTCAACTTTGTTGCTTATAAAAACCACAGCAGCATCTGACTTGAGAACAAAGACCAAATTCAAACTATTAGTTCCAAATGTGGGCGACATCATAAGCCAGCTTCCGTCACCATACTTTTACCCTGACACACTGCCTAATGTCACCCTACCAACGCTTCTCTTCACCGGAGAATCTCACACTGACCTGCTCACGCTCAAATTTGCCATCGTCAACAACCATTCCAAAGTGTTCATCGGAGCGCGCAATTACGTTCACCGAATTGCAATTGCTGATGAGGAGGAGGAAAACGCCGACCAAAGGCTAAGGTTAGAGCAAAGCAGCCTTAAGCTCACTTTCCGCAATCGATCCGCCTGTCCGGCGGTGAACGCCAACGAAGTTGGCCTCTCTTCGGCTGAACCAACTGACAACGACATCAAGGTCCTTTTCACCTATCCGGGATATTATCTTTTTGCATGTGGTACAGACAACTGCGGCCGTTGTGAGCGGTATTTGCTGAATGACCTCTCAAAGTCTAAGCCCTTTTGGCTGGAGGACAATGTGGCCGATTTTGTTGGCGGTCGCCGGTCTGTGTACGTTTTCGAGGGCCACTACAACACCGCCAGTGCGTACTATGTGGCGGTGGAACCGGACGGGCGGAGACCCGATCAGGCGCCGCCCTTCTTCTCAGCCCGAACTTTTAACTCCTACCGTAAGTCACAAAAATCAATAAAAATTAAAACGTTTTTTCATTAACATTTGCGCCACAGACATGAGATTCACCTCCAAAAACAGTCAATCGGAAAGTCGTGTCGACTTTAGCCCTCAGTTCAGCTCTACGCATACTTTCCGAATACTGTACGGTTTTGAGCACAATGGCTACAGTTATCTGCTCACACTGCAGCCGCCGATGGGCAATAAGACGCTGGAAAAGTTTGTACCACTGGAAACTCGTTTGGTGAGAATCTGCACCACTGACAACCTTTTTGACTCGTACATGGAAATTCCGCTGGTGTGTAAGGTGCAGATAAACAGGCAAAATGGCAAAAGTTTCTCCTCTTCTTCCAAACCAACCATCATTTACCGGCAGGCAGTGGCGGCCACTTTTGCGGAAGACGCAAGCGCTCTCTTTAGAAAACATCGTTTTTGGGAAAAACAAACTGAGATTACCTCAATGAATGGCTCACTGTACGTGAGCTTTCAAAGTAATGACAAGTCACTGGCTGAGTTTGATAATGAACATCCCCTGTGCCACTTTGATATGGCCGACATTGAGTCAACTTTCCGGAGTGCTTCGCTGCGCTGCAACACTAATGGCGTTGATGTTCAGCTGCTGGAAACGGTGCACGGCAGCGAGGACCCACTAGAGTGCGACTCAATAGAGGGCCACATTCCAGAGAAGGAGCTGGTCTGTGGGCACGTCGGAAACTCCAACAACTGGTTCATTATTGGACGACAGACGCCAACAAGCAAACATGTACTCTCAATAGCTAATGGTATGAGCTGTATTTTTTTAGTTATGTAGCACTCAGAAAATATTTTTCAGATGTTTTAACTTCAATTGGGGCTGTGACGTATCAATCTGGTTTCACCACTCAAAGCGAGCTACTTTTGGGAACTGAAAAAGGGCGGTTAATGAAAGTGCTGCTCAGTAGCACCTTCGACTACCACAAAATCAAATTCACTATTCAACGAGACTCCAATCTGGGCCCATTTATGGCAAATCCTGCTTTCAATCCGCAAACTGGCAGTTTTTACTTTCTGTCTAGGCGATCACTGACCGAGGTGCCCACCTTTCGCTGTGAGGTGTACACCAGTTGTGGTGCTTGTTTTCGTGCCGAAGAAAAGTGCACCTGGACGGAAGATAACAAGTGCAAATCATGTAAAACAATTAACCAAACCTTGCCAAAACCTCCAAATCGGTGTCCGCCTGAAGTGTACACTTTTGAACCTAGGCACGGTCCAGTGGAGGGCGGTACAACAGTTGCTTTTGTTGGTACAAACTTTGGCGTGAACAGGCTTGAAAATAAAAATTCTTTTAAGGTGGCCATTGGGGGTAAAGCATGTCGGTTGTTGACGCACAACAACACCTACTTTACTTGCCGCATCGAAGATGATAAGGATAGTCAGGAGCACAACAGAAATACAATTGCTAATGAAGGTAAGCTTTTTAGACAGTTACTTAATAAAAGAAAAATATTGTTAATTTTTTTCTCTATTTGTAGGAGTCATCACCATCAAAGCCAAATTTGCCGAGGATGCTGAATTCAATAAACTAGGATATGATGTGTTTGGCAGTGTCACACTAAAGGATAGGTTTGCCTTCAAAAGGGCCACCCTCACCGGTGTTTATCCGAGTTATGGCCCAGTGAAGGGCGGAACTCATTTGATTGTCGTGGGCACTGACCTGAACATTGGCAGTAGTTTTAGTGTGCTTATTAATGACGAGAATTGTGGTGTGGTAAGTAGTAAAAAAATTTCTACAGCACTTTTATTTACCATTTAAGTAAAAAATTTTTTTATCTTGTTTATTAGATTGTTCGTGCTAACTCATACGCAATATGTGAAATGGCACCTCAAAAACAAAAGAAAAAAGAGCTTTTTTATCAAGTTGATGTAGCTATTGACAACTACCAGATGATTCTTAATGGCAACAAAACAGTGCACCTAGACACAGGTAGCATTTTCAATGATAAAGAAAACTTAGAAAAGTATATGAGGTTGTGGTCTTTGAAACTGACTGAACACAGCATAGCCAAACATCCATTTACTAACATTAGTCTTTTTGTGCACTTGTTGGAAAAGAGAAAGTCACTTACAATTGGCCAATCATTCCAATACCGCCCAAACTCAGTGGTAAAGGGCATCTACGATCGACCTGAAGACGAACGACAAACCAAAACTTGGGACATCCTCTATACCGCTGCCCACGGCGGTACAGTGATCACTTTTGAAGGGAAGCACATGGATTCAGCACTCTTTCCAATGCTTAGTCTTTCTTTTATAAATACAAATACTCAAAAACCGGAAACAGCAAATCCGATCATCAGTAATGTGCTCTGCAATGTCCCTATAAAAACGGCCATTACCTGTTTTTTGCCACCGGCTCCAAACAGTTTGCTGCCAATTGTCTACCGTTATCCACTCAAAGCTCGGTACGTTCTTTATTTGGATGGACAACAGATTGATAGCAGTAGACTGCCGGTAAATAATGAAACTCATGTTCAGCTGAAAGAATCAGAAATCTTGTACTTTCCTGAACCGGAGTTTATTCCTTTTACTGCTGACCCTGTTTTAATCTCCATTCAAACTTTGCACGTAATTCTTGAAGGCAAGTACTTGAGAAGAGAATTGCCGTACAAAATTCGAGTTTATAGTAATGAGTACCTGACGTCAAGTATTGACGGCATCAAATGTATAATATTTGAAGCGGCGGATGAAACAGTGGCAAACTTTATCAAGTGCAAATTAGCTGTTGAACAGGAACAAGTAGAAAATTTTATTGACAAAGAATTGCATTTGAACGTAACCATTGGAAACAAAACAAAAAAGTAAGTATTTATTTTTTTTGTAATTTTAATTTATTTTTGTCCAATTTTTTCAGTATTGGAATGATCAAACTACAAAATGAAATTGTCTTTTCAATAACAAGCTCACTTTCAATTGTTTGTGGCTCATTAATTGTGCTAATATTTTGTATAGTTGCACAAACATTTATTTACTTTAAGGCAAAACGCACAAAACCGCCAAAATCAAAGATTACTTACAATAAACTGTATGGAGTAGAACTTTCTAGCTTGCCAACTTTAAGTAAGTTTTTTAATATGTTTAATTTTGATTTTGATTTACAATTTTTCCTTTTACAGAAAATTTTTTTAGTCAAGCTTATAATAACCTAGATTTGTACAATCAGTTAGATGCAATAGGCAAAATCATATGCCCCAACAAAGTCAAAAATTCAGACTTCTTATTAGGCACCGGAAACTTTGGTATTGTCACTCGTGGAAAATACCAAAATGAAGACATTGCAATCAAAACGTTGAAAGAAATAAGCACAACAATAACATTCAACAGAGAAAGTAAAAATTAAGTTTTTTGTTTTTTAAGCAAATAATGTGTATTTTTGCTTACAGTTTCCCAAATATCCAACCAGTCAAACCAAACTGCTATTCTCTGCCAAGGAGAGGTACTGAAAGACTTCTTCAAAGAGGCACTGATCATGAAGGATTTTGACCATCCCAATGTTTTATCATTAATTGGCGTCACCCTCGTTGAGAACTATCCCTCTTTGCTGCTGCCTTTCATGACCTACGGAGACCTGCACACGTACGTGAATAACCAAATGAGCAATCCTGATGTACAGCACCTGATTGAGTACGCCATTCAAGTGGCACGAGGTAGGTCAAAACCATATTCTCATCAATGCACAACTTATTAGATTTTAACCTTGTTTAAATACAGGAATGACCTATCTGGCAGAACGCAATTTTGTCCACCGAGACCTGGCTGCCCGAAACTGTCTGATTGGACAAAATAGACAGACAGGTCAGGCGATCATCAAGGTGGCCGACTTTGGCCTGAGTCGAGAGTTTGGCAACCGAAACTACTACCGAATCAACGGCGAACGTAAGCTGCCCTATCGGTGGATGCCCCCTGAGTCGCTGAACGGCCCCAACTCAGTGGCCACGCTCAAAAGCGACATCTGGTCGTATGGGGTGCTTGTCTGGGAGCTGACGACCCGGGGACAACTTCCATACGAACCGTTGGGAGCGCAGGGGGTAACGGAGCTGCTGCGCAGTGGTCGTCGTCTGTCTAAACCGCAGTACTGTCCTGACCTGATCTACTCGATCATGTCGCTCTGCTGGCTGGACGACCCGGCCGAGCGACCCGAGTTCAAAGATGTCCTCTTGTTGATGGAGGAAGCTTTTGTAGTGTTGAAACAACAACTAGAAGCGCCCAATGCCGAGGTCAGCATTCCGCACAGTTACGTCAATCTCGCCGCTGCAGTCCCAGTGCCGGGTGATTCCAGTTTCAATAACAATCTCAACCCCAACATTCATTCCCCAACGTTCAACTTTCTTGACACTAACATTCGGCTGTCGCTTACTCAGTACCACGAAAAATCTCGTTCCTTGATTCAACTGCTCACCAGTCAACACCCGGGCGTCTTTCGACGAGGCAGCGGTGATCGCCTGGAGATGGTCAGAGAGGGTGATCACCCGGAAGAAGGATCATCATCTCGTTCTGCGTCCCCTTTTCCGCCGCCATATCCGCCGCCGCCGTACAGTGCAGAAGATGACACTGCTTCTGCTGCTGGTGGTGTTGTTGTGCCCACTTCACAGCCAAATGTGTTACTAAATGTTGCGCCGCACATTCATGTCGGCTCAAGTTTCGGAAGCCAGGAAACTCATTTTCTGCCCACTAATGCTGTCACTACACTGAATGCCAACAACAACAACAACATCAACCACCCTCTAAATTCACGATCTTTCAGTTATCCCAATTCTTCCTCACTGTAGTACACGACAATGCCAATGTTAAAAGTTTAAAGTTGATTTTAATTTTAAATGCATTTTTACCTTTCACCAGCAGCTCACAAACATTTTACAGTACACTACAATAAATGATCTCAGAAAAATAAAATAAAATTTAGAGAAACAAGATGGTATAGACTGCTGGGAGTGGTATTGTTGTGAAGGGAATTAAGGAGAATTCACCAAACTGAAGGTGTTATTTGAGAATGTGGTTGACGAGGCGACGGAAAACCTGGCCAGTAGAGCGAGCAGCACCGCGAATGAAGCTGGCAAGACGAGCCGACTTTGATTCACTTCGTCGATTACCGGACTTGATCAGTTCCTCCTGGTCGTCGTTGAATCCATAGTCACTCAGATCATCTTCATCGCTTTCTTCACCGTAATCCATTCCCCCAGCCATTTTGTAGGGAATCATCTTTGGATTAGCGCCCATATCGGTTTTCACGATTTTCTTCTTTCCTGTAGAAAAAAACATAAATCAATACTGTAAAACATGCGGTTACAAAGGATGAGGCTTGAGTTGTCGAAGTGTCGGGACGCTTTAAGGGGCTTCAACATACCAAAGAGGGAACGGCGAATATTCTTGAGCTCTGACATGATTTTGTCAAGGGTGCTGAAGAAATTGCGAGTGTTGTAGAGAACTGTAGAGAAAGTAAGTTGATGAACCTCAATGGCTGAAGCGCGCGCACACAAGTGGAAAAATGACCAGTTTTCTGCAGCGTGACTGACTGGTGAGGGCGATTTTTTTGCAATTTTGGCTAACAGATGGCGCACCAAACAAAAAGAAAACGGAGGAAAACAGTTCAGTCAGCAACTGGAAATCGATCAAACTAATTTTTTATTTATCGGTTACAATACAAGTAAAGTAAAAAAAAGTAAAGTACAACTTTACTTAAACTAAAAATTTTAACTCTAAGCTAGTTCAAGCATCTGCTTACACAGTGTCAACTACAAAAAGTGCTCATTAAAACTCTAAATTAATAGTAAAAATGTGCAAAACCAGGCTAAATAATCAAACAATTAGCGTTCACACATCTGCTTCGGGTAGCGCTCGTTGGTTCCACAAATTGGCATCGGGTTGCCTCTTTGATTGAAGATCCACTTGTCGGCCGGCAGCACTGATTGATCAGTAAAAATTAAGTACAGGTACTTGAAGGTGTTGGAAAGCAAATTTGCCGGTTGGTAGTCAATCATTTCTGACGGCACTGAATCGGAGTTCTTCAAGCTACTGAAACCTCCATTTTCCGTTTGACAACGCCTGTTGATGGCTTGCGCCAGCTCCCAGGCCCACTCTCGGTACTGCTCATCACCGGTCAGGCGGTACAGGTGAAAGTACGAATGGGCAAGGTAGGAACTGTGCAAAGAAAAAGAAGGATAGAAACAGATTAACATTTGGCGATCAAACTAAACTTGGAAGATCCCTACTCAACTCTTGCCCCAGCGTCGAGAGTTTTTGTGTGAGTAAATTTCTTTGGAAGCATCTTTGTCCTAGTATTCGCCGCCTTTCGATGACAGGTGCTAGTGATCCTGACTGCCAGATCAAGGTGGGCTGTCGCCTTCTTGGCGAGGTTCACTTTTCGGAAGGCCGCCGAGCTGAGGGCGAACATGCCGCCAAAGCGACAGTCGTGATCATCCATGAACTGCTCAAAACGGCGCTCCTTGCTATCGAACTCATTCACGTACAGCTGCCCGTCAGAGGCTGAATAAAACTGCCCTTCCGCAGAGACGCTCTCCACCGCCTCGAAGAACAACTCCAACAGCTCGGTGTCCCAGTGTCCGAGTTGGTTATATGAGTAGATCATATTCTCGTAGTCGCTGGCCACCTCTCTCCAGGCGTACTGTGCCCTTTCAAAGAAGCCCGTCTTCTTCTCAAACGTGTGCGCGCCGACTTTTTTTCTTATTTCCGCCCGCCCAGTGGCCAGCCAGTCGCCGATGTCTGCGTTTCTCGTCAGATTGTACAGGTAAATCAACTCGGGCACCTGAACGGTGAAGTAGTACTTGCTGGTGTTGTAGGCCCTCCTTTTTGGATTAAACCTTGTCGGAAAGACGCCAATGCTCCGGTCAAAAAGCCCCGTTCTGGGCAGAGCGTTGAACACCTCAATGGCTTTGATCAGCAGCACCTGATCACCGCTGAGGGCGTAGGCGGAGAGCAGAGAGCCGGGGTAGTCGATGAGCAGTCGGGCCATGTCCAGCTGGGCGTCCACGTCGTCGAGGCGCAAATGGTTGGCAATCCATTCCTTTCCGGCGGCCCACTCCTCCTTCAGGTCCATCACCCAGAAGGTGCTCATGGCGTAGACGATGGTCTGCCCGGGAAGGGGGCCACTGCCGTCGGCAAAGTAGCCCTTACAGATGAGCGGCTCCAGTTCCGGCTGGCCCCAGGCGCATCTTCGGTAGGCGGCAAAGGCGCTGGCGGTCATGTTTCGCACGTAGGCTCGCCGAAAAGCTAACTGCAACTCTTTTATACTGCTACTGTTTTGCTGAAGGGTAATCTTCTCCCTAGCATTTTCCTCACCCTTTTGATCAGTTTTGCTCAGTTTGTGGAAATAAAAGGCGCCGGCAAGCAGTGCTGCGATGATCATCAGAGTGAACAGTGCCAGAAAGGTGAAGAGAAGCAGTTTGGAGATTCTCAAAGGCAAAAAGGACAAATGTGTAGAGGTGAAAAAAAGTCGCTGATTGCGATTACCAAACTGCTGTGAGTAGTTTTGGCCATGTCTATCTGACAGGCCAAAGTTTATAGACATTTTTTTAGTAAAGTGTTCAGTCAAAATCAAGTTTAATTTAAAAATTACAAAAACATTTTGTGCACGCAGATTATATTAAAGTTGAACAGTCAAAATTATGATCAGTTGGCTGCGACGTACATTGTATAAAATATCGTGAGAAAGTATGCCAATTTTTTATGAGCTAGTGATTATGATTTTCTAGTAACTCATTAATGAACTTTGCTCAGTTAAATATTGTAAAAAAATATTGCATGTGTTTAAGTATAAAATAAGTGCATTTAGCATTGCATTTAGCTTAATAATAGTAGCAGCTGTTTTTGCACTATATCGTCTGATAAATCATCAATATAATCATTTGCAAAAAATCATTTAACAATGTTTTTCTATTCATTAAAAAAGTAATAAAAAGCAGTTTGAGAAAATGTTGATAACTTTTTTTGTCAAAAGTTACTAAATGTCATCATATACACAGTAAATTATTTACTGACGTTATAACTGCTTTTTGAGTGAGTTTGGCAAACAAAAGGAAGAGAATGAGCTATGGTTATACATTTACACACATTGGCAGTTCTTCAAATTGATGCGGCAGTTTTTCCTGTGGGTTGTTTTTTACAAGTTTTTTTCACCACCCGATCGAAAATGGCCGTGGTGACGACAAGCACTTCCTTTGAGATATGATCAACATGTCGGGCCTCAAACGCCGTTTTGGCCAGATAGCAGTAGTAAGCCATTTTTATAAATTTCTTTTTGGCCACCTGTTTCAAGCGCTCCGTAACGTGCTCTTTGAGGCGCCCTAGCGCCTGGCGCATAGCAGCAGCAACAACAACAGTAGTCTTGTCGCCTAAACAACGCCTATTTGGTGCATGCGTTTATCAATGCAAAAGGTGAGAGTGGAAGCGAATTGCTGCACTATTTCTACCTAACCAATAAAACTGGTGAAAAGATTTTTTTCTCTTTCAACCTTTAATTCAAATTTTTCAGTCACTGTTTAAGCGCGAAAAAGAATGTGTGACCCTGGTAGATATCAAGTGATAGTAGTGTTGAATAAAGTAAGTTTAAGTATAAAGTCTAGGACGCAACATAATTATCATGTTGCGTTTTCACAGTGTGGGTGTTTATTTGGCAGATACGGTGATACAGTTTAAGCTAACTTGAGGGTTAAGTTACATTATTAAATAAATTAAAAAATGAGTTTTTGTGGGGTGAAAATACCAATAATAATGAGTGTGTGTGTATGAGTGCTCAAAAGATAGGTAAAGAAAGTAAAAAGAAGTGAGTGAACAAGTGTTCAGTGGTAAAAAAGTTTGTTTGTCTAAAAAAGTGCAGTGTTCAGCAGCTCTACAGCTTCACCGGGACGGTACTTCGCCAGATCTTCACCAGCTCCGGGTCCTCCTCGATGTAGTCGTTCGGGTCCTTCTCACATTGAATGTTTTTCGCCCGCTGTTCTCGCTGCGTCTTGGGCAGGTTGAGGTGGGTGATGCGGACGTGTCGCACCAGGTCGCACTTTTGACTGCCGGTGGCGACGCAGTTGGGCCATTTGCAGCGGTACGGTTTGATGCCTTTGTGGCGGAAGAGGTGGCGGTTGAAGTTGAAGCTGCTGCTGATGCGTAGGTCGCAAATTGTGCAAAGGTAGGGGCCGCCGCCCCCAAACTGATCCTCCTCTGCCCCTGTTGCCGATGCCGCCTCCTCTTGTACATCAGTGTTTCCTTCTTGAGGATGATGTTGATTAGAAGCAGAGGAGGCAGAAAAAGAGGAAGATGAAGAGGAAGATAAGGCAGAAAAGGGAAGCGATTGAGGAGGAACGGGATTCAGCGGACGGAGAACACTGTAGCTGCTGGTGGTAACTACGCCGCCGCCGCCGTTGATTGGAACCGAGGCGATGATCGGCGTTGCCTGGAAGGTCGTGCAGTTCAGTGGGACAGCCTCGTGAATGCTTAGGTTGTTTAAGTCAATTGCAGAGAAGGATCGGGTGATCAGTGTGGGCTGGAAGGCTGGCTGTTGCAGTTGCTGGAGGTTGGGATGGTGAGGGGGGTGAAGATCACCGTTGTGATAACTACCAGTGGTACTACTAGTAGAGGGCTGTGGTTGAGCCAAAGTGACCATTGTGCCGTTAGGGATGGTGTTTGAGGTAGGAGAGGAGGAGGAAGAAGAGGATAAGGTGAACGGAGAGTTTAAACAGTCAGAAGGATCACCACTGTTGTTAGAGAAATTTGGCGGTGCCGAGGAGCCTTGAGGTCGTTGCTGGTTGTCGGCGGTCATTTCTAAAGTTTCATAGTTATTCTCACTGTTGGCTGTGTTCTCACTCAAAGGGTTGCCCGTATTCAAAGGAGCAGGGGAAATCCCTAAGTTGGGAATTGTGACCGAAGTGTTGAAAGAGCTGTTGGCGATGTCGCCATTATCATAATTATCAGCGTGGCTGTTGGCTGTTTCACTATTGAGAAGATTAATTGTCGTTTCAGTCTCAGTCTTGTTGTCGTCAGTGTTATCACAGTGGTTTTCAGCAGTAGCAATGGTCAATGGCATTGGCTCTGAAACGGAAAGCGCATTGATTCGGATTTGCGGTGGCTGTTGTTGTTGCAATTGAAGAGGAGGAGGAGCAGCACTGGAAGCTTGAGAAGCCTGAAACTGCGGCTGCCGAGAGAAGATGTAGTGGGCGGTGTTCTGCGCTGGATCCAGGTCGAGTATCAGTGGCTGATTCCTTACTCCACTGCCACCGCCATTTTCAGCAGCAGCACCAGCCACTGCAACAGTGGTTCGCTTCTTTCGGGCGCCTCCCCAGCCGTGCGCCGTCGTCTGGTGCAGGCGAATGGCGTACTGGTCGGTGAAGGAGACCTCACAGCGACGGCAGAAGTAGCCATCCGCCCGACGGACGATACTTCGCTGCGGGTAGCGCTTTGGTTCCCTTTGCTGGCCTCCTCCTCCTCCGGTGACTTGGGAAAAGTTGCCCGAAGTGGGCTGCAGGCGGTTTTGAGATGCTGGCTGGCTAACAGTCGACGTTGTTGTGCTGGAAGTTGCTGGTTGTTGTTGTTGTTGCTGTTGTTGTTGCTGTTGTTGTTGTTGTTGTTGTTGTTGTTGTTGTTGTTGCTGTTGTTGTTGCTGCTGTTGTTGTCGTTGTTGATGCTGCTGCTTCTGCTTCTGCAGTCCACGCTTGATCATCGTCAAACACATTTTCTGATTCAGCGACTGCCGAATTTGTGAGTAGTTTATTTTCAGTTTTGGAACGTTTGTGTCAGTGGCAGGCAAAGTTTGCTCTGAAGTGGTGGTGGTGGTGGTAATGATGGTGGTGATGGTGGAGTTGCTCTGTAAATGTTCAATGCTCGGCTTCACGTCTTCTTCCTCTTCCTCCTCTCTGTCCACCTGAGCTCGTTTTCGCTTTTCAGCCGTGAAAAGTGAAGTGTTGTCTATGTCGCTACCACTTCCGCCGTTGTTTGTTTCCATTTCGGCCGCCGTATTATTCTGATTGGCGCATTCACGGCAGTCACATGAGTTGGAATTTTCCGCCTCAGAGGCGGTATCATAGGAGCAGATGACCTCACTGTTAGGTTGTTGTTGTTGCTGCTGTTGTGGCTGCTGATTTTTAGTTTCAACAAACTGCACGTCTTCCTCAGTGGCGTCACTGTCGACCTTTTCGGCATCGGAATTTTTGGCATCAGAGGCAATGGGGGCAGAATCAGAATCACTTTTAGAATCATCTGCTGCAGCAGCAGCATTTCCATTACGAGCTGCCTCTAGTTTTTTCATGTAACGCAACGTAGCTTCTCTACGTTTAATTGACTCTTTTGAAAGAATGACGTATTGTCTAGAGCGAGAGGCACAAACCTTCTTCAGCTTCTTCAAGTCAGGTTTGACATCTTCGGTCTGAATTTGGTCGTTGTTGTTCTGGCTGCTGCTGTTGGCCACCATCGAATTGGACATCGGCAATGTGACAGCAGCAGCAACTGCAGCAGAAGGTTCATTGTCCGAACTCATCATCATCGGCTCCTCAGTCTTCACTTGAACAAGGGGAAAACGGGGTTGGTCGCCGTTACTACTCCCTTCAATCAGAGGATCAGCTGTGGTTGAAGGCCCAACAGTGGTCATCGGTTTAGTCATTGATGGTGCACTCTGCAGCAGTTGATGCTGCGGAGCCGTCGGAGTAGTGACGCCGTTCGCCGGGTCGACCGGTCGCTCCACCATTGTCAGCGTGTAGGAGCCGGGCACCGAAGCGTCGGGCACAATGGCAAAGGCGGCCATCGGCAGGTTGCGGGCGCAGTCGCCGCCATCAGCTGAGCTGAGGTACCGATGCAGGTGCTCCGAGGAGGCGGGCAGCTCGGTGATCAGCCTAGCTGGCAAGGCGGCTAGTGCTTCTGAATGTGGTCCTTGTCCTGGTTCAGTCGTCGAAGACGGCAACGAAGGCTTTGAGCTCTCCTCTTTGGCGATCTGAAACAGTCGTTTGGCAAAGGTGTTGAAAAGGTGGTCAATCTGATCAATGATGAAGGTCTTCAACTTGTCCTTCTCCGCCTCAAACTTGGCGAGCTCAGTCTGTAAGGTGGTCATGTTTTTGCCTGCAAAAAAAGAGTGTTTATTTAAAAAAATCTAATCGGCTAATTTTAAAGTATGAAAATGAGTACAAAAGCGGTTGGTGACGTGGCGCGCGAAGAGATTTAAAAGCATGACGCAGTCCAAACTGACTTTTAATGGTAGAGGGAGCAGCTTTTAAAGCATTTACAGCGGTTTCGAACGTCGCATGTGCAAAACCACGTCACCAGCGGCCTGGCGTCTGCTACTGTACTCAATTTCAACAAATACAGTTTTTTAATAAACAGAAAACCTACTTGATATGAAGTTTGAAATTATCGAACCGCCTTTTTTTAAAAGATTGAGCACAAAATCGCCTTTCGAAGACGACTTCTCTCTAAGTTCTGCACTGTTTGCGATGTCACAAAGCGTGCAAACGCTTGCACGATCAATTTAGAGCTAAGTAAAGATGACAACAGGTGAAGCAAGAGAGAGAGAGAGAGAGAGACGATTGAAAGTAAATGACGGGTGACGCGTGGTAATAAATGTTGCCTAGCAGCGGCTACCTGGAAACGAAAAATGATGCGCTGGTTAGTCGCTTGAATGGGAATGGGTGAAAGGGGAAGGGGGGGGGGTAGTTTCCATGGCATGCCGACAAAGGAAAAAATACTACAAACCAAATGAAGCCGAAAAAGGCTGCCAAGTGCAGCCAAGGTGTGGGCCGATCACCAAAAAGGAAGTGAAAACAATTAATTTTTAAACCTCTGAAACACACCCTACAGAGTTGGGGTGAACAGGGCAGGACAGGAAGCAGTGTGGGAGTGCTAGGTTTTTACCGGAAGTGAGTGTTCGACTAAACTTGAATCTAAAAAGTCAAAAAAAACTTTTATCAAAATTAAACGACGCGCAACTGCTGCTACTGGAAATGTGTGTTCTGCCTGTGTGCGTGTGTTGTTTCCCCGCAACGGCTACGGGTAAGAGCAGCCAAGTGTGACTCACAGAACGTCCACAGAGGACAGGGCAGTAACAACAGAGGGCCGGCTGAATTAAGGAAAACGAAGTAGCATGGAGGCTATTTATGGTCAACGGGAAACAAGTAACTGCATAAAGCAGACAAACCAGAGTTTTATTTGCAGTTTGATTTATCGCTTTGCAGTGCCTCCGCACGTAGTAGTGTCACCACAGTTCACATTCCCTGACTCACTTTTACTCGCACACACACAATCATGCTCACCATCTCATTCACCCATACTCATCTTCTCAGACAGACACAAGTTCACTTGTCATTTTCTCTCTGTCATCATGCCTGTCTGATTACCAATCTTTATTCCAATAAACCAGCAACAACATCGTCACGACACAGCTCTTTGTTTACTTTCTATCTGCTTCACTGCGTGTGTTTTGTTGTTTTTAGGAGCAGCCTTCTCTCTTGTAACAGTTCTTTCTAGAGAGCTATTTTGCTGCTGTGCTACAGTGCGCTCCTCTGGCGCAAAGCGAACTAAGAGCTGACTGCTCCGGTTTCGCCATCTAGCGAAAGCGATTAGTGTTTAGTAAGAGGCATTTGTTGTTGTTTTTCAGCGGCACAAAAAGCTGTGATCATAAACTTTGCTTTGAAAAAAGGTTGATAAAAAGTGGTCAAAGTTGAAGATGAGAACAGTTTGTTGAGAGTTTGGTGAGGGTCTGCCAGCACTGCCTGGACTTTGGTTTGCAAACAGCAGTTCAACACAAGTGCGACATGTTCAGTTTTTTTGTATTGATAATGTGAGTACCATAACGTTCTCACGACTCGACCGCGTCCACTCTTATCTCTCACATTGCCGTCCAGTAGCTACTGTTACTGATACATTAAACACCATTTAGGCCGTTTTTTTATCAGAATCAGTTCATTTCCTGATAACCGGATAAAGCTGTCGTTTCTACTGCAGAAAAGGCCAAAACTGTTGTCCTAACAGTAGTGACAGTAGTACTGTCACTCTCTCCGACTTCAGCATCAGCCAAACTCCAGCAAAATGACTTCCAAGAAGTACGATTTTTCCGGAAAGGTGGCCCTCATCACAGGTACAACTTACAGCTCAAAACCGATGACAAGCAGCTCACTAAAACTTCTAAAACTCTTTCTTAATGTAGGAAGCAGCGGCGGCATCGGCGGCGCCGTGGCCATCCAGTTCGCCAAATGCCACGCCAAAGTGGTCATCACCGGCCACCTCGAGGCCGACGTGGAGAAGATGGTCACCGCAGTTGAGGCCATCTCCGGCGAGAAGCCACTGGCTCTGGTGGGCGACCTGACCAGCGACGCCTTTGCCGCTCGTCTAGTCAGCGAAACGGTGGCCAAGTACGGCCGCATTGACGTTCTCTTCAACAACGCCGGTCGCCTCTGTCCGGGCGGCTCTTTCCTCGACCCGGCCCTGCTCGAGCAGTTTGACCTGTTGATGAGCCTCAATGTGCGCTCTCTGGTGAAGATGACCCACCTCTGCGTGCCCCACCTGCAGCGGAGCAAGGGAAACATCATCAACACGGCGAGCATCGCCTCCTACCTGCCAGTGGTGAACACCGTCTACTCGACGAGCAAGGCCGCAGTGCAGATGATCACCAAGTGTGCCGCCGTGGACCTCGGCCCGCTGGGCATTCGCGTCAACTCGGTCAACCCCGGCCCGATTCGGACGCCCATCGGCGCCAGCATGAACTGTCCGGAGATCTTCGACGACCCGGCGAAGAACCCGCTGGTGCCGCACACTGTCATGAAACGCTTCGGTGAGGCGGATGAGGTGGCCAACTTGGTGCTCTATCTGGCCAGCAGTGAGGCGGAGTACATTACCGGCAGTCACTTCGTGGTCGACGGCGGGTACATGTGTCTCTGAAGAGAAATCATGAAAAATAAGGATGTTTTTGGTTAACAACCGATAAAAGATGAATCAAATTTGGTTGTTTATTTTAGTTTGTAGTTCACATTCGATCAACTAGTGCCTACAAGATTAGATGGTAGAATAACAAAATTTGAACAAACAAAAATGAAACAATTGTGTTTTTTATATGTTGATGCCATTACTCAAAGTTGATGCTGATGATGATAGGATGTTGACAACAGCAACGCAAGACTTGTGGTTTTTCCTGGTGAGTAATAACAGTAGGCTTATAAAGAAAATAAAAAAATAGATGTTTACAATATCTTTGTCAAAATATTTAAGGGAAGTAGATTAAACGAAAATAAATTATAAGATATAAAATAATTGTGCATTTGTGTTTGTGTTTGTGTTTGTGTTTGTGTTTGTGTTTGTGTTTGTGTTTGTGT
>JAALOO010000533.1_pt1 | contig 33424 bp, 23 predicted proteins | sample 7257641 | NCBI WGS metagenome assembly JAALOO01 (sample SAMN14085613, study PRJNA598686) | mite metagenome | biome: ENVO:01001000; feature: ENVO:01001002; material: ENVO:01001226; isolation source: single female mite from University of Michigan culture on fish food culture... ...
CATAAATGTAAACACAAAAAATCATATGAAATTAATATATGAAAACTTTAACTGGCTGTAATAATTACTTTCAAAAGTCAAATTCTCCTGAGTTAAACGCCAGTAAGTAGATATCCGTTAGCTTAGTATTCAGGCAAAAACCGCAACTCGATAACTTGTACGGTGTATTTTTTAGAGTCAAAACAAATCGTAAAAAACTTTTTCGGAAAGTTTGAATTTATGATTTTAAAAATGCACCCGGTGTTTGAAACATTGCAAAATTGGCACTATTTGAAAGATGCCATTTAGCTTGTTTGATGTGTGAAAACAGTTTCTCAATATCTTAAACGATGTAATTTATAGAAACAAAAAAATGCGTTGAAATGGAGAAACATTATTTTTTTAGTGAAGTGAGATTTAGTTTGCTTAGTATACAAAATTAAATACTAGTTTTTTGTGTTGACAACTGTTGTCGTCGTTTTTTGCAACTGTTTGTCAATTTTACAAAATTTATTCACAAACAAAGACAGGCAAAAAGACACGTATGTTACTGTTGCATTGCAACGGTTGACCAATTTAAATTAAAAATACAAAAAATGTTTTTGTCTGTCCAACAGGAGACAAATAACAGTTACTGAGTTCTTACAAAAACAAATTTAAGTTTTTAAAGCACTTGAACAAATCGATTTTTAGCGCCAAACTAGAAGCTTTTACAAATTGCCAAAAAAGTGGTAGTACAGTGTTGGAAAACGGCAATAAAAAAATTTTTGAATGAAACAAAAACTAAAAACTGAATACTTGAAATCAGGGAGAAAAAAATGCAAATGGTAAAATCAGGCAGTAAATGATGCAGTTTTGCAAACAGATTTTGCAATGTGTTTGCTGCTTTGTCTGACTATACGCTGACAACAGCTAAAATGGAAGAAAAGGCCAAATTAAATCGACAGCGGATATTGGTGTGGCGAGCAAAAATCAATAGATGCCATTGATTGTTGTTGTCTGCCGCTGACTGTACGGCCAGCAAAAGACGACAAAAGAATGTGAAAACATGAAGTCCGGAAATGGCATTCCCGGTAAATGTCACTACCATTTGGGTTTTAAACCAGTCCAAAAAATTCAAGATGAATTAGTAAAATGAAAAGTAGTAATGTCCAGTGAGTTAACTAATTTTTTAGCGCAATGTTTGTAAAAAATGATATTTGACAAACTTAAAACACAACAAGTTAAAGTTTAGCTTATTGTAAAAGTGGTAAATAGTCACAACTAAGAAACCAAAGTTAAAATTCAGTTAAATAAGTACAAATCTATTTTAAATTTAAACGTCAAACAAAATATATTTTTGTCATGCATGTAAAGGGAGAACCGCAAAATTTGCAAAAAAATTTAATCGAGAATTGAGTACATTTTTAGATTCTTCTTGTTAAACCTTTTTGAACAGTACCCAACATGTAACATCAAAGCTCTGCGCAAAAACAACAAAAATGGCATCAAATGGCGTCAAAAATTTTGACTTGGTGGCGCACTGGTTTAGTGATTAAACTAATCTTTAAAAACACACAATCAAAGAAAAAAGAAAACAAAAAAACAAAATACATTGAGCGGTTTCGAACATCAGACCTTTAGATTGAACGCAATTTGACGCCTACAGACTAAACCAGTGCGCCACCAAGTCAAAATTTTTGACGCCATTCGACGCCATTTTTGTTGCTTTTGCGCAGAGCTTTGATGTTACATGTTGGGTACTGTTTGAAAGGGTTTAACAAGAAGAATCTAAAAATGTACTCAATTCTCGGTTGAATTTTTTTTGCAAATTTTGCGGTTTTCCTTTAAAAATTTTTTAAAATAAAATATTAAAAAAATTGACATTTAGATAGTAATTTGTGCAGTACTTTTTTAACGTTTGTCAAAACATTTAAAAAAATTAATAACTTGACAAACAAAATTTTAACGAATAAAAAATAAAACTCACGCAAAATTTAATGTTTACATTCACAAATAAAAAACTAATTTTAAAACAAAATTATTTTGATAGCAAATGATTGGGTCTGTTATTTTTAAAATTGTTTAAACAGTTTTAGTGTCTCAACTTTTTTTGACAATTTACATTTACTTTTTGTTATTGTTTTTTTACTAATGTGTGTGTGTTTGTGCATAATAAATGAAAAAGCAACTGTCATTACTGATTTTGGCAATTAATGCAAGCAAGTTGCTGTTATTTTTTGAATATTTTCTTTTTAAACAAGCATTTTTTAATCTTATTAGTAATTTTTTTTGTTCAAACTTTACTTTGCTTTTTGATGCCAATTTTAGTTTGTATTGCATAACAAAGCTTTTCATGTTAGCTGTGAGCACTTGATCATCAGTATCATTGCCCTTTATACTTTTAATTACTTTTTGCTGTAGCAATTGCTGCAATTAAGTTAATTCAAGATTAAGAATTTGCAGAAAAAACAAATGTTAATAAAAAATAAAATAACTAATGACAGTTGTAAAAATAAAATTTTTAAGCTTGTAAAGTTTAGTTTTTGCAATTGTTTTTGCAAATATATTTTTTATTTTTGTTTTTTTCTGTTGTAAGCCAAACAAACATGCAAACTTGCACTTTTAAAAAAAATTAAGTTGCAACTTAACTAACAACATGATGAATGCGACCCTTGTGTCAGAGAAGCAATTTACTAAACAAAACAAGCAACTATGTTGACAAATATTCTTCATTGTGTGTTTTGTAAATAATTTTTTTAAATTTAATGGGTAAACACAAACCAAATTAAAAAAGGTAATAATGAACAGCATGTAAAAAATCAAAAAAATATAAATGTTGTAAAGTGTTCAATTGTCATTAAACTAAATTGTCAAGTGAACATAAAAGTTGTAAAAATAAAAAATAATAAAGTCATAGGCAAAACTGCTGCTGGCAAACAAAATTGTTTTTTATGTCAACTGAATACTGTCAGTTTGCCGTTTTGTTTTGTTTTGCTTTTAGAATTTTTTTTGTTTTTTTATTTGCCTGGCGGCCATTAATACAGTTTAACTACCCCTATGACATTGTTGCTGTTGATGAACGTTTTTTGTCTGTTTTGTTTTGGCAAACAAAAAACAACATTGTTTGTTTAGTTGCTGTTGATGCTTTGAATGTTTTTGCAAAAAGCAAGATGTGAAAATGGACAGTTTAATCAACCATGACATTTGCCCATTTGTAAATATGTTAATTTAATTAAATTAAAACAAAAACTTAACAAAAAAATAAAATAATAAATGCAAATACAAAAATAGGTGATGAACGGGTGACAAAAACAGAATACCTTTGAATTCATTTAAAAAAAACAAAACATTTTTTTGTTTTTTACAATTTATTATAACCTCATTCATTACTAAAAACATTATCGTTTATTTTTTAATGGTTTGTTTAATTTTATTAAATGCAGTAAAAAATACTAAAAATTTAAAAAAATTAATATTTAAATTAATTTTCACTAGGTTGTCTTTGTTTTGAACGTGTTTTTGTTAAATTTTTTTGTTTTTGGAAAAATTAAAATAAATAAAAAAACCCAAATGTTTATTGAAAACATTTTACGTCATTAAATCAAGTTTCAGGTGCATTGTACACTTTTTTGCTTGTTATTTTTTGTTAAACCTAAACGAATAGCAAAGAGCACTAAAATAGAAAGAGAAACGATAGACCTTTCAAAATGATTGGTTATGCGGGTAAGACATTTGCTGTCTCTGTACCATGTGCTAAGTACACACGATAATGTTTGCTAATGTTCTTGCTTTGTAGTTGAAAGATATTATCAGTAACCTTTAAGACTGCAACCTATCATTAGCATCAGTAAAAAAGTGAAAACGTTTTGGTTTTGCTCTAAAACTAGAAGATTTTTTATTATACAGTATATATGTGTGTTTAAAATCTTCTTTTTTGTTTTTACTAAAACAATTGTTTTATTTGTTAATAATTTGTTTTAACTTTATATAAAAATAAAACTGTTTTTCGTAATGTTTTAAAAGTTTGTTTAAAAGTTTATTTGTTTTAAACTGTGTTTTTTGTCCAAAAAACACAAAAAAATGCTTAAATTGTTGTTTGTAATATTTTTACGTTTGTTTAAAATTAAACAAGTAACTAAACAAAAAAATTATTTTTTTAAGTTTTAACAATAAAAACCAATTTAAAGCTAAAACAGTTATAAGTATTATCATTTTAAGATGTTATCGGTTGTTATATTTCTTAAATTTCTAATAATAATTAAAAATTGTATTTAGCACAGTTAATGCTCCCTATTTACTTGTAAAAATCTCGGGAAAATAATGGTTTCAGTTTACTCATTTTATTAGGTAGTTTTTCAATTATAAAAATAAACCTTGTTATTTTATGACAAGTAACAAAAATATTGCTACTGGGCGTCATCTTCATTAGAAATAGTAGTCAACTTGATTTAACAACAAATAAAAAGATAATCACAAACAGACACAAAAAAACAAATAAAAAAATTGAGACATTTGACACTGCACACAAACTGAGTTGAGCTTTTTAATTTTGTGTTTTTTTTCAATTTAAGAAAAAGCTTTTTCTTTGGATCAAATTCATTACTTTTTTTTAACAAACGAATTTGACGTCTTTTTCTAAACGTATGTTTTATTCTTTTAAACAAAGTTTTCACCGTTTGGCATTTTAATTTCCTCTGTTGCACAGAGGCCGTTTAGTCGCGCCAATAGAATAGCCAATCGACCTTCGCTGATGGGTTTTTCGCTCACTGATTACACTGATGATGATGTTGCTGTTGTTGTCGTTGCTTATTTTTGCTTATTTTTGACCAATTTTTGTAAAACCATTTTTTAATGACAATACAGTTCAATAGATAATGATACTCACAACGGTTTAACTGTAAAAAAACTATAAATTGTCACATTGTTTTTAAACAAATGTCTTTTCATTTTGCATTGCATTTTTGTTAAAGTTTCTGCAAGACAAAGTTGCAGATTTTTTATTTTAGTTTTCATTTTTATTTTTTAAAAAAACGCCATTTGTCTAAAAAGTTTTTATTTTCTAAATGTCTTTTTTTAGCTAAATAAAAACCAAAAACTTAAATGATGACTTGCCTGACTTGGTTGGACTGCCCAGTCAATAATAAAAATAATAAAGTAATGCAGGAAAAATACTTTGGCAGCTACAATTGCAGCGCAATTTTGCAAAACCCCAAATGGTAAAACTCAATGAATAAACGGCAAAATACAATCACATACACATTTATTTACATTGTAATAAAGCATTTTGTGAAAAAGGGTAGTTAGGCAGACAATACAAATGAATAAAATAAAAAATAATGTGTTTAAACAGATTGGGCAGCAGCAATGACGACAGGTGGACCATTGCTAGACTGCCACTGGCGTTTGTAAATGGCGTTGTCTCTCATTTGTTTCCTCCTTGGTTGTGTAAATCGGCACATCATCAGGCATATTAAATGAGCCATACTCTGATTTTGTTCCAATAACACTAATAATAATCACTCGGCAGCTATAAATATAATTTACTTTTTGTTCGGTTCTGTTCTATTTTGTTCTTTACTTTTTCTTTTTTATCTGTTACTTAGCGCCTTTTTCTTATTGCTTTTTGCATTTCGCCTCTTTTTATGCCCATGCTTTTGAGCCATTTGTCGCTAATTAAAATGAGACTATTTGTGTAATACAACCTAAAAGAAAGGTGATAAAAGTTTAGGCGGAGGTGTTTTATCTTTTTAGCTTCATTAGCGGTTTAATCGAAATCTATGCTTTTGGAAAATTTTTCAATATTACACTATTTGTTTTTGGTTTTTACGTTGTACTTTTTAAATTAATTTTTTTTAATTTTTGGGTAAAATGCATTATTTTTTGCATTATCTGAGTGAATTGCATTCTTTGTGTTTTTAAAAATTACTCAATGTTGTGTTTTGCCTCAACTGACAATGAGTTAAAGTTGATAAAAAATAATTTTTCTTTGTTGTGCTAATGTAAACCTAAATCATATACTGACTAACTATTGTTTTTAATTTTAACATATTTTTAATTTTTTTGTATTAATTAATTTTAAACTTTTAAATATTTTACAAAACTGAAAAATTAAAAATAAATTTTTAATAAAAATTTAAACATTATCTAAAATTTAATTCAAATAAAAATTTTACTAATATAACGGTAAATATTGTTCATTTAGGTTTACTTAACCAAAAAAATAAGATTAACAAGAGACTAACAAAACCAAAAAACAGTCAAGTGAAGCAGTGAAGCACACACAAGCGCACAAAGCAGTTGTTTCACTGCTTTTTTGACTTTCTAAAACTACAACGACAACAGTTTCAACAAGTTTCACTGGTCACTAGAAGTCTTTTGTCTACAGTAATTGAACTTGTTGTTTTTAATGCTCAAAAAAGTCAAAAAGCCAAAAGTTTATTTTTTCACCAAAGTGCCATTACAAGTTGTTTAGTTATAACCCATCACGTCTGAGTTACCAGTTTACTCTGCCGCTTGAAAAGCTCAACTCAATACCAACGTTGGATCGATCTGTTTTAGCTTTCTCATTTTTTTGTGTTTTCAAGTGTATGATTGTGTGTATGAGCCAAGTTTTCATAGTATCACCGCCTCTACTGTGTGTTTCTAAAAATACACCTCCACTCAGTTCAACATGTTTGCCAGCAGCAAAATTCAGAAAGTCAATTTAATTAGGTCAAAAATTACAAGCGCCCGCAAATTGGTTTTCTACATTGGTGTTTTCCCTTTCACTCTGTTCAGTGGTCTGTGTATAAATGTGTGTGTGTGTTCACTCACATTTGAACACTGTTTCTTCTTCTTCTTCTTCTGCTTTGGGTAAAACAGTGGCGGCAATTGATTATGTCAGTCGTTGTTTGACGTAAGGCCGCTGCTGTTTCAATGCCTTTTTGCTGTTGGCTGTCCTGGCAGTCAGTCACAATGGAACAGTTCACTCGACAGTGAACTCAACTGGGAAATGGCGGTTTTAAAATAGATATGCTTTCTCCTTAAACTTTCTTTTTTTATATTACTGTTACAAAATTTTAATTTGCTTTTGATAAAAAAATGAGCTGTCAAACTGCCTACACCGATTGCAAACGGGAAATAGGAAACATAAATTTGTTTAAAATAGGAAAACTAGTGTTTAATGAAAACCTAAAAAAATAATTTAAATTTGATTGAAAAGATATTAAAGAAATTATTAAGTAAAAGTTGATAAAATTACAAAATTTTTAATAAAATAAAATAAAAGTTTTAAAAACTTAAAACTATATGTGCATGCAATAAAATTAAATTGCTTACATTTATTTTTAACAACTTTACATTTACATCATGTTATTAACTTTTTGTATTTTTTCACAGGTGCCTGACGCCATTCGAAAATGTCAACGAGCCGGCATCACTGTACGAATGGTTACGGGAGACAATGTAAGTTTTGGAAATAGTCAATTTTGAATGTTTTTTTCATTAAACTAATTTCACGTTATTTTTTCCTCCTACCACCAACAGGTGAACACTGCCCGTTCGATTGCCACCAAGTGCGGCATCATTCGGCCTGGAGAAGACTTTTTAGTGCTGGAGGGTAAGGAGTTCAACAAGCGCATTCGCGACTCCAAGGGCGAAGTTCGCCAGGAGCTCTTCGACAAGGTCTGGCCGCGGTTGAGGGTGCTCGCCCGCTCCTCGCCCTCCGACAAGTACATCCTCGTGAAGCACATCATCGAGTCGAAGTTGAATCCAAATCGAGAGGTGGTGGCCGTCACTGGCGACGGCACCAACGACGGCCCCGCCCTCAAGAAGGCCGACGTCGGCTTCGCCATGGGCATCGCCGGCACTGACGTCGCCAAGGAGGCCTCTGATATTATCCTCACCGACGACAACTTCTCCAGCATTGTCAAGGTGGGTGAAAACCTAGAAACTAAAAACTTGAACACTATTAAAAAACTCCTTTTATGCTCCTTCCCAGGCGGTGATGTGGGGTCGCAATGTCTACGATTCAATTGCCAAGTTTCTGCAGTTTCAGCTTACCGTCAACGTGGTCGCCGTCATTGTCGCCTTTGTCGGCGCCTGCACTATTGAGGTTTGCTATGAATGGAATTCAGTAGCTATTTTACCTAAAACAACCCATTTGTTTGCACTACTTGTGTGAACCCAACAGGACAGTCCACTGAAAGCCGTGCAGATGCTGTGGGTCAATCTGATCATGGACACGCTGGCCTCCCTTGCTCTGGCCACTGAAATGCCCACCACCTCGTTACTGTTGCGAAAGCCGTACGGCCGAACGAAGCCACTCATCTCGCGGACAATGATGAAGAACATCATCGGTCATGCCATCTACCAGCTGGTGGTCATCTTCAGCCTCCTTTTTGCGGGTAAACCTTTGTCTTGTGCTGGAAAAAATACGAAAATTCTCATACTAAATTAACCATTTTCCCCTTTTTCTTTTTCAGGTCACCGCTTCTTCGACATTGACTCCGGCCTGGGCGCCTCACTGAACGCCCTGCCCTCGCAGCACTTCACCATCATCTTCAACACCTTTGTGATGATGACGCTTTTCAATGAGGTGAACTCGCGCAAGATTCACGGCGAGCGAAACATCTTTGAGGGCCTCTTCTCCAATCCCATCTTCTACGGCATCCTCTTCGTCACTGCCATTGCTCAAGTACGACCCGACTTTTGTCTCTTTGTAGAGGGAATGCGATGTTTTTACCAACATTTTAATCTTTTTTTTGCAACCACCACAGGTGATCATCGTGCAGTTCGGCGGTAGACCCTTCAACACCGCCGCTCTGACGCTGGAGCAGTGGATGTGGTGCATCCTCTTCGGCGTGGGCGTGCTCGTCTGGGGCCAGATCATCACCACCATCCCCACGAAGCGCATTCCCAAGCAGTTCAGCTGGGGCAGCGGCCCGCCTGATGAGATGATCGACGCGACCAGCTCGCTGGTGGAGGACGGCAGCAGCGGCTCCCTCTCGCAGGACGTCAAACGCACCGGGCAGATACTGTGGATTCGCGGCCTGACACGCCTCCAGACTCAGGTATGCCTAATACAGCTGCACAACAGCACCGTCTCGCAGCAGCTGTCGCTCAAGAGGCAGAGCCTCGGCTCGCCCACCTCGCCCACCAGTCTGGCGGCGGCGGCGGTGGCCAGCGGCTCCGCAACGCTCGCTGCGGCCGCCGCGGCAGCGGCTGCAGCAGCAGCTGCTTCCGCCTCATCTGGCGGCGACAGCGGCTCACAGCAGCCCGCAGCAACTGCTGCGGCTAGCGGTAGCAGTAGCGGTAGTAATGCTCAGCAGACAGGGCCACAATCACTACAGTCAAGCACACAATCACAATCACAATCACAGTCACCACAGTCACAATCACAGTCAGGGTCACACCACCCGACACAGCCACACCGACAGAACACACTGTCCGGCAGCAGACCGGACACCATTGACGAGGAGGCGCCCGAGGCGGCGCTGTCGACAGTGCTGCCCGGCGAGGTGCCCTCCTCTCAGCCCCCACAACCACCACAACAGCCACACCACTCCCAGCACTCTCGGCCAGCGCCGGGAGCTCCTCCTGGCAGACCGTACCGAGCCCCACCTACCCCGCAGGCTTCCCTTTCCTCCTCTTCCGTTTGCCCCCAGCCACCCCAGTCAAACCTTAGCTCAGAGAACAGCATTGACTCCCCGGCAGCGGCAGTGTCAGGGGGAGTTGCCGTGCCCCCGCGGCTAGGCAGACCGCCGCCACCACCACCAGCCAATGAGCAACAGCAACAGCCGCCGCCGCCGCAGCTAAACGGCCAGCCTAGTGCTGAGAATGATGAGGATGAGGACATGAGATAGGGTAAAACACAATTTAAAAAAATCTTTGCGCGCTGACACACTACCCACCTTGATGTCCAGACAGACTATTCAGCCAAACGCCCACACTTAAGCTAGCCTACTAAATGCAGTGAGGCTCATGTTCAGTTCACTATACTATTACCTTTTTGCCAGTGACTTTCAACAGTGCAACAATCAACCTTTTAAAGTACTTTACTAGATTTTTTTGTTTTTTCATTAATTTTATGTTTAACTTTTTAAAGTTTTTTTTATTTTTCTTATATGGTCAGACAGGTGTCAACAACACTGTCAGTGACACTAAATGCTTCAAAAATTGCCTTACTTATGAGGACTAACTGCCCATTTAAACTTAATAACTGATTTGTTCCTGCAAGTTATCGTTATTGACTGAACAATTCATGTCTATACACACGTAAAATCTTTAATGGGTTCCTCATTTGCTAGCTATTGTGAGATTGCATAGAAAAAAAACATTCACAAAAACGATTGAAAAAAAGTATTTCAGTTTATGACTTTGCAGTTAAACGAGCGTTTTCATCTTGATCGCAGCGTGTGACAATGTGTGAATGAGTGATTTTTATTTTTTTAGTCACAACAAAACTGAACAGCTTGTTCAGCTACATTGAATTAACAGAAAAAATTGCCAATAAAATTTACGGCAATTCTTTGAACTTGTCTTTCTTTTTTACTCATTTTACCTCACATCGAAACCCTTCTCAACTACCTATCTACTATTAGTCAATTAAAAAAGTATTCTTTGTTTGTATTTAAAACCCCAAGTCAGAACAGAAGGTTGTGTTGATGCATTTTTGCAACCACACTACATCACCAGCAGAACACAAAGCTATGCATGCCAAAGACAAAATCAACCATTCTACACTTTACTACTCACTGAATCCGCCCTATTTATTCTAATCTAGTCAGTCATGAAAATCATTACAAATGAACTATGTTCGATGGCTTAATGACAACGACAAAAACTGCGGTCGCATTTGAATTTATACAAAGCATTAGGTTGCTTTTACCAATGCTTAATTTTGCCGCCACCAGACTGCAGACTATTTTCATCTAGAGCTTCTTTATTTGTTCTTAACAAAGTTCAATTTTTATTTTTCAATAACTTTATTTATTGTTTTGTTAATTGCATTTATGTAAATCAACAGCTCCTTAGCTGTTCTTTCATTTAATTTTAAAAATATTGATTTTTTTGTTTTTTAACATTTAATATTTTTGAGTTTGTTCAGTATCCATTTTAAAAAAATAGTTAAAACAAAAGTTAGTTATTGAAAAAATTAAATATTATTAGTTTTAGTTTTTCAATGTATTAATGATAAATTTTAAAATGTTGAAAATATTTGCTTCAACATTTTTTCATTTGCTCAACATTTTTTATTTAATTTCCGCCCAAACAATTACATTTTTGCATTTTTAAATTTTAAAACTATAAGTTTTGTCAATTAGTTGTATTGTTTTAACTTTTGAACAAACAATGATTTAAAAACGCACAATCTTTGTGTGTGACAAGTATTTATTGCTGTCACTATACACACTGACCATTTATTTAAAAATAAATCAAAATTTGTTCATAATGCTAACAATAATTACATTGATGGCAAAAACATAACTCATGTTAATATTTTATAATGATTCATGCATAAGTTTTTGTTTTTATAGGAAAAAACAGTTAAGGTTTTTTAAGTTATCATTTTTTGGAATTGCAACTGAGCGCATTCAAATGTACCTCGAAGTTGCTATTTGATGATGAGTTTTCTAACTCAGTCAACTTAAAGTAAACTTCACTCACTGTCACAGCAAAAGAGTTGTTTTTTCTGGTAAAATTTGCAGTCAATTCCGTTGCTCGACTGTCTTGCTTGACATCACATGTTTCAATCCATCCATTTTTTAAACTACTACTTTTCAATGCTAATTAGTTTTACAACAACAAAGTAAAACAAAAAATCAAATGAAAAGGTTATTTTTGTTGTTGCTGTTTGTTAAAGATCAAAGTTTACCTAATTGTTTAAATTTTTTCAATCTGTCTTATTTTGCATTTAATGAATTAATTGGTTTTCAGGTTATTCAGCACTTAATATTAGTTTTACTTTTTGTCCACAATCTCACAATTTCAAGGCAAAATCTTTAATTTAACAGGAAAGGTACGTAACTAATTCATTTATTCATATTAGCTATCACTCAAAGCATCTCCATTTAGATACAGTTCAGTCATTTCTAAAAAACAATTTGTGTGAGTGAGTTGTACTTGAGAAAACGCGCTGTTACTGTTTTTTTAGTATATTTTTATTTTATTATTATTTTAAATTACTTTATGATTTTCAGTTTTTAGTTTTTTAAACTTTAACTTAAGCATCACTTTTTTCTTTGTTGTAGTTATTCCTTTTTTATTTCCTTCCTTTGCTTCATTTTCACCTTCCTTTCCTACTTACACCACTATTACTAGTCAAACGCAAACACTCTTTACCTAATTGCACTATTGCACTACTATCACTTTGATTTGTTTTTCCTATTTTTATTTTATTTTTTATTTGCCATTTGTATGTTGCTCTCTACTACCAACTTATCCTTTTTGTTATCCCTTTGTTTTGTCCTCTGTTTGTTCGTTTTGCCAAACACTTTTCTCTCTTCCTCTCTTTCCATTTTGTTCCATTTTCCTCTTTCTCTCTCTTTCTTTCTTTCTTTAAATCACTTTAATAATCCCAAATTTACCTAACTGACCGAGAATTCACACTCCTCCTACTACCCTTTCTAATTCACTCATTTTCTCAATCTTTCACGCCCCAATTTCAAATCTGCCATTCTGATCATTTCGACCATTTTGAGAGCAATAATTAGAACACCATTCAAAGAGCCGTTTACCAGTAGCCAAAATAATCCCTTTTACTCCTACTTTCCTCTTACTCTTGCATTACTCGTCATTCCCTAATCCCTTTATTTATTTATCTATCTATCTATCTTTTCCTTCACTTAAAACACTCTGATGTACTGTTTCCATCCTGTTTTTCTTATTGCAAAATAATAATAACCTTTTTCTAAAACGTTAAAACTACCAGCCTTGAGTTTGTTAATTTCCTCTCTCTTTTTCACTCTTTCTTCGTGTGTGTAGTTTGTTTCATTGCACCCACCGGTTTGGCTTTTTGTACCAGTATTTGTACAATTCTCGTTCTTAACATTTGCTAGCCTTTAGTATCGTTTCAGTTTGTGCACATTGTCTTTTGTTTTCAATCGTAGGTGTACAATACAATAACACCACCTCACCTAATCGTTCACCTTTTTACACAACAAACGTTTTCACAGTACATTTTTTCAACGGCTGCTTGATGACTGCTGCTGCAGTGATTAGTACTAATCAAAATAAAACCAAAAAGAGCATCACTAGTTTACAACAAGTAAAAACTAGCTCAACTAACTTTAGAATATTAATTCATAATTTAAAAACACGTATTTCTTCAGCTTTGATGGTCACTTACTGTTGCTCGAATGTCTCTCGTTCTCTTTCTCTCTCTTTTATCTCTATCTTTTCTATCTTCTCCTATGCACTTGCTCTTTTTCTCTTTATTATTTTCGGTTTTCAGTACTTTCACCACTACCACTATCACTACCATCACCACCACTGCCACCTCTGCCACCACTATTTTCACCCTTTCAGGCTTATCTTTGTTTTCATCTATTCCTTAAACCTTGCAGCTTGCTCTCCTTTTTGTTTTTCTGTTTCCAATCTTTCACCATCTTTCACCGCCACCACATCCACCATTTTATCCTCGCATCCCTTTTACCTTTTCTCCTTTTTAAGCCACTCCCTATCACCTAACTTTTTAATCAAATTTTCTATTTTAATTGAACTTATTTTTTAATGAAATTTGAATATTTCAAACAGATACTTACTAGTTATTTGATTATTGGTTAATTAACAAAACATTTTTTATTTAAACAAAGTTTTTGCGATCATCTTGCAAATTTTTTTCAGTATATTGTTTTTACATACTTTTAATTTTGTGATAATTTTTTATCTATTTACAGTTAAATAACTAGAAATTAAAAATGTTACAAAAAACAATTAATATCACTAAACAATGCATGTTTTGTGATATTTTAAGCAACACTTTATAAACTGTTGCTAAACATTTACTTAAAACATAGTTGTTTAAAAAACAGTTTTTGTTTGTAAGTTTTATCACAAAATGTTTGCTTGATAATTTTACAACGTCGTGTGAGTTTATTTACTTGTTTGTGTGAAAGAGCGTGTTTCTTTTTGAAACTTTTTTTACAAGATTGTCAGAATAACAATAATGCAGAATAAATCTTCATCTTTTATTTTAATTAACCCTGCAACCCCCAACAAACACAACACAATCAGACACATTTAAATCCCATTTCCCTTTTCTTCTATCTTTCTACTGCTTTTTTCTCTTTTTCTCACTTTTTTAATTTTTCCCGTTAATACATTGCTACACTTTTAAAAACATTTGCATTCGTATTAGTAGATTTTTCAGATTACACACACCTGACATAAATAACAATTAAAAAATTTAAATTTTTATTTTTTTACTTATCACATATAACTACTAATCAATTCTGAGATACTTACCAATACTTTCTTTCTTTCTCTTTCTTCTCTTTTTCATAATCTATCCTCTCTGTCATCCAAAATCCTATCCACCCGCCTTTATCTTTCTTTCACTTTCCTATCTATTTTATTTTTTAACCACACTCAATCCTAAACCTTGCCCTTTTTATTTTTTATTTTTAATTTGCATTTATCTATTTTGTTTAAATTTTAATTTATTTTTTTTATTTTTAACTGACTTTTTATTTGCTCCTTACTTTATGTGCGCGTGCGTGTGTGTGATTTGTCTGCTATTTCGCTCATGATTTTTCACTATCACTTAATCTATTTCACTTTCACTTACATTCATTTTTACTCACTTTTTCTCTATCTTTCTAATTCACTTTAATTGCTCCTTTAATGTCCGTTTAACTGTCTGCGCATAATTTTATGTGCTGCTTTTGGAATGCGCGTTTTATATATATTTGATTTTGCTTTTTATTACAAAATTTTTGTTTTTGTTTTTAACATACCCAAATTCCATGCTTTATTTGCTTTTTATTTTTTGATCCACATCGCATTTGCATCGTTTTTGTTTATTTATATATTTTTGCATCTAATTTCATACACCTTTATCACCGTATTTTTGCATTTTTACTTTTTATTTGTGCTTTTCACTTATTTTTAATTTTTCACAATTTTCTTTATTAATATATTTTTTTGTGGTTAATTTTGTGTATGTGACGTGCGCGCGGGTAAACTTATGCTGGTCAATTTTTTTGAATAACACAAACTACTTTTTGTGTTTGTTTCAACTGACCAAATCTATGTTCAACTGACCATGATCAATCGAACATTCTCATTTGTTAACCAAATTTACCCATTTGTTTTGCCAAATGTTTTTGCGCGTTTGTGTGCGTGTGCGTGTGAATTGACTTTTCCTAACATTTTTTTTATTTTACTCTACCAAAAATGAATCTTTCTGTTTCATTTTTTACTTGATTATTTAAAATAATAATCAACACTATGAATCATTTGCCTAACTATGCTCTTTGTGCTCTCTATGTTGGCAATTCTTTTAATTTAATCCTATTTCTGTCTCATTTTTTAATCGTTTTTTCTTGCTCATACTTAAATAACTGACAAAAACTGCACACTAATTGCCAATCATATCCACACACCACTGCTTTATTTATTCCTACAATTCTTGCAATTGATTTACTATTATTCTGACTTTTTGACTCCTAACTCCTTAACTCATGACTTTTTAATTTTCGTTATCATTTATTTACGGTAAAATTCGTTTTATGTTATGTTACGTTATTTTTTGTTTGCGTTTTTTGTTTGGTTTTTTGTTTTGTTTTAAACACCCATTTCCTGCCCATTGTCCTCCATTTGCCCTTCTGTCACTGCCTTATCCATTTCCATCCACTGCCTATATACTATCCTTTTCTACCTACACCTTTTTCGCTTATTTCTCAACACGAAAACTTCACCATTAACAACAACAACAACAACAACATTGCCTCATTCAACAACAACAACAACAACAACCCATTGCTCAATTGAAAATATTACGTCTTTTTGCCTTTACTTCATCAACAATTACCCTAAACTCATCATTTATTTTGCCCTAACGCGCCTCAACTTTCAAAAAAACTTCTAAACAAACAACTTTTGCCTCACATCAAAATATAATCAAAATATAATCAAAATATAACAAAAATATAATTGCTTCAAAATATAACCCACCACTTTTCTTGTAAAAACGTTAAAACTTTTTAAAAATGTTCCTTAAAAACATTAAAAATTCAATTGAATCGAATCATCATCAGCTGCGAGTTGTACGCGCCTTTCGCTCCACCCTAGAGGACATGGAGGAGCGCCGGTCAGTGCACAGTATGCACAACTGCCTGCGCACCTCGCGCAGTCACCCGGGACCGATTCGCAGCTGCTGCCCCTACGCCATCGACCCCGCCACCGGACAGCCCATTCTCCTGCCCGCAGGGGCGGCGCTCATAGGGGCGGCCATGGGCGGCCATGGCGGCCATGGCGGCGCCGGCTCTCCGCTCACCTCGATGCACATCAGCGGCGGTGGCAGTGGCAGCGGCTGCCACCCGCCCTCGATCTACTCCAACTCGCAGAACAACTCCTCGGCGAGCATCAGCCAGTGCCAGTACCTGTACACCATCGACCCGGCGTACTACCAGCAGCAGCAGCAGCAACAGGTGCCAGTGCCCGGCGTCGCCCCTCTCTACCACCCCCACCTTCACCACCATCACCATCAACCGCCGCCACCGCCGCCACAGTCGATGCTCAGTCCGGGCAGCATCACCGGACAGATGATCATGCCACCGGCGGCGGCGGCGGTCATCACCCCACATCAGCATCCGCTGAGTGGCGTGGTAGTGGTCAACACCGGGGTGGCGGGCACTGTGGGGACAGCAGCGGTTGACCTGAGCGGTCAGCAAGGCGCAGCAGCCGGTCGATCGCATCACAGTCACAGTCATCATCATCACGGTGGAGGTGGTAGTGGCAGCAGAGATCACCACCACCATCACCACCATCATCACCACTCATCATCCTCTCACACGCCTCAGCAGACGCCCCCACCGCCTCCTCTTTCCGCCGCCTCCTATCACTACTACCAACAGCAGTCGCCACTGCCTCAGCAAGCGCAACAGCAGCAAGTGCCACTTAGCCGGAGCCACTCGGGCAAAGGCCAAACTCAGCAGAATGGTTCTGTCCTGGTGAGCCTAGCAGCAGGACAACCGCAACAGCAGCAAACAGCAAAGGGCGTGACGATCAGCAGCGGCTCGGTGACGTACACCTCACGCGGGTCGACCGGTCAGGTGGCCAGTGCCACGCCCGGCACCGTGGTCACCTACACTGTCATGCGCCAGGGCGTCGGCCCGCCCTTGCGCACTCAACAGTCCGTCAATGTGCCTTTGTGCTCTTCAGACCTGCCGGAAGTCTCCACATCGACGACCTACAACGGCGTCACAATCATCGGTGGTGGAGGTGGTGGTGGTGGTGGAAGTGGTAGTGGTGCCGGTGCTGGTAGTACAGGTAGAGAGAGCAGCTCAGCAGCAGCAGTGCAAATGGACCTTCTCTCAGCGGAGACATTCGACGGTAGTGCCCTAGCAGCAGCAACAGGTGGTGACGGCGGTGACCGAGACCAGTCACCGCACCGTAGGGTAGAGCGCAGTCGCAGCGCCCCCTACTCAATGCTCTCAGCCACGTCGACGCCGGCACTGGGCGGACCTGGCGGCGGTGGTGGTGATCTGCTGGGGCCAGGAGGTGGTGGTGATGGTGACGGCGGCAGTGGTCCGGGCGGACCAGCGTACCGCAGCTCAATGCACCACTCCTCCTCGGCACGACGACACCACCGCAGCAGTGCTCGTGACGGTCACCACGTGTACAGCAGTGCCACACTGGGCGCCATGGGCCCGGGTGGCGGCAGCATCAGCAGAGGTCACGCCCGATCGAGCACTGCCGTGTACAGCTCCTTCAGCACCTCGTCACGCTCCAGTTCCAGTGGCAGTGGCAAAGGAGGCGGAGGAGGAGGACGCCGCAGACACGGCGACATGGGCCTCATTCTGGGCGGCAGTGCCGTCGTCCTCGGAGGCGTTGACCGAGCAGGAGGAGGAGGAGGAGCTGGTGGTGGTGGCCTGAGCAGTCGCAGCAGCAGCTGCAGCTACAGCGGCTCACTGCACAGCGTCACCAGCAGCCTCAGCCTGAGCGGCTCCTGCAGTAGTGATGAACGAAGGGGAGGCGGCGGCGGCTCTAGGGTGATCATCACCACCACCGGAAGTGGACGACGGCGTTCTCAGCAGCAACAGCAGCAGCAACAACAAGCACACCACCGTCACCACCAGGGTCAGCCCTCGGCGGGCGGTGCCGGCCATCATCGGTCGCATCACCACCACCACCACCACCACCACCACCGCTCCACCTCATCCTCTCGCAGACATGGAGGAGGGACAGGAGGAGGTGGGGCAGGAGGAGGTGCTCACCACCGAGCCCCCTCTTCCCATGGCGGTGGCGGGCATCACCGTCACCACCGTCACCACCACCACCACCATCACCACCGACACCCTTCGACCTCATCGGCTCAGCACCACCGCTCCAGCTCTCGACACCGTCAGCACGACTCCTCAGAGGAGAGACACGGCGGGGGCGGAGGTGGTGGCGGAGGTGGTGGTGGTGCTCGACACGGTCACCACCAGTCACAGCAAAGGCGGTCCTCTCACCACCGAACAGGTGGGGGCGGCGGCTCTGAAGTGCTTTGGGCGCCGGAAGTAGGCGGATCATCGTCTCACTATCGGCGACACTCACCTCGACCAGCAGCACCGCCACCACCACCATCTCAAGCACTTCCCCTACAATCACCAGCAGCACTGCCGCTGTTAGGGGCAGCTGAGGATCAGCTGACAGTGCACCGTTCTCACTCTCGCTCTCGTCGGAGCTCCAGCCGCCTACAGGTAGAGCCTGATTTTGGTAAGTGAACTTCAAACAATAGAGTAGTTTTGAAGAAGGTAGTTTTGTGGTAGAAGAAGTGTAATGACTAGAAGTGGCTAGAAAAGGACTACTTGGCTAACAGTGGACCGTGTGTTGTGTCATATGTTTGCAGAGTACGGCGCCGTCAGTCCCTCTCAGCTGCACCTGCACCCTGACTCTGCCTCCTCTCCTGCTCACCACGCCCATCACCGTCGTCACTCCGCCTCAACGCATCACCATGACGGCCACCACCACCACCCGCACCACCATCACCACCGTCACCACACCTCTCGATCTCGATCACCCTCTGCTTCAGGAGGAGGAGGAGGAGGAGGGGGTCATCGCAATCAGACTGCCACAGGGGCCGCCCCCTCCTCTTCGGTGTCCCGACACGGGTCACACCGCTCCACCGGCAGTACCACCACCGCTCACCACTACCCCCAGCAAGTGCCTGCGCCTGAAGACAGAGACCTTCGACACAGTCATCACCATCGTCACCACCGACGTGACAGTCCTGCAGCTGCTGCTGCTGCATCAACTGCCGCCCTTACCTCCACTGTTGCCTCCTCCTCGGTGGTGGCCACCTCCAGCTCGGGGGGCACCCCGGTGGTGGCCATCCTCAGTGGCGGCGGAGGCGGAGGCACGCCCTCAGGAAGTCGTCGGGGCACTGCCACCTCCATAGCCAACAATCCCCTGGTGCAGGGCTATCACCTGCTGACCGAGCAGACCACCCCCGGGGGCGGTGGCAGCAGAGTGTCCCACCACGAAACGATCATCTGACATGAGGCCTACCTCAATGACTGAACTGAAGGGAAACTGACTGACTCCAAATACCATCACCACAAACACCATCACCATCACCACGACACTTTCACTACCGTTCGACAACAGTTGACAGCACTGAATTGAGCACTCGGAATGAAAGTCATGAACCAAAACGACTTGAAACTTTTAAGCACTCTTTCCTCTTTTCACTCTGCTTCTCCTTGGCTTGTCCTTTGCTTACCGAAAGACTTTGTTTGCTGAGTTTTGAGCACTGAACTGAACTGGCACTTTTTGCCTTAACTGACTTGATGATGGGTATTCAGCAGCACTGAGCAGCACTGAAAGCAAACTGGAAAATGCTGAGGCAAACTTAATTGTTGTACACTGGACATTGGGCACAACCGCACACAACGGCGACATCACTGGACCACTTTAAGCGACACTCCACTTTTTCTTTTCATTTTGCAGTAACAGTTTGTTAACACACGATTTTCTTTTTCCTTTATGTGTGATTAATTTCAGCTTAAAGTTAGGCAATTTTTTAGCTTGTTATTGCAAATTTTAATTTAATTCACAAACTTATTTGCAAATGTAGTGATAGTTTCCGGTTTCAATTTCAAACTTTTTTGTTTAAAAATATTTTATTTTATCGAAAAATTTAAAAAAGTGAGTGTTTACATGAACGCTAAATCAGTGTTTATTTAAATGGATTTTTTGTGCGCATTGACTAAAACAATGTATGATAAAAACAAAACTATTTAACTTTTCAAAGTTAAATTTTTTAAATTGTTGCTTTTTAGTCATCAAATCAAATAAACTAAATTTGTTTAGGCCAAACAAGTTTGTTTTGCTTTTATCAGCAAAACTAATTGATATTTTTTAAAATGAAAAAATTATGGCTTATTATCACCAAATGCGTTCATTTATAGTGTAGTCATTGCACAATTTTAACAATAAAATTATTTTTTAAAATTTTTTTGTTTTTTTAAAGCAATTAGCAATCAGCACACACACACACATAATGCCATTTTGTTTTTTTAATTGTGGTGTGCAAAAACTTTCTAGGATTTTCACTTATACACAACCTTGGATAAAACAATAAGTTTTTATTCATTTTATGAAACCAATTTAAATTTAATGTGTTTGCCCTTTTACTTTTGAGTGCCAGAACTTTTTTAGAAGCTTTTTAATAAACTTCACTTTTTTAACTTATTTGCTTTATTCACTTTGCCGTTTGCCTTTCTTTAACTATTATTTGCAAACTTTACCATTTTTCATATTTACACCCCTTACAAACAAAAAACAGTATGATTGTTTTTTAATAACTTTCTGATCTACTTTTGGTACAAAGATTTTTTTTGATTTATTGAAATTTAAATTTTTTTAACAGGTGTTTAATTTCATTACTTAATTTTTAGTTATTTTTAGTTGTCTTTTGTGCTTTTATTTGTGTGCTATTATGCAAACATGTTTTAAAGTATCTATTTTTATTTATCAAAACTAAGTTTTTAACTGTTGCGCATGAGTTTGTAAAAAACAATATTTATAAAACAGCTAAAAATATTTTTTATAATTATTAGTTTGAGCTAATCAATAACATCTATACTTTTTTTTGTTCATCATTGTTTTTTGAACATATAATGTTTAAAAACTATAAATTTTTTTTGCAACAGTTTTAAAATACAAAAACTTTTTTTATTATTAAAATTTAAAATAAAAACATTTTATGTTTTTAAATTTCAAAATGAAAATAAGTCAGAAATTATAATTACGTGTATTTCTTTTAATCCAATAACAATAAAAACAGGTTTTTATGTGGGTTTTAAATTGTATTATAAACTATTTTAATTTTTAAAAACTAGTTATTTTAAACGTTAAAAAATTATATTCATTTTGTAATGAAAAAACTATAGTATATTTTAACTTTATTTAATTTATAATTACGCATGATTTAAAAACATAAATTAGTTTTAATTAAATTTAAACAATCAAAGTTTTTTTACAAAGCAGTAATTTAGTTTATTCGGTTAATTGATTTGCACAAAAATTGTTTAAACTGGTTTGCTTTATGTATTTTTAGTTTTAAAATGTTAAAATTTTGTATTTATACAAATTAATTTTTGGTCATTTTAAATGTCACCACTAATTTAAATAATTTATTTACAACTTTTGTTTTGTTTTTTATTTTGTTTTTATTACAGTTTATTTTTAATTTGTTTTAAACTGACCCCGTTCTAAACCCAAAAACTTTAAAATTTTACAATTTTAATTTTATCTATTAACTTAAATTTTTTTAACATTACAAATAATTTTTCTCAACTTTTTTGTAATCCCTATTTTCTGACAATTAATTTTATAATTTACTACTCTAACATCCTTTCCTCAATGTTACGCCACTTTCACTACCTAATTGTTTCCTTTCATTATCTCATTTAAATCCTTGTTCTTTCTTCAAATTCTTCTTTTCTTCTGTCTTTCTGTTTCCATTCCAATCCTTCTACTTTCTCACTTCTCTCTCTTTCTTCAACTCCTCTTTCACCTCTCGATTCGTAGATGATGCTTTCCGGCGAAACACAGATGTCACGCTTGTTTCCAGTTCCGTATAGTAAAAGTGCTCTTGATCAAAGCGTAAGAACCTCTCTATCTCTTACTATCTCTTTCTCTTAACCTTTTTTTAGTTCTTTTGTTACCTATCATTTTAACCCAATTTTAATTTTGCTTGTTTGTCATTGACTATTGTTTTTTTAAATGCATGTTTTTTGTTTAGGTGTTTTTTGTAAATTTTTTGCCTGATTTTTTTGCATTTGTCTTTGCCATTTACAATTAAATTGCTGTATGGTTAACGTTTATGTTAACTTGCGCTATTTATATTTTGCTAGTTTTTTGTACTTTAATTAGACTTAATTATTTAAAATTGCCTGCTATTAGAACAAAAATGTATTATTTTATTTAGTTAAATCAATTTTTTAAAGATTTTAAAAAAAGTTTTTAAACTTTTATTTGTAGTTACAGTTGATGAAAAACAATAATAGTCAACTGATAAAACAAATCTTATCTAACGAATTTTATAAACAGTCAATTTTAAATGCTTTAAAAATAATGCAAACAATAACTTTGCCCCCATAAAAAGCCTTATGCCAATACGCTCTGCCTCACAAACTGAAGAAAATAATTAAATATTTGCAAATTGTATATTTTTTGTTTTTAACCTTTTTTTAATTTAACGGCATTGCGCTCTTTAATTTATTCAGTTTTAATTTATTTCTTTTTAATGCTTACGTTGTTTAATTTCGCTGCATTAATAAAATCAAAACACTTTAATTACCGCTTTTTAAACCAATTTTACCAAGTTTAAACTAATATATTGTTTTTTCTATTTTCTCCTTTTCTCTTTCTCTTTCTCTTTCTCTTTTTCTTGCTCTTTGTTTGTTTCTATACGCACTTTGATATGTTTTGTCCACCCTGTTTTCCCTTTTTTCTGTTTTGTTCTCTCCTACCTTTCTCTCTCTTTCCATCGAATCACCTCTATCAATGTTCATCACCTCTCCTCATCCACCTCTTTTGGGAATGCGTGTGTGTGCGTGTGTTTCAAACCACCTCCACCAAACTCACCATCACCACTGCCACTGCTAAATCCTTCGAATGTTGCCGTTTCCCAAAACCGCTTTCTATCCACTTTCTACCCAATCTCACTTGTGTTTGATGCAAACACTCCTTTCTCTTAAACATTTTGAACTTTCAACACACACACACACATTTATACGAAAACACTTTATCACCGTCATTCTGTTGTAATCCTCTTCATCATCACCACTACCACCACCACCTCTGTACATGATCACTCAGATTCGCGTGGTGAATGCCTTCCGCAGTGGAATCGACCGCCAGCGGGCGCCGCCCCCTGCGCTGTTGCGCCGAGCGGCGGCAATGAAGTCTGCCTCGTTGGACGCCAGCGCCTCCGTCTCCTCGATGTACGGTGACTCGCTCTGCAACCTTCCCAATCTATTTCCCTCATCCTCCTCTTCCACCGGTCTCGGTGGCAGTCGGTCAGGCGTCTTCGGCCTCTCCGGCTCCACTGGCTCCGGCCCTCTTAGTGGCCTTCGCGCGGGCGCTGGGCCCACCTCGCACCTGGGCGGCAGCGGCGGCGGCGGCGGCGGCGGTGGTGGTCGAACCGGCGGCGGCGGATCCCATGGCGTCCTGCCGAACCAGACCTCTTCAGGCGGCGGCTCGCGCGCCTACTCCACGGACACCGAACTGGACGGCCTGCGCAATGACCAGATCGAGGCGCTGCTGCGCTCCGAGACGACCGAGGTGCTTGAGGAGGAGATGGAGGAGCTCTTTCCCACCACTGAACCGCTCAACGGAAATGGCAGCGGCGGTGGTGGTGGTGGCCACCACAGCTCGCACTCTTCCGCCAGGGACAGCGGCAATGGCAGCGCCAATGCCCACGCTGGTGGCAGTGGCGGCGGCGGCGGCGGTGGTGCAAGTGCAGGTGCTGCTCGCGGGGGAGGGGCAGGAGGACACGCCTCAGGTGGCAGTGGCAGTGCGAGTGGTGGCAGTGGTGGCAGTCACGGCCACGGCCATGGCCACCACGGTCACCACGGACACGGTCACCACGGTCACGGGCAGCGGTCCTCCCACCACCACCACCATCACCATCACCACCAGAGCACGACCACTGCCACGACGACCACTGCCACATCAGGTGGCAATGGCAGCGGCGGCGGCGGCGGCGGCGGTAAGCTGACCGCCTCGCAGACCTCACTGGAGACGTCAGTCTGAGAACGAGAAAGAGCAAGCGAGAAAGTGTTGAGCATATAATAAATAAGCACCAGCACCAGCATCACCTGCAGCAGCAGCAGTCACCAGCAGTTGCCACCTGCCAAACACACCGACACACACTGACCCACTGCAAACCCATTCTCTCTTTCACACACATACACACACACATGCACATACACCTTGACCACACTTGATCATCACTTGCCTTTGTCACATTGTCACTTCACTTCACTTCACTTCACTTCACCTCATTTCACCTTACTGATACCGCCATTTTTTGCAAATCAAAACTTATCACTTCTCTAGGCAACTCTTCTGCTTCAAGCGCATCTATCAATGTCTTCTCTTTGAATTGATTCATCAACGTTCTTCCTTGCCATGTGCATTCTTCTCATCTCATCTTTGTTTTCACTGTCTCTCTCAATTTTGCAATTTTTATCACTCTTGCCGATGTTTTGTTTTTGAACAAAGCATGGTGCAAACACTTTTGCAAAAATCACATTCTTACTTTTCTTGCAGTCAGTTTGACCAATTTTACTACTTATATAATATTTTTCTAAATATTATTTGTTTTGAAATTTCGCTGAGGTCCAAAAACAATACTTCCTGGCACGTACCACAACTAAACATTTTTTAAACGACCAAACCAGAATAACTTCATTTTTTATTTTAAACCGACTTGCTCTTTTCATTTCAAATAAGATCAATACTAATATTTCCACTTGTGGCAACTTCTTTAAACAAACTATTCTTGTTTTCATCAAAACTTGTTATATTATGTATTTTGTTGTTTTACTTAGGTATTTACTTTTTTAAAGTTATATTTACTAATTTTTTTGTTTTAGTTATTTTCAACTTTTTACACAAAAATTCATTTTTACACACGGTGCTGCCACCATTAGAAACTACTTATTTGTTTATTGTTTTCTTTATTTTAAATTATTGAACACAAATGCATATTTTGTGTTTAGCTTTTTTATTTTAAGTGTGCTAAACACAATTTTTTGTTTGAATGAATGTGTTGCATTTTAATGCCAAACTGCAATGCACTTTTTTGTTTTCAATGTGTTTATAACACAATTGCTTATTTTTTTACACTACACTAACATTTTGTTTAAAAAAAGTTTTTTAATTTGCACAGTTTAAATTTGGATTGTTTTTTGTTTAATCAAGTAATTGATTTTAAAAACAATTTTTTTATTTTGATTTGCACATTTAAAAAAATATAAAATAACTTGTTCATTGATACACACAGTTTAACTTATTTACAAATTATTTTTGTTAGTTTATAATTATTAATTTATTTTAAATAGTTCAAAAGATAAAATTACAACAAAATTAGCTAAAAATTATTTTTATTTACTTTTGACTACATTAATTAAATATTTTTGCCAAATTTTACTTGTTATATACTTTACAAATAAACAGCAAAAATTTTCTTATAAAATTAAATTTATATACATACATTTGTTCATTTTTTACCCGTGTGTTTTGCTCATTTGTAAATTGTTATTATGTAAAAATTTTTTATTTAATTAAATTTTTATACAAACTATAAATTTTTGAATTTTTTTTATAACAACAAAATGAGCATATTGTAGTTTCAGTATTTTAATTTATAGCAGTAAAAATATCGTATTTTTTAAATTTTTTGTTTAAAATAATTTAATCAATTTTTAGTAAGTTTGTGAAAATATATTTTAAAATTTAAGTTTAGACGCAACAGTTTTTAACTTAAATGAAAAACTAATTACAAACTGTTTAAATTTATTAAACAAAAAAAATTATACTTTTTTATTTACAAGCACTTTATTTCTCTTTTAAATTTTAACGATTTTTCACAAGTATTTTAAATTACTTTAATTTTTTACGCTTTATATAAACGTTACTTGGCTGCCTAATAATTGTTTAAAAACTCACACAAAAATAAACAATTTTTTAAAACACTGTCAAAACTATTTTTATTACCTCAAGACATTTGCTTGATTGCTAACCGCTAAAATTTTTTAAAGGCTTTGCTTCACATCTTTAAAGCTTTTGCTTCATTTCAACGTATAAGTGCAAACAACTTTTTTATTTTGCACTTTAAATTTTATAAACTGTATTAACTAATTTTAAACTTTTTTCTTTTTTTGTTACCCTTTTCAATTTTTACCTTTTTCCTTTTGCTTTATTTGTTTTTTGCATTTACCTACAACAGATGTCGATTACAGAATTCGCTGAACAACAAAATAATCAATTCTACGAAATCAACGATCGCGCATCAATACAACTTAAATCCAACTTATCTTTAGATTTACGTCGTTCAGTTGATTTTTCTTAAATTTTTTAACAACAATAACAACATATTTGTTGCAAATAGGATAGTTTTTTTCATTTTTAAGCATTTGATTATTATTTTCCGTCCAAATACTGTACTTCACTTTTTTGATTTTTATAATTTGTGTCTATCAATTTTATATAATAAAAATATGTTTTGTAGTTCATTAATATTTATAAAATATAAAAACCAAACTGTAATTTTTTTAAATTGTTGTTTTAATTACATAACAAAACTATTTTATTTTTACTAAAAATTTGTTTTATAGAAAGTTTTAAATCAAACTGTTATTGCAAATATAAATTCAACCTTATTGTTGATGTAAAATTTATTTACTTTTATCAAACTGTCTGGTTTGTACTGAATTAGATAAGTCATTTATTTTTCAACAATTGACACAAAGATTGGACGGTTACACCAAAGTAAACAGACGCAAACAAACATTTAAGAAACGAACAAAATGACTAGCTGAGATGCTCAGTTTGTGGTTGTTGTCAACGACTGCCATGCTGTTTAAGCTTTTATGTTTAAGTGAAGTGTTATTGTCAAAGAAAAAAACAAAAAACAAAAAAACAAAAATTTAGTTTGACAACTGTCATTTATTCATACATTCTTAATTTGTTGTAAAAATCAAGATTAACGCCACCATCTTTTTAGTAAAATTGCAAATTTCTTTAGGTGATTGTTTTTGAAAATGAGTTTGTGTAAGCTTACCTGATTGTATTATTTAAAAAGCTCAAACTCAAATTCTCCTAAACTACTTTGTTGAATTAATTAAAAGTAGACCAAGTCTAACATGACACCTGTTGCTCTTTTCTTTTGTCCAGTCAAAAATGAAAAGGAAAGAGTAGAATAGAACGTGTAAGTAAGTATGAGTGTCGACTGTGCTGCGTCAATTGTGTGAGCGCATAAGGGAGTGCGCCTAAATTGTGTGAAAAGTGCCCTGCGTGAGGCGGAAGTTAATTGAAATGGGAAGTTGTGGGTGGTGCTGTGGTTTGGTTTGCTGATCCCGCGGCCAACACTGATCCTGCTGCGGCAACTCGTTTCAGGTACTCTCGAATGAAGCTGGAAAGCGATCGCTGAATAGAGGAGGCAGCCGATGAAGTTGAAGTTTCCGGTTGTTGCAAGCTGACACCTCCGGGAACGGCGGTCACCGGCGGCAGGCGACGACCGTCGGGCAGGGGAATCTCAGTGCCGTTTGCAAAGGTTGACTCCAGGGCTCCATTGGTGGGCAGCACCTCAGTGGGCAATGACAAGCGAGGGCTGGCCTGCTTTGAGTCGCCATCGGTCAACAGGAATGCTGGGGAAACAGTGCTAGCGATAATGCCCGCGTAGTTGTCAGTCCAGGGGGCGGTTGGGGAAGGAGGTGATGGAATTGGAAAGTAAGAGCTGCTGATGCTGTTGGTGCCCACTGAATGGCTGCTGTCACCGTCTACTCCTCCGTCCAAGTTGTACTCCTCTGCCTCTTCTGCGCTCTCTCCGAAGGAAAAGTATCCACCGGAGCTGCCGGGAACCATCAGGCGTTCCTTTTTCTGGGAATTATTCCCATCCAGTGCAGCTTTCCGCCGACTGCAGGGCGTCTCTTCCAGCGTCTCCTCAACCGATCTCACCGAAGGAAGAAGAGGGCGACGTCGGTGGTGAGCCTGGCTGTGGTACTGCTGCAGAACAAGGCGGGCAAACGACTTTGCCATCTTCTCCTGACGCAACTTCTCCAGCAGTGCCGTCGGCGGCGTTCCCTCGATCAGTATGGAGCGCTCCTTGCTGCCGGCACTTTTCACCATCACCGGATCGAATCCCTCAGCTCGCAGCACCGTCCACTCGGTGGAGTCGATGAACTGCACCACCGACTTGCCATCACCTCCGTGGTCCGTTCCCGTCGAAGTCACAATGAAGTCGTCACCTGTCTGTGCCGTCTTTGTGCCAGCACTAGTCCAGCTGTAGTCCAGTTGATTGGTTGCCACCAGGGCGGTAAACGCCAACAGTAGGAGCACTGACAGCTGTTTCCATGTTTTAATTTTGGGTGAAATTTTTAATTATATATCTGTAAAGTTAAATACTTTAAAAAATTGAGTTTACCTTGCTCATTGTGATTTGGTTTGTTTAAAACTTAATAATGAGTCACAAGTTATAACTTTGTAGTTTTTGACGTTTAAGGTAAAAAGAGGTTTGAGTTAATGATATTGTCTAACTCAATCAAAAAATACACAAAAACGCTTTCACGAAACTGATAACTGAATTTTTTCAGTATTTTTTACCAAAATAATTAAAATATGAGAGAAAAATGTTAAATAGATGAGTTTTAAGAAGAAATAAACCTTTTGGAAGAAAGTCAAACCGTTTAATGAAATTGACAGTCGTTTGGCATGGCTTTTTATATAAGAATCATTTTAGATGCAGCTGCGCCCTCTCTATTTTATTTTTTCTTTTTTGCCTTTTTATTCATTCAATTCAAAAAAAAGTAGGGGTGCAAATTAACCAAGTTTTTTTGGTGTTTCAATTAAAGCTTACTGTGCAAAATGTGCGGTTTTTTGTTTTGAATGGTTAAACAAAAACATTTTAAAAAGTTTAAAATATAATATATTGTGTATAAAAAAAATAACAAAATGCATGTTTTAAAAAATTGAAAAATTACATATTGTTAATAATAAAAAAAACAATAGTTGAACTAACTTATAAATGCAATTTGGATAATCGGTAAAAATATTTTAGCAGTTTTTTGTGTATTATTAATAATATTTTAAATGTTTTTGTATTATTGTCTGCAAAAATTTAATTTTGTAAATTCAAATTGAATTGTGTTGTTTAACAAACAAAAACAAAATTATTCAATTGAATATTTAAAAATGCAATGGAACATGATAACAAGTCTCTAAAAATATGTTTCACAAAAATAAATTTTTGTAAAGAAAAACTTTTTCAAATATATAAATAAAAGTAGATTCTTTAAAAATAAAAAAGGTAATGTTTAGCAAACTGTAAAACATGTAAACACAACTTTGTTGATTTAACATTTGCTCACGTGCAATTAAAAAAATAAAACAAAAAACAAAACATATTTTGCTATTGCAAATGATTAAACTAGATTTTTAGTTTAGTCATTTTTACTAGTGACTTTATACAAACAAGTACTTTTTAATTTTTAAATTTGTAAAACTGTTTAATTTTTACAATGATAAACTTAAAATTTACTATACTAATGCTAGTTTTAATGAAACAAACATGTTCAACATCTAAAGTAAGTTTTTAAATTTTGTTTTAAAATTAATTCTAAAGTTTGAATTGTTAATAGGTGGACATTTGCACTAAACTCGTTCAAAATTCCATTTCTCTCAATGTTGTAGGCCTTTTGAATGACCGTTTTGTCCTGATCACTAGTGACCTTGATGTTTACCTCTTCCCAAAACAAAATTTACACTTGCAAAACGACCCTTATTTAGAAATTGACACCGACAACTATCACCCCAACTATTTGCATCATCTTTGGAACAATACTAATTTTGTAGTTGATAAAAAAGAGAAACTGTTTGTACTAGCTGACATAAACGCTGCGATGAACATCTCTAGACAGCCTCCACTTGACAAACAGAATCCGGCTTTAGCATTGCGTGTACTGCGTTTTGGCTCAAACGAAACAATAGTTACTGGAATGGTTAATCAAACAAAATTGATGGAAGTTGATGTGATTGTTTCGGCAGAAAAACAAGCATTTGCTTATCACATAATCAATCAAAATAACACAAAAATTTACAAATTGTTGCCAGCTGAGCATGAAGAATTGGTTGGCCCAGTATCTATTAACCGACATTCGGAAGTAAAACCGTAAGTAATTGTTATTACTAAAAACTTTTAAAGTCGATTTTAATTTAAATTTGTGACATACAGATGCCAAAAGATCTGCAATTTTTCAAATTTGCAGTGTGAACCATTAACTGGATTTATGGTTAATACAACAACTGTTCTATTTTGTAAAAACAATGTGCTTTTGTTTAAAAATTACAATAAGTTGGTTTCTATCAAAACATATGATATGTTTTTCATATGCGTTTTGCCAATCAATTGGTTTAAAGTTGGTATGATAACTATTGCGGTTTCATCGGTGGCCCTTATAATCGGTTTTGTGGTTTGTTACAACATTTACACAAACAGTCGACGCAAATCTTGGATGGTCTCACAATAAATTTTACGCATTACACTTTTCAGTTATGATATTTTCAATGTGTTTTATTTTTTGTAATCGTTTTTCTCAACCATTTTCATAAACAAAGCGCTTATATACGCAAAAAGCTGTTTTTAAAAACCAACTTATAACTTAATCTGTACTTTAAACATAATAAAAATGCTTACCAGTTCAAACATTTTTGAGTTAATTTGCACACTGTCAAAAAGTTTAAAACCAATTTTGCTAATTGCTTTACGGTTTGATTCAATTTGTTCAAACTAATAAGTAAAAAAATATTTATTTTTAAATTGTAAATGTAAGTTTTTACCTTCATCAAAACATTTGAAGTCAATTTAAACGATGTTTGTAAATGAAAGGTGAATTTTGTTTGCAACTGAAGAATTTTAGAGTTGAAGTAGCCAATAACAGCACACTCGTAAGTAATCCACAGTAACATTCCCATAAGAATATTTGCAAAAAATAGAAGAAAACCAACAATTATAAAACTGTCATTTGTTTTTGTGTTCAACATAAAATACGCCATAAAAGTCACAATAATAGATATGCAGGCAAAAAAAGCTGAAAGATAACGACTCCAAAAACTATTACATCCAGTAACTTCATGTTGAAATAAATTTACAGTTCGATTAACAACAGAAAATTTTTTCAAAAGATTTGAAATTTTTTTAGTTACAATATTAAAATTTTTCTTTTGTGAAAAAATTTCTGTTTGAACTTTAAAATTAAGTTTTTGTAAATCAGTTATTATTTGCTGTTGTTTTATGCGCAAATAACGTCCATTTAAAATAAAACAAAAAATGGTTACATAGATATCTGTTATGTTGTAAAATAAAAAACAATTAAATCGTTATGGGGTTAATTTTTTACTTACTCAACGTTAAAAAAGGCACTGAAATTCCAATCCAAATTGCAACAAAATAATCAACAAATTTGTTTTGCCAATTGTTGATCACATTAAAATAATAAAATGGCTGACACTCAACTTGAATAAGAATAAAAATAAAATGAATAATTTTTTTAGCTTTTTTATGCAACTGAAAAATTTTAATGGCATTTTTCTGGTTTAAAACTTGACCATTTTGGATTATTTTTTTAAAACTTCCATTGGAATGCAAAATAGCATACATTTGAAAAGTTACGTTATAATTGTTCATGTTATGAAACAGTAAATTGAGTCCGCAACAGGTGCCAATAAAAATAATAAAACCAAAAAAAATGTCAGCTTGATCAGAAAACTGAGCGGGAACAAGTTTTTGGCTTGGCAAAACATTTGCAGGTATAATTGAATACTTATAATTGTAAAGGGCAAAAATACCAAAATTGATAAAATAGAAAGTCAAATAAATAATGTTTCCAGGCAGATAACGAATATTCATATTAAATTTCATTGTTTTCCATTTATTGTGTATTTTTTCAGCACTTTTTATTTCTTGAACAGCGTCAATATCTGTGTAAAAACAATTAAAAAATTCAAATGATATTATTTGGAAAAAAATGTTTAATAAAACAGTGTTAAGCATTTTATCAGTTGTTAAATTAGTTAATATTTAAATACAATTTGTTTAATGAAAATAAAACAAAACATTTACTTTTGTAAAATCAATTTAAATATAAAAGCTTATTATCTAGTTTTTATATTAAATATCTAATTTTTATATTAAAAACATTTTCATTTATTGATTTGCAATCAAATATAAAAATTTGTAAAAATTTTCACATAAAAACATTTAAATCATGTTTATAAAAACTTTAAATTATTGTTTAATTTAAAAAATAAAAGTTTTGATTGTGTATATATGTAATAAAATATTGACTTTCACACTTTGCTAATAATAATTATATTTGAAATTGCTGTTTTTATTGAATTTTCAATCAAAGTTCAAAAAGTTGCTTTCTTATACAAAATCTACTTTTTGATAACAATTTTTGCAAACACATTACAAAACTATAAAGTTTTATTAAAATTTAATTACAAAATTGTAAAGTTGTTGCAATTTTTAAACTTTTAAAAAAAATTAAAAGTTTTTTGCTAGCAAATAAAGTTTTTGCAAATGCTGATGTAACAACTTACTACGCCAAAACGTGAAAAATTTTTTAGTTTTATTTAATTTCAGTGTTTAACAGCTAAGACAGAAAAAGGTAAAACCCAATAACTTTAAAATCAAGTTTCGTGTATAAGCTTATTTTAAAGTGTGTTGCCTTGTTGCTAACCAGCTACCTAGATGGCGATGCTGACTGCTGAAACTTGGCCAAGAGCACTGATCATCGTACATCTGCCTGTATCAGTTCTGGCTGTACATGCTGGCCTGGCAGTGAGAACAGCAGCAGTTGCTGGTGGTGGTGGTGAAGGGACAATCAAACAGCACCGGACGGATCGATTGCTGCTGCTGTGAGCTGGTCTTTGTGCTGCTGCTCTTGTTGGACAATGCACTGCTCACTGGCGGCAGCAGTCTACTCGCTCTTTATCTCTCTCTCTCTCTCTCTCTCTCTCTCTCTCTCTCTCTCTCTCTCTC